>Ga0207674_10003810_pt1 | contig 18384 bp, 14 predicted proteins | sample KBSCornC72_FD_184303 | JGI IMG/M metagenome (GOLD analysis project Ga0207674, IMG submission 184303) | Corn rhizosphere microbial communities from Kellogg Biological Station, Michigan, USA - KBS Corn C7-2 (SPAdes) (version 2) | ecosystem: Host-associated > Plants > Roots > Rhizosphere > Soil ... | reverse complement strand
CCGCACCAGCCGGCGGTACCGACCGCGTACAGCTCGGAGACGGGCCGCACGTACCGGCTCGACCGGCTCATTGGCAAGGGCGGATTCGGCGAGGTCTACCTCGCGACGCCAATCCCACGCGAGGGACTTCCCGAGCAGGTCTGCGTCAAGGTCAGCGATCGACTCTCCGCGTGGCTTCGCGAGGCATACTTCGCCGAGCTGCTTGCGCGTGAGCCGCGCGCGCTCAAGGTCTACGACAGGTTCGCGGAGGTGGCCGGCCAGACGATGCGGTACTGCCTGGCCATGGAGTACGCGCAGCACGGGGATCTCGGGGCGTGGCTCGCGAACAAGGGCGCAGTGCCGGAGCGAATCGTCCGCCGGGAGATCGCCGCGATCCTGAGCGCGCTCGACGCCCTGCACAAGGGACAGGCCCTCCACCGCGACCTCACGCCATTCAACGTGTTCGTGTGCGAGGACGAGCAGCTCAAGCTCGGCGACTTCGGGATAGCGACGCACCAGTTGAGTCGCCGCGGCGTGACGGCTGACGCGTTCAACATGTTCAACGCACCGACGGAGATCGCGTGGGGCAAGGTGCGACGCTGGCAGCAGCGCGACGACATCTTTCAGGTGGGACAGATCGCGGCGATGCTCCTGCGTGGCGACATCACGAGCCCGATGCGCAGCAAGGATGTGCGCAGGCTGCCGTGCAGCGATCAGTTGAAGGAGGTCATTCACCGCTGTCTTGGCGCGCGGGGGAAACGCTACGAGGCGGCAGGTGAGCTGATCACCGCGCTGCGACACCGGCCGAAGGAGGTTCGGCCGGGTGGGAGCCGGCTCACGAGCCTCGAGGGCAAGCGGATCTCCATCACCGGCTTCCTGAGTCGTCCCCGGAGTGAGGCGATCGCCGCGGCGCGGAAGGCCGGCGCGACCTTTCAGTCGAAGCCGGGTCCCTCGACGGACGTGCTGGTGCGAGGCAGGCCTAACGCGTTACAGATCGCGGGCACCGTGGGTGGTCTCAAGATCATGGAGATCCGACGCCTCGCCGCGCGGGGCCACCTGATCACGGTGATCGGCGAGAAGCAATTCTGGAAGCTCGTCGAACCGCCCGCGCGCTCCGCAGCGAGCTCGCGTCGCGGCAAAACGAAGCAGGCCGCGCGCCGTGCCCCCGCTGCGGGCAAGGCGCGCGGGCGGCCGGCATCCCGGCGGTGACCAGCGTCCGCCGGGATGCGCGCCACTTCAGCGCGATCCCAGCTCCCGGTTCCGTTCCGCCGTCTCCAGCCATTCTGCCATCCGCTGATCGTTCGCGCCGTATCGCGCCCAGCCCCGCGCGGTGCTGTTCCAGCGGTAGTCCTTGATCGACATGTCGATGCCACGATCGATGAGATATTGCATCGACTCGCAGTTGTCATGGAACACCAGCTCGTGCAGGATGCTCGCCGGCTCGTGCGAGCTCCACGTCGTGTTGATGTCCGCGCCGCGCTCGAGAAGAAAGTCGGCCACGTCGAAGTGCCGGTTGATGACGGCAAAGGCGAACGCCGAGTCGAGCACCCGTTGCACAGTCGGCGCGCCCGGCGGCAGCTCCTTGCGCGCTCCCGGGAGGTTGTACGGATACTGATGCTCGAGATCGCCCAGTGCCGGCGTCCCGTCCGGGGCGAACCAGCGCTTTACGCGCGTCATGTCGCCTACGCCTGCGGCATGTGGCAGATCATCCGGCAGTGGCCAGAGGCGCGTGAGCAGCGGAAGGAGGTGTGGCTTCTCGTACGTGAGCGCGAACTCGGTGGCCTGCGATGGCGGCGGGGGGCGACGCCGGCCTAACGCCGGATCGAGGTCGAGCAGCGCGACGATGATCTCACTGCGGTCCCGCATCACGGCCCGCTCGATCATTCCCACCTGAAACTCCACGTGGTCCTCGTCGAGCAGCCACCGGTCGTGCTGCAACACAGTGACGAACGCAGTCAGATCGCCATCTTCGATTGCGCGCAAGACCTGCTCCATGACGAACACCTGCCACGGTCCGGTGGGGTTGGCATGCGAGAAGGTCAGCGACCGTCGATCGATGAGGTACCGGATGAAGTCGTGGCGGCCGACGCTGGCATCCACGCGCCGTCCAAACTCCGGATCGAGCGCGATGGATCGGTCGAGCAGCAAGGACGCTACGCTCTCGTACTGGAAACTGCACGCGCACATGAATGCATCATTGACCGCGGCGAGATCATTTCCGTCCTGGCCGAGTAAGCTGCGAACCGCCTCGAGGTCGCCGAGCGCGGACGCGTATTTGAGCGTGTGAGGCAGGAGACCCTTGCGACGAAACAGCTGAAGCAATCCCCTCGCCCGGGCTGCGACGATGCGCTCGGGCACAGCTGGCAGCATGACTGCCCCCGAGTCGATCAGGAGTTCCGCGCACTCCGCGCGAGTGAAATCACGTTCTCTTTGCGGATCGAAGACGTCGCCATAGGCGCTCGTGGCGAATCCCAGCAGGCTTCGATCGGCGTCGCCATCCGTCCAGGACAGCAATTGCGGAACGTCACTCAGGAGCTTCGTTAGGCGCTCGACATCGTTGTCGTGGATGGCGCGTCGCGCCTGGGCCGCTGCCCACTCCAGGCCGTCGCCGCGTCGCTGGCTGACTTCGGCGGAGAGGTCGTTCCAGCCGGCGAAGCCGTACTCGCGCGCGATCACGAGCTGCGCGTTGCGCTGGGTCAGCGGCAGGGGGAGGTTCGGCAGCTGCGCTTGCACGCGCCCAACGGCAGCGGCGTCACCAGCGGCGACGTCGCGTGCGAGCTTCTTTGCCTGTTTGCGGAGGGACTCGAGCGATGGGCGCTCGGGGAGGGATCTGGATGCGGTCATTGCTACCTCCTTTCATGAATCGCCTGTGCCCCGCTGAAGACCAGGCTGAAAGAAGGTGCATGCGCACGCTATTCAGACCGAAACAGGTGGGAGTATTCCCTTGCCGCGGGTTGGTGGCGCCCTGTCAGCGCGCTACTACCAGTATCGAGGGCCGCTGCGTTCGTGTCAACGCCCCGTTGTCATCCCGAGCCGACAGCCTCGGTTGTCATCCCGAGCCGACAGCCTCGGTTGTCATCCCGAGCCGGCAGGCGAGGGATCCTCAGGCTCCCGGTAGAGAGCTCTCTTTCGGGACGATGAGGATCCTTCGCTGCGCTCAGGATGACAACGGGGCTCGGGATGACAATTTGAGCTCTATTACTGTTCGGGATGGCAATCGACCCGCGCATCGCCGGCGCGTTCGAGGAGCAGAACGGCTTCCCGCTGGAGCCGAATCTCATCGTGCTCGCCCTCATGGGCTCGCACAGTCACGGAACCTACCTGCCGCCGCAGGAGCCTAACGCGGTGGATGACGTCGACCTCATGGGATTCGTCGTCCCGCCGATCGAGTTCCACCTCGGGCTCCCGCGGTGGGAACACTGGACCCTGCAGGTCGATGAGCTGGACGTGGTGCTCTATAGCCTGGAGAAAGCCGTACGGCTCCTGCTCAAGGGCAACCCGAACATCGTTGGCCTGCTCTGGCTGCGCGAGTCGGACTACGTCCACCGTCATCCCGCGTTCGATTCGCTTCGGACGCAGCGCAACATCTTCTCCTCGCAGGAAGCCGCCGAAGCATTCGCCGGTTACGCCGCCGGCCAGCTCAAACGGATGGAGGCGTTCGACCTCGAGCGGATGGCGGAGTACGAGACGCTGACGAACGCGATCAGCGCGAAAGGGCCGGTCCGCGAGGTACTCGAAGCCGATGCGCAGAAGCTGCGGCACATCGCTGCCAACTGGGGGCTCAGCTCCGAGATGCTCACGCGGTTCCGGAAGCTTCACCGCGAGCACTTCTCCGGCTACATGGGAGAGAAACGCAAGGCCATGGTTCGGAAGTACCAGTACGACGTGAAGAACGCGGCCCATCTGATTCGCTTGCTGCGGATGGGCAGCGAGTTCATCGAAACGGGGACGCTGGAGGTCTTCCGCGCGAGCGACGCCGACGAGTTGAAGGTGATCAAGCGCGGCGGGTGGACCCTCGAGCAGGTGAAAGCGGAGGCGGAGCGACTGTTCGACAGCTTTGCGGCCACACAAGCGCGGTCGCCGTTACCGCCGGGGCCGGACGAGCACGCAGCCAACGAGCTGCTCATCGCCCTGCACCGGCGGTTCCTCGCAGTGTGAAACCCGAGTCCGTGGCTTTCGCGAGCGGCCGCTGAGTGCGAGAATAAATTCAGCAACGACTGATGACCCTGTGGAGGCCACGGTGAAGAAGATCCAGGTTCAGGGCGTTCATCACACCACGATCGTCGGATCGACGAAGCAGAGCGCGATCGACTTCTGGTCCGGCGTGCTCGGTATGCCGTTCGTGCTCGAGCAGCCCAACCTCGGCAAGCCCGACGAGAACCACCTCTACTTCGATCCGGGTGACGGACGCCTGCTCACGGTGTTCACGAACGAATCCCGCGAGGACGCTCGACGTCCGGCACCGCGAGAAGTCGGTTGCGTGGAGCATCTCGCGTTCAACGTCTCGAGAGCCACGTTCACGCTCGTTCCGGGCCGTTTGCGCGAGCGTGGCATCGAGTTCATCGAACGCGACCGCGGGTTCATGAACTCGATCTACCTGCAGGACCCGAACGGACTCAAGATCGAGCTCGCCTGCTACAAGTTCGAGACGCCGGAGGGCTTCCGTGACGTCGACGTCCTGATGGCCGCACAGCGTTTGCGCGTCGAGCGCGGCGATCACCACATCGCGGAAGAGCACCTCGCCGACGCGATCGAATCGCTGCTGGCCACGCGCGATCGGCTGGATCCCGCCGAGACACCAGAACCGGCGGCACGCTAGGATCGCACCCCGCAATCGAGAGATCCTTCGCGCCCTGCAACGAAGGCTGGCGACCGAGACCGACACCGCGTCTGTCGCCATGTGTGCAAGTGTGTACCATCAGTGACGTCTCCATACATCACCTCAATGGAGATCACTATGCGTGTGTTCATTCGTGCCGTTCCCGCGATCGCCGGTCTCGCCGTGGCCTCACCGTCGACCGCTCAGCCGGCCCAGACGCCCGCCCCGCCGCCTCCTTATATCGCAGCGAGCGCGATCGGCGAGACGCGGGTGAGCCCAGACCGCGCGGTCGTACAGGTCACCGTCGACTCTCGGGCCGAGTCCGCAGCGAGCGCGGGCGGGCAGAACCGCGATAAGCAGGAGCGCGTCATCGCCGCAGTGAAGGCGCAGGGCGTGGCGGCACCGCAGATACGCACGTCCGGATACCGTGTGAATCCCGAGTACGCCGAGCCAGAGCGCGGGAAGTCGCCTCGCATCACCGGCTATCGCGCGACCAACACGGTGCAGGTCGAGGTCCGCAGCATCGAGAACCTGGGCAAGGTGATCGACGCGGCGCTCGGCGCCGGCGCGACGAACATCGGGACGGTGGGGTTGTACGCCTCGAATACGGATTCGGCACGGCGTGAGGCGGTCAAGCTGGCGGCCACAAAGGCCCGCGGCGAGGCCGAGTCGGCTGCAGCGGCGGCGGGCGGCACGTTAGGCACCATGATCGAGCTGATCATTGACCCGGGAGCGATTCCTCGTCCGCTCCTGCAGAATGTGGTCGTCACGGGCGCTGCAACTTCGTTCGGCGACACCGGCGACAGCGGGGTGGCCCCGAGCTACACGCCGGTTGAGCCGGGCGAGTCGCTCGTGATCGCGGCAGTGCGGGCGCGGTGGCAGTTCGTGCCGGGACAGCGGTGAAGATACCCGTGCCTCTTGACTTAGAGCGCACTCCAAGTCGTAGCATGGGTTGTTCACCCTAACGAGCATCTCATGACAAGCTCCACCATTCAGCGCATCAACCCGACAACGCTTCCCACGCCACCAGGATACAGCCAACTCGTCGTGGCATCCGGCGGCTCGGTGATCGTCATCGCCGGCCAGGTCGCGCTCGACACCCAGGGCCAGCTCGTCGGGCTCGGGAACTTCGCGCGCAAGCCACGCAGGTGTTTCGCAACCTGATAGCCGCGCTCGACGCCGCAGGTGCCAGCCCGCGCCACCTCGTCAAGCTCACCACGTTCGTGACCGACCTGTCCCACCTCACGACCGGCGACCTGAAGCCCCGGACGTAACTCGGCCCGTTAGGCATCACGAGGCAGTGACGCCTAACGGGCCGACGGTCGGGCTGGCCAGCGTTGGAGCTTCGCTGACCATCACCCGGCGATCTATGACTGCTACTGCGCGTTCGCGCAGCTTACCTTGGGGTTCCACAGCCCGAACATGCCGCTCGGATTCGGGCGCCATCCCCAGATGTGCAACGCCCACACGTTGAGCGGCGGGCCAAGCGCCGTGAACGGCTGGCCGAGCAGCGTCGGTGCCGTCGCGGACAACGAGAGCGGAACGATGTAGTCCACGCCGACGAGGTTCATCTGGCCGTTCGGACCAGGCTCGTACATCACGAGCTCGGGACGCAGGAGCTCGACGTTCGCGTCCACGAGGTCGGGGTTCAGGTAGTGGAATCCTTGTGCACCGTCCGGCGACGCCGCGCACCCGACCGGGAATTGCTGCGTGTAGCCTCCGCCACCCTGAGACGTGGGACGCGTCGCGATGGCGATGTCGTGGAACCGCTCTGTCACTTGCTTTACCTGAGCGATGGCCTGCTTCTGTTCGGCCGTCAGATCACCGTTGTTGGTGACCCGAATCATGCCGGCATGACTGGCGTGGGACATGGACATTTGGGCGGTTGTAGTCGGTGCCTCCGGCGTGGGAGAACAGGCCGCGGTCAGGCTGACCGCAGCGGCTGCGAGGAACAGGTGACGCTGGCGCATGTCGAGCTCCGGGTTGTGGGCCGAGAGTAACACGAGAGAGCGAGGGGGCTGTTGGTAGAAGCCGAAAACAGCGCTGGACCGGCTCATCGCCCCGCTGCCCGACCTTGCTTGGTCGTCGCGACGCCCCGTATGATCTGCCCGAACGCCATTCCCGTCGCGCAACCACGTCGAGCGCGTCGGAGAGCTCGGAGGCCTGATGGCTCCCTCGTACGACAACGACTCCACCCCGTCGGATGACAACCAACCGGCCTCGCTCGGGCCCGAGAGCGAGGCCGGCAACGCGTTGGACGACGTGTTCCCGGCCGTCTATGAGGAGCTCAAGCGGGTCGCGCACCGGCACCTGCGAGGCGAGCGAACGGAGCACACGCTCGGAACAACGGCGCTCGTCCACGAGGCGTACCTCGAGCTCGCCAAGCTCGATCACGTCCGCTGGCCGGGACGCCCGTACATGCTCGCCGCGGCCTCGAAGGCCATGCGCCGGATCCTGATCGATTACGCGGTCGCGCGGCGCGCGCAGAAGCGCGGCGGGGGCGCCCAAGCCGAGCCGCTGGACGACGCGGTTGCCATGGCGCTCTCGCGTGGCGATGAGCTGCTGGCGCTCGACGAAGCGCTCGAGCGCCTGGCCGGCGTCAACGAACGGTACGGCCGCGTGGTCGAGTGCCGGTTCTACGGCGGCATGAGCGTCGAGGAGACGGCGGAAGCGTTAGGCACCTCACCAGCCACCGTGAAGCGCGACTGGACCGTGGCGCGCGCGTGGCTCAATCGCGAGCTCGGCGACGGATGACCGGTGCCCCCACGGAGCGCTGGCGCCGGATCGAGGAGCTTCTCGCGGCGGCACTGGATCGCGAGCCAACCGCGCGCGACCGATTCCTCGATGCCGCCTGTGCCGGCGACAGCGATCTCCGTCGGGAGGTCGCGTCCCTGCTCGCGGCGCACGAGCGGTCGGGCGCGCTGGATCGGCTCGGACCCGAGGTGGCATCGATCACCGCAGAGCTTCGCGGAGCATCCGCGATGCTCGCCGGCCGTACGATCGGACACTACCAGGTGATCGAGCGCATCGGCGGCGGCGGTATGGGCGTCATCTACAAGGCGCTCGACACGCGCCTCGGCCGCACGGTCGCACTCAAGTTCCTCAAGCCGCGCCTCGACGCCGACGGCTCGGCCGCGGACCGCTTCCGCCAGGAGGCGCGTGCCGCGGGGGCGCTCGAGCATCCGAACATCTGCACGATCTACGACATCGGCGAGACGGAGGACGGGCGCCTCTTTCTCGCCATGCCGCTCTATGATGGCGAGACCGTCGAGCAGCGCATCAAGCGCGGGCCACTCGCGATCGGCGACGCGACGGAGATCGCCGTGCAGATGTTGCGCGGACTGGCGAAGGCGCATGCGCGCGGGATCATCCACCGCGACATCAAGCCGGCCAATGTGTTCGTCACGACGGACGGCGTCGTGAAGCTCCTCGACTTTGGTATCGCGAAACTGGCGGACGTGTCACTCACGGGCCCGGCATCGCGCCCGTTAGGCACGGTGGCGTATATGAGTCCGGAGCAGGCGCACGGTACACCGGTCGATCACCGCACGGATCTCTGGTCGGCGGGTGCGGTGCTGTACGAGATGTTGAGCGGGCGGCGACCATACCCGCGAGGAGTTCCGGGAGCATCGGCCGAGGCGCGCGCGTCGGCCCCGGCGCCACTCGTGGGCCAGCGCCCGGACGTCACGCCAGCACTCGAGCGCATCGTGATGAAGGCGCTCGAGCGCTATCCGGCGGACCGGTTCGCAACAGCAGAGGAGCTCGTACAGGCGATCACTCGCGCCGCGCGCTAGCCCACGGGCGTCCCGCCCAGGTATGGCGTTGGCCCGACGACAGTTGCCCGGAACACCCATACAATTCATCGTCCCGACGTTCGATCCCGGCGGATATTCCACCAGGTACAGTGGAGCCACTGCGTGATCGCTGGTATGGGTGGGGAAAGGTCCACCCAGTGGCGTTAACAGGTAGACGAGGGTGCTATTCACGTCCTCCCACGCTGGCTCGATCAACGAATTGCCGAGCATGTGTTCCCCGGTCGGCAGGTTGGCGGGGAGGGCGGATTGCGCGTTGGCGCGCGTGGCTCCGGGCGTCAGCACGCGGGTGGCCCGCGGCGATGTCGCTGCATCGGGAGCGCAGGCGACGAGCAGGGCGGTGGTCACTCGTCGCATTTCACGTCATCTCAATGTGCTATGACCGACCCGTATCGTCGCGACGTGGACCCACCGCCGTCGCTCCGCGTGGTGTCGCTCGATCCGGCGTCCGAGGCTGATTCGTCGCTGCTGTCGAATCTGCTCGAGCTGTACATCCATGACATGAGCGAGGTGTTCCCTCACGTCCAGCTCGGCCCCGACGGCCGTTTCGGTTACTCGAAACTGCCGTTCTATTGGTCCGAACCGGACCGTCGGTTCGCGTTTCTCATTCGCTGCGACGGCCGCGTCGCCGGCTTCATTCTGGCGACGCGCGGTTCGCCAGTCGTGACTGATCCAAACGTCCTCGACGTGGCCGAGTTCTTCGTCCTGCGCCAATACCGCCGCGGGGGGACGGGGAGCCAGGCGGCATTTCTGCTCTGGAATCGACTCCGCGGCACGTGGATCGTGCGCGTGCTGGAGACGAACCGCGGCGCGTTGACGTTCTGGCGCAACACGATTGCGACGTTCACCGGCGGACGATTCGACGAGCGCGCGGTGACTACTGGACCTAACGAGTGGCGAGTGCTTTCCTTCGACACCGGGCCGGACTGAGGCACTCGATCGCGGTCGAGGATCTGTACGGGAATCAATGGGATTTGATCGAGTACAGCGGAAAGGCGGCAGACAGCGGATAGAAAGCAGAAGGCAGAAGGCAGATGAACCGGCGGTTCTCTGCCATCTGCTATCTGCCATCTTGCCATCTGCTATCTGCCATCTTGCTGCCGCCTACTACGGTCTCGCACCCCGCCAAGACGGTGTCGACGCATCCGCTTGGACCACGAGCCGCACATACATCCCTGCCGCCGCGTGCCCCGGCACCGCGCACGCGATCAGATAGCTCCCGGCCCGACTCGCGCTGAATCGAAAGACCTGACTCCGTCCGGACCCAACACCCGCTTCGGCATTCGGGCTCTCGGCGCCGGCAAAGACCGCCCCAGGGATCGTGAGCGGAATCGTGTCCCGCGACGCGACGACGCGGGCCGAGTGCGGTGCGGCGTCGCCATTCCGCAGACGGATCTCCACCGTCCAGCCTAACGGGACCACGAACGTCTCACCGCCCTGCGCAGCACCGTCGAAGCTCATCGCACGACTGTCCGCGTCGACGCCGATGAATGCGACACGCTGCGCGGCAGAATAGGCGAGACGCGGACTCACCCGAGTCGCGCTGTCGGGCGGCCAGGGCTCGGCACGATCCGTGGACGCTGACGGCGCGGCGCGCGCCGCGGCCGTCACCGGCACTGCACGATCCCCACCAAGACCAAAGATGAGTAGTGCAGACCCCCGGGAGTCCGAGTAGCGGCTTCCGGCGGCAACGACGGCGATGAACTGTTCTCCGTCGAGCTCGAAGCTCACGGACGGCGCGTTCACACCGGCACCACAAAAAAACTCCCAGAGCGGACGGCCGGTCCGCGCGTCGTACGCGCGAAACCATCCGTCATTCTCTCCCACGAACAGCAACCCACCCGCGGTGGCGAGCGTACCGCTCAACAGCCAGCCGGTGCGACGCTGCCACGCGATCTTCCCGGTCGACGGACGGATCGCGCTGATGGTGCCGTACGTCGATTCCGCCACCGGCTCGTAGCGCCCGCCAATCCACAACTCCCCTTTCCGCGCCTCCTGTTCGGCCCGCGTTAGGGTGAAGGGAAAATGCATACCGAGTACGTACAAGAGATCAGCCGACGGCGAATACGCGGAGGGCGGCCAGTTCGCGCCGCCAAACGGGCCCGGCGCCGTGACGACCCCTTCATCCGTCGGCACGGCGAACAGGTTGCGCTGCGGCACGAACGGTTCTGAGCGACGAACCAGGCGACCGGTCGACGCGTCGAGCATGTACACCCATCCCATCTTGCTCGGGACGAGCAGCAGCTTCCGATTGCCGTCAGGCACGATCACGGGCGGGGTCGCGAGGTCGTAATCCCAGACGTCGTGCGGGACCGCCTGGAAGTACCACCGCATCTTCCCGGTCGTGACGTCGAGCGCCACGACCGATCCCGAGTAGAGATTGTCGCCCGGTCGATGTCGGCCATCGTTGCTCGGCGCCGGATTCCCAACCGCCACAAAAAGCGTTCCCGACTCCGCGTCGAACGCGGGCTGTGCCCACACGGGCCCGCCCCCGGTTCGCCAGCTCTCGGCATACGTCGCCGAGTCCCTGCGCTCCTGCGCGAGGTCTCGGCCTAACGATTCGCCGGTTGGTGCGGTCGCCGTCCACGTGCCCCACCAGCCGCCTTCCTCGGGCGACGGAATCGCATACCATCGCCACAGCCGCGCGCCGGTCGTTAGGTCATAGGCCGTGACACTCCCGCGCGTCGGGAACTCTCCGCCTGACGTGCCGACGATCACACGATTGCCGACGACGACGGGCGCCATCGTTATGCTGTAACCCGAGTCGGGATCGGCGTTGACCGCTTCCCACTTGACGGTGCCAGTGCCTGCGTCGAGCGCGATGACGCGCGCGTCGAGCGTGCCGAGGAACACGGTGCCGCGCGACACGGCAACGCCCCGATTCACAGGGCCGCAACACGGCTTGCCCTTGTCGATCGTCGGTTCGTAGCGCCACAGCTGCTTTCTGGTTCGCAGGTCGAACGCCGTAACGACGTCGTAGTCGGCCGACACATACAGGCGGCCGTCGACGACGACCGGCGTCGCCTCGGCCCCCGAGTTCGGGTGCGCCATCTGCAGCTGAAGCAGCGCACGCGGTGCGAGCCGAGCGACGTTGCTCGGGGTCAGCTGACGCAGTGGCGAGTATCGCTGGTTGCGGTAGTCACGCCCGTTCTGTGGCCACTCACCCGGCGCCGGCCGTTCGAGACTCCCTGGATCCGGCCGTGACGTTGTCGCGTTGGGCGCCGCCTGGGCGCGAGCGACAACGGGGAGCAGCACGAGGCTGGCTAGCAGGCGAAGTCGCATGGTCGGTCGCGGACGGAGGGTGAGCGCGAATATGCGGCGGCGGCGTGACGCGTCGCAACTTGATCGACATGTTGGATCACGCGGAATCCACGAACCGTTTAGCCGGCTGGAGTGAACCGATGCGACTCGACATCTATGTGAACTATCGCGGGAATTGCGAGCAGGCTTTCCATTTTTACGAGCAGCAGCTCGGCGGCAGGATTTCCGGGATCGTGCGACACGGCGACCAGCCCAATCCCAACATCCCGGCCGAGTGGAAGGGGAAGGTCTTGCACGGCCGAATCGAGATTGGCGGCACGGTGCTCATGGGTGCGGACATTCCGCAGGCTGAGCCGACGCGAAGCGCGTATCTGACGCTCACGCTCGATAGCGAAGCGGATGCCGAACGCGTCTACACTGTCCTCGCGGAGGGCGGCGAGATCTTCATGAAGATGGAGAAGACGCCGTTTGCGAATCGCTTCGCGATGCTCCGCGACAGGTTCGGCGTGTCGTGGATGCTGCTTCACGAAACAGCGTCGGTCTGAGCATCGTGGGCCGAGCCCAATTCGGTTGCGGCGTTCAGCCCCGACGCTAACTTCGCGTCATCCCCTTCAAGGTCCGGAAGCCGATGGACACCCGCATGAGTGACGGCAAGAAAGAGGTGGGCACGTTCCTCGGTCTCACGTTCGGACTGAGCGCCATCTTCTGGGCCCTCATCATTTCCGGCGGCGGCCTCGGCGCGCGCGGCGGGATCTACGTGTTCGCGCTCATGTGGTGCCCCGGCGTAAGCGCGCTCGTCACGCGACTCATCTACCAGCACAACGTGCTCGGCGAAGGGTGGGGGCTCGGCCAGCCGCGCTGGCTGTTGCTTGCCTATGTATTGCCGATCATCTACGCGACCGTCGTCTACGGACTGATCTGGCTGTCCGGCCTCGGCGGCGTGGACCTGACCCGGTTCAAGACTCCGGTCGTCACGTTCCTCGTCCTTGGGACGCTGCAGAGCGTTCTCTCGGCAACGGGCGAAGAGCTCGGCTGGCGGGGCTTCCTCGTTCCGACGTTGGCACGCACCAGGTCGTTCAAGACAGTGGCGCTGATCAGCGGCGCGACGTGGGCCGGGTGGCATTTCCCGCTGATCATCGGCGCGGACTACAACGGTGGCAATGCGCCGTGGTACTCGGTGCTCTGCTTCGCCGTCATGGTGATCGCGATGGGCTTTCCGTTCGCGTGGCTCCGACTGCGCTCGGGCAGCGTCTGGCCGGCAGCGATCCTGCACGCGTCGCACAACCTGTTCGTGCAGGGGTTCTTCGATCAGGTGACGGTGGACAGGGGGCCAACCAAGTGGCTGACGGGCGAGTTTGGCGCGGGGCTCGCGCTTGCGTTCATCGCGGTCGGGTGGATCTTCTGGCGGGAGCGTGCGTCGGTCGAGGCGCCTAACGCGACCGGCGCGGGTCGTGGCGCCGCCGCGCCGATCGCCGATACGGCGCCCGTCGGACGATAGTCGGGACATCGGGACCCGATTGTTCAGTCGCGCGCCGTAACCCCTATGGGCGGAGATCTAACGCGTCGCAAATTCGTCACGGCCGCGATCACCGCCCCGTTCGTGCTGCGGTACGGGGCGCGACGGCTGGCGGCCGACCACGTCGTAGTGGTTGGGGCGGGCGCGTTTGGAGGCTGGACGGCGCTCACGCTCTTGCGCGCCGGCATGCGGGTGACGCTCGTGGATGCGTGGGGCGCCGGAAACTCACGCGCCTCGTCAGGCGGCGAGACGCGGGTCATCCGCACCGTCTACAACGGCAACGCGCTGTACACCCAGATGGCCGCTCGTGCCTTCACGCTCTGGCGCGAGGCGGAGGAGCAGTGGAAACGGCAGGTGCTGTTCCGCACCGGCGCGATCTGGATGTGCGAGACGGACGACTCCTACGTCCGCCGTTCCATCGAGCCGATCAAGACCGTCGGACTCTCGGTGGAGGAGATGACGCCGACCGAGGCGGCGCGACGATACCCGCAGATGGGCTTCCGTGACGTGCGAACTGCCTTCTTCGAGCCGGAAGCCGGGTACCTCACCGCACGCGCCGCCTGTGAGCTGGTGCGCGAGACGGTCGTGCGGGAAGGCGGGACGTACAAGCACGCCTCGGTTCACCCGGCCACCACAGCCGGCGGCCGCCTAACGCGCGTCGTGCTGTCGGACGGGGGCACGCTCGACGCCGACCGGTTCGTCTTCGCGTGCGGTCCGTGGATGGGGCAACTCTTCCCGGACGTCGTCGGCCGCCGAATTGTCGCGACGCGCCAGGAGGTCTTCTTCTTCGGAACGCCAGCGGGCGACACGCGATTCGACTCCGGGACGCTGCCCGTGTGGGTGCACGTGGGAGAGCGACTCGTCTACGGCATTCCCAGCCACGAGCGTCGCGGCCTCAAGCTGGCGGACGACACCGCAGGCCCCGAGGTCGACCCGACGACGCAGCAGCGAGTGCCCAGCAGCGAAGGGACCGCGCGCGCTCGCGAACTCGTGGCCAAACGGTTCCCTGCTCTGGCGGACGCTCCGCTCGTCGAGACGCGGGTGTGTCAGTACGAGGCGTCAACGGACGGCAACTATCTCGTCGATCGACATCCACAGCTGGAGAACGTGTGGCTCCTCGGTGGCGGCTCGGGCCACGGCTTCAAGATGGGACCGGCATTCGGCGAGCACGCCGCCGCGGTAATTCAAGGGCGCGCGGCGGTGAATCCGCTCTTTGGGTACGGGCGACTCAAGCCAAGACCGTAAGATGTCCTCCCTAACGCAGCGCTGATGCGCGTGGCCCGGGCGTGCCTGGCGCTTGCCGTCATTGCGGCGCCATGTCGAGGACAGGCCGCCACAAGTACGGAAGCGAAACGCTCCGAGGTCGAAGCATGGGTGACCACCGCCGACAAGTCGAAGCTGGTCGCGCGGGGGCCTAACGTCCGATGGGCAAGCGGAGAGCCAACCGGTGTCACAGTCACCATCGACGTCGACACCGCGATCACATACCAGGCGATGGTCGGATTCGGCGCCGCGATCACGGACGCGGCGGCATGGCTGATCCAGACGAAGCTCTCCCCCATCCGGCGCGAGGCGTTGCTCCAGGATTTGTTTGGTCGAGGCAACGGCATTGGGCTCAGCTTCACACGCCTCACGATCGGCGCATCGGACTTCAGCCGCACGCACTACACGTTCGACGACGTGCCGGCCAGCGAAACCGACTCCGCGCTCGCACACTTTTCCATCGACGCCAATCGAGCCGCCGTACTGCCAGTCGTGAAGCGCGCGCTCGCGATCAACCGCGATCTGCGTGTCATGGCGTCACCGTGGACCGCGCCAGCGTGGATGAAGACGACCCGCAGCCTGATCAAGGGGACGCTGCGGGCCGATGCCTATCCGGTGTTCGCCGAATACCTGCGCCGATACGTGCAGGCATATCAGGCAGAGGGCGTGCCCATCTTCGCGATCACGCTCCAGAACGAGCCGCACTTCGAGCCGGAGAACTACCCCGGCATGCGCCTAACGCCGGTGCAACGGGCAACCCTCATCGGGCAGCACGTCGGTCCGATGTTCGACCGCGCCGGGATCGCGACGCGCATTCTCGACTGGGATCACAACTGGGACGAGCCCGAGTCGCCGCTTGCCGTGCTCGAGGACTCGACCGCTCGCCGGTACGTGGCTGGCGTGGCGTGGCACTGCTATAACGGCGACGTCGCGGCACAGACACTCGTGCACGCCGGCTACCCGGAGAAGGAGGTGTACTTCACAGAGTGCTCCGGCGGCCAATGGGCGCCCAACTGGTCCGACAATCTCGTGTGGTACGTTCGCACGTTGATCATCGGCTCGACCCGAGGCTGGGCGAAGGGCGTGCTCCTGTGGAACCTCGCGCTCGACGAGTCATACGGTCCGCACCTGGGTGGCTGTGGTGATTGCCGAGGCGTGGTGACGATCGACTCGAGGACCGGGGCGGTCACGCGAAACGAGGAGTACTACGCGCTGGCGCACGCGAGCCGATTCGTTCGGCCGGGCGCGAGGCGGATCGCGTCGACGACGGGCGTGGACAGCCTCGAGACGGTCGCATTCCGTAACACGGATGAGTCGAAGGTGCTCATTGTCGTGAACACCGCGAAGGCCCGCCGAACGTTTGCGGTGCGGTCCGGCGACCGATCGTTTCGTTTCGCGTTGCCGGCCGGTGCCGTCGTCACGCTTCGGTGGCCATAACTGACACCACGAACGCCGAGGACGCAGACGGCGCTTCGCGCCGCCGCCGAAGCCGCTGAGTGGTTTCTATCAGTACAGCGAGCTCAGCGCCCGGCGCGAAGCGCCGTCAGCGTCTCCAGCGGTCGTGGTTAGCTTCGGCGTTCGTGGTGCTTCGCGGTAGATTTCCCGCGTCGAGGTTCCCCCAGGGCAAATGCGTTTGGTGCGGTGTGTCGTCGTTCGAGGTGTTGCCGTAGTGAGCGTGAGCCTAACGCTTGCCTGTGGCACGCAGGAGCCCGCGCGCGCGCCCGTCACAGCGCGGCGCACCGACACGCAGCGCATGGCGGACACGCTCGCGATCCTCGCCGCGAAAGCGCTGACGGACCCGATGTCGAATCCGTTTCTCAATCACGCGCGCGCGCAACACCTCAGAGTGTCCATCGCGGCGGAAGGCGGTGGGCCGAGCACGTTCAACACCCGGCAATGGCTCGCCGACGAGCTGCTCAAGGCAGGCGAGACGCGGGAGGCGATCGGCGAGCTGCAGTCACTGATGCGCGACGCGCACGTGTCACCGGATACGATCACCCAACAGCAGAAGTCTCTCTTCGACCTGCTCGCCATCGCGTCTCTTCGACTCGGCGAACAGGAAAATTGCATCGGCACGCCTGCATCGAACCGATGCATCCTCCCGCTCGAAGGCGGCGCGCGCCACATGCACGAGGAAGGTGCGCGCGACGCGATCGCGCGCTATACGCAGCTGCTGCGGTTCTTCCCGCAGGACCACGGGTCGCAATACCTCCTGAACATCGCGTGGATGGCCATCGGTGGCTATCCGGACAGCGTGCCGAAGCGCTACCTCGTCCCCAACCTCGCGCCGCGCGCGGACGATCCGTTTCCCCGGTTCAACAACGTGGCGGGCAACGTCGGACTCGCGGTCACCGGGCTGGCCGGTGGCGTCTCGATCGACGACTTCAACGGTGACGGTCTGCTCGACGTGTTCACGACGTCGTGGGGGCCTAACGACCCCGTTCACCTCTTCCTGGCCGACGGCAAGGGCGGCTATGTCGATCGAACGGCGGCGTCCGGACTCAAGGGAATCGTTGGCGGCGTGAACACGATTCACGCCGACTACGACAACGACGGCGACATCGACATCCTCGTGCTGCGTGGCGGATGGCTCGGCGAGGCGGGAAAGTATCCAAGCTCCCTGCTCCGGAATCGCGGCGACGGCACGTTCGAGGACGTCACCTTCTCATCGGGACTTCTGTCATTCAGTCCGTCGCACACGGCGGCGTGGGCAGACTTCAACCGCGACGGTTACCTGGATCTTTTCGTCGGCCATGAGTCGAGCGCGTCCTCCGGTGGACCATCGCACCGCTCCGAGCTGTACCTCAACAACCGGGATGGCACGTTCACGGAAGTCTCACACCAGATGGGCATCGACGTCGACGACTTCGTGAAGGGCGTCGTGTGGGGCGACGTGAACAACGACGGCCTTCCCGACCTGTATGTGTCCGTGTTTACCGGCACCAATCGCCTGTTCATCAACCGCGGCGGGACATCGATCGAGAGCTGGCGCTTCGAGGAGCGTGGCGCAGCCGCGGGCGTTGACATGAAGACGCCGTCGTTCGCGACGTGGTTCTGGGACTTCGACAACGACGGCTTCGAGGACCTGCTCGTGCAGAGCTACGACCTCAGTGCACCGCTACACGAAACCGTGGCGCTGGAGTATCTCGGGTTGCCGCTCACGACGGTCAAGAACGGGAAGGCGGTGGAGTATCAACCATCGCGGCTCTTTCGGAATCGGGGCGACGGCACCTTCGAGGACGTGACGAAACGCGTGGGACTCGCCGACAAGGTGATCTACGCGATGGGAGCCAACTTCGGTGACCTCGACAATGACGGGTGGCTCGACTTCTACGTCGGCACGGGGAATCCCGATCTTCGCTCGGTCGTGCCGAACCGGATGTTCCGCAACGTGAATGGCCGGCGATTCGAGGAGGTCACGCTGCCCGGCGGGTTTGGGCACATTCAGAAAGGGCACGCGACCGCGTTTGCCGATCTCGATCGCGACGGCGATGAAGACGTATACATGATCCTCGGTGGCGCGTACGAGGGCGACCAGTTCACGAGCGTGCTGTTCGAGAATCCGGGGTGGCCGAAGAACCACTGGATCACGCTCGAGCTTCAGGGCACCACGGCGAACCGTTCGGCGATCGGTGCGCGAGTCGACGTCGTTGCCGTGGACGCGACGGGAGCGTCGCGAACCGTTAGGCGCACGGTGGGGACGGGGGGCTCGTTCGGTGCGGGGAGCCTGCAGC
>Ga0207674_10003807_pt1 | contig 18398 bp, 18 predicted proteins | sample KBSCornC72_FD_184303 | JGI IMG/M metagenome (GOLD analysis project Ga0207674, IMG submission 184303) | Corn rhizosphere microbial communities from Kellogg Biological Station, Michigan, USA - KBS Corn C7-2 (SPAdes) (version 2) | ecosystem: Host-associated > Plants > Roots > Rhizosphere > Soil ... | reverse complement strand
CGGTCGCTCGAAGAGATCGTCACGCGGACGCGGCGGGTGGACGTGCTCATCACCGACATCGCGTCCGCATCGAATCAGCAGCGCATCGGCATCGAGCAGGTCGGCCGCGCGATGTCTGACATCGAGAAGGTGACGCAGATGGGAGCGGCGTCGGCGCAGGAAACCTCCGCCACGGTGATCCAGTTGAATGCGCAGGCGGAGTCACTGCGGACCGTCGTTCAGGAGCTCGAACCCAGCGGAGTGAGTCGCATCGTGCCGGCGATCTTTCTCTTCGTCATCATCGGAGTGTTCATCCTTCTCGTCGCAGCCCGCCGGCGCGGGCCCCGCGCTCCGGTAATGGTATTCCCGGTGCCCGATCGGGATGACGACGACGACGAGCGGCGCCGCCGCAACAACTGGTTCTCATCCAGCAGCAGCGCGGACTACAGCAGCGGCGAACTTTCGCTCTCGATGTGCTCGAGTTTGCCGCCGGCCTGCCTGATGAGCTGGAGCAACTCTTTTTTCGAAGTCCGGGTCGGGTCGTAACAGAGCGAGATTTTTTTCGGGCCGATATCGCAGGAATCGAAAGCGAGCTGATCAAGCTCGGCGAGAGCGTCGCGCAAACTTTTTTCCTCTTCCGGGTCGAGGGACTCGGCCAATTCGATCTCCGCCGTACCGTTGAGTTCGGCCGCCAGTCCGCGCTCGATCATGCGCGTGCCAAAGCCTCGGTGCCTGGGAACCGTAACTGCGGGGCCGCCCTCTTCAGTCCACAGCAATATGAACTGCTCGATCCCATCTTCGACGATCCTGTCCCAGCGGATCGACACGCGGCCGTCAGGTACGGACAGCGCGCCATATTTGACCGCATTGGTCGCAAGCTCGTGAAGCGCCAGCGAAAGCGAGATCGCTGTCTTGGGTACGACATCGACCGCCGGCCCCTCAATTGAAACCTGCCCCGGTTGGATATGCGGCCGCATCGCATCCTCGATGACAAGCTGCATGGGGGTGGATTCCCATTGCTTGCGGGTCAGCAGATCGTGCGCTTCGGACAGCGCTTGCAGCCGTCCCTCGAAGGCGAGGCGCGTCTCCTCCGGATCGCCGCCCGGCCTGAACGATTGCCGGGCAATGCTCTGCACAATCGCCAGCGTGTTCTTCACGCGGTGGTTCAACTCGTCGATCAGCAGCCTCTGATGGGCCTCGGCACGTTTCATCTCGGTTACATCGCGCGCGATTGCATGCAGCCCGGTGGGATTGCCCGAACCGTCCAGCATGAGGCGTGAATTGATTTCCCAGATCAGCTTGCGCCCGTCGCGGGTATTGACCCGTACCGTGTGCCGGGTGGTGCCGCCTTGGGTAAGCTTCTGCTGAAGCATCATGGTGGTCTGGTCGAACTGGTCCGGGTCGATGAAGTCGGCGAAGCTCTTTCCGAGCGCCTCCTCGGGCGTATAGCCGAGCGCCGCGCACACCGCCGGGTTGCAGGACGTCAGCCGCTGATTGATGTCGGAGGTGAAGATATAATCATTGGCCTGCTCGAAAATCGTGCGGAAATGCCATTCGCTCTCGCGGACCGCCTGCTCGGCTTCCTTCGATTCGGTGATGTCGTGGGCCACACCGATGAAGCCGACATGCTTGCCCTTGTCATCGAACCTGGGCTGCGAGACCGAGCGGAGCCAGCGATATTTGCCGTCATGGCGCAGGAACCGTGCTTCCAGCGAGAAAGGCTGCAGGCTCGCCTCGCCCTCGATCGACTGTTTCAGCAGCTGTTCAACGTCGTCGGGATGGATCAGCGCCCGCCAGTCATAATCGACGGCTTCGGCATAGCTGACCCCCATGAATTCGACATAGGCGCGATTGGTGAACTTGCGCTTGCGGTCGAGCCCGGTGACCCAGATCGGCACCGGCGCGGAATCCGCGATCCTGTGGAATTCCTCCTCGATCATCCGGGTTATGTCCGCCCGCAAGAGACAAGGGCGATCTGTTGACGCATACCAACGCTTCCATTTTTGGATTGAGGAGTGCGCCGTTTACGCGCCAAGGGCAAGTGACACGATGTTGAACGACATGAAAGGCGGCGTTGGACAGGAAGGTCCGATCGAGGAAACCGGCGTTCTGGTGCGCGACGGTGGCGGCTTCGCGCTGCGGCGGGATGCCGGCGGAACGTACCGGCTCGAACTGTCCCGCACGCCGGTCGATCATGTCGAGAAGCGCGTTCGCGTGATCGGCATTCTTGCAGGCAATTGCATCACGGCCGAAGGGGTTGCGCCCGCTTAGGTGTGTCCCGCTCGGATGGCCCCCACGAAGTCGGACATGAAAATCGCGAGCCGGTCCCTGACCGCGTCGTCGGTTAGGTTGCCGTCGGCGTCGAAGGCCTTGCCAGCGCCGGACACCATCAGCCGCCCGCCGGCCCAGAAATTCGCCTCCAGCGTCCGCAGTACCGAGAGCCAGGCATTTTGCGACAGGATTGTGCCGAACCCGCCGGGCGATGCCCCGATCAGCGCAATCGGCTTGTTCCGGAACACGCGGCCGATATCGGCTGGTGGACGCGACGCCCAATCGATCGCATTTTTGAAAACGCCTGGAATGCCGTTGTTATATTCCGGCGAAACGAGGAGCACGCCGTCCGCTGCTGCCATCGCATCCTTAAGCCCGGCGACGGTGGGCGGGATGCCCGAGGCGGTTTCCTCGTCAGCGTTGTAGAGCGGGATCCCGGCGATGGACAGGATCTCCAGCCGTGCGTCTTCGGGCATTACGGCTTGCGCCGCGCGCAAAAGCCCGCTGTTGAAAGATGCTCTGCGCAAGCTCCCCGAGATGCCGACAATAGTTGTCATGCCGTGTACGGGGCCTGCGTTTCTGTCAGGATTTGCCGAAAAGGCCGCCCAGCTTGTCGACGATCCCGCCGCCCTCCTGCCCGTCACCCAGCAGGCTTGCGAACTGCGCCAGCGAGCCTTCGCCGCCGATATGACCCACGATCTGCTGAAGTATCTCGGCCGGAAGGCCGGTGCTGGCGGCAGCCGTCTGCACGGTGTCGCCCGGCTGCGGATGGGCGATGCCAAGCGCCTGCACGGCGGATTCGACCTGTTCGGGCGAAAGGCCGATCTTCTCCGCGAGGTTGGCGATATCCACGTTCGAGCCCAGCTGGCCCAGCAGTCCGTCGAGCAATCCCATCGCGAGTCTCCTGCTAATCCGCGCTGAAAATAGCAGGAAGGGATCAACTCGGCATCAGGAATCGCGGTCGGTTTACTTGACCTTGACCGAATCGAGCGCCCCGATCGCCTGCGCCATACCATTATCGACCTGCGCGGTCTGCGATGAGTCGTCCGATGGGCCCGCGAAGTCGACCGCGAACCAGATGATGCCAGCCGACCAGATGAGTGCCATCCAGCGGCTTTTGAAGACGGAACTGGTGCGCATCGGGATCATGGCGCCCCAATGCCACGATATTGCTTTCCAAATTGCCAACAGCTGACGCCTCGGCTCCAACGGCGCGGCGGAGATCATATTTGCCCAAACGGGAAACGCCCGGGCCGTTTCCAGCCCGGGCGTACTGCGTGACGACTGCTCGTCAGCCCCCTAAACTCTTGGCGACCATCTCTTCTTGCGCCGAAATACCCCTTCGCCGGCGTTGGAGACGCTGCCTCCCCGAACCATGGCCTCTTTTGCTGCCTATGTTTCGATGGCCAATGGGTATGAAATGAAGGGGGGCTTGTCACGCGCCTAACTGCACACAAGTTAAGAAAGCTGGGGGCTGTGCTTTCCGCGCAACAGGTGGTTTGGGCATGGCTGATCTGTTGCCGCGCGCGTTATGCGCCTCTAGAGCAGGGCCAACCAGAACAGCCAGGTCCTGCCGAAAATGCGTTTGTCCCGTTATTTCATGCCCGTAACGAAGGAATCGCCTGCCGACGCACAGATCGTCAGCCACAAGCTGATGCTGCGCGCCGGGTTGATCCGCCAGACCTCGGCCGGAATCTATGCGTGGCTGCCGATGGGGCATCGTGTCCTGCGCAAGATCGAACAGATCGTCCGTGAGGAGCAGGACAGGGCAGGGGCGATCGAACTTCTGATGCCGACGCTGCAATCCGCCGATCTCTGGCGCCAGTCCGGCCGCTATGATGATTATGGCGCCGAGATGCTCCGTATCCGGGACCGCCACGACCGCGACATGCTCTACGGCCCCACCAACGAGGAGATGATCACCGCGCTCTTCCGCGACGGCGCCCGCAGCTACCGTGACCTGCCGCGCATCCTCTACCACATCCAGTGGAAGTTCCGCGACGAGGTCCGTCCCCGCTTCGGCGTGATGCGGGGACGCGAGTTCCTGATGAAGGACGCCTACAGCTTCGACATGGACGAGGCGGGCGCTCGTCACAGCTATAACCGCATGTTCGTGGCGTACCTCAACACCTTCGCCCGCATGGGCCTGCGCGCGATACCGATGCAGGCGGATACCGGCCCGATCGGCGGCGATCTCAGCCATGAATTCATCGTGCTGGCGCCCACCGGCGAGAGCGAGGTCTTCTACCATAGCAATTGGGAAAAGCCCGCCGCGCTGACCGATGTCGATTTCGACGATGTCGCTGGTCTGCAGAATATCGTCTCGGGCTACACCGCCGACTATGCCGCCACCGACGAGAAGCGAGACGCCGCACGTGAGGTTGAGGCTGGCACCGAGCTTCGCCAATCGCGCGGGGTGGAGGTCGGCCATATCTTCTACTTCGGCACCAAATATTCGAAGGCGATGGGCGTGAAGATCCAGGGGCCGGACGGGTCCGAGGTGATTCCGGAGATGGGCAGCTACGGCATCGGCGTCTCGCGCCTTGCCGGCGCGATCATCGAGGCGAGCCACGACGATGCCGGCATCATCTGGCCGGAGGCGGTGGCGCCCTACAAGGTGGGCATGATCAACATGCGCGCCGACGATGCGAAGTGCGCCGCCGCCGCGGATGATTTCTATGGGAAGCTGCAGGCGGCAGGCGTCGAGGTGCTGTACGACGATCGCGACGAACGCGGCGGTGCCAAGTTTGCGACGATGGACCTGATCGGTCTGCCCTGGCAGATGGTGGTCGGACCCAAGGGGCTTGAGAAAGGCGTGGTCGAGCTGAAATCACGTGCGACGGGTCAGAAAGAGGAGCTTTCGATCGAAAGCGCTCTGGCAAGGTTGACGGGGTGAAGGTGAAGAAGACCCTCACCCAACCCTCTCCCGCAAGCGGGAGAAGGCTAGAAGAGCAAGCCGGCCCAACCAGCGACTCCTTCTCCCGCTTGCGGGAGAAGGCTGGGATGAGGGTCTTCCTACTTCCATGATCCTCTCCCGCCACGAACGCATGATCGCCAAGCGCTATCTCTGGCCCGGCAAAGGGGAGGGGATTATCGCGCTTGTCGCCGGATTCAGCCTCGCGGGCGTGATGCTGGGCGTGGCGGCGCTGATCATCGTCATGTCGGTGATGAACGGCTTTCGCGCGGAGTTGTTCGACAAGATCGTGGGTCTCAACGGCCATGCCGTGGTGCAGGGCTATGACGGCCGCCTGGCCAGCTGGCGCGAGGTGATGGCCGAGGCCAGGCGCACCCCCGGCGTCGTCTCCGCCACGCCGCTGATCGAGCAGCCGCTGATGACCAGCTTCAACGGGCGCGTCGAGGGCGTGCTGGTACGCGGCATGCGGGTCGAGGATATCCGCAACAATCCGACCATCAAGGCCAACGTCGTCGCCGGAGACCTCAAGGCCGTCACGCCGGGTTCCGGCAATGTCGCGATCGGCGCGCGGCTGGCCGAAGCGCTGGGCGCGCAGGTCGGCAGCCAGATCAGCCTGATCAGCCCGCAGGGCCGCACCACCCCCTTCGGTACGGTCCCGCGCATCATCGGCTACAATGTGGCCGCGATCTTCGAAGTCGGCGTCTATGATTATGACAAGGCGTTCGTGATCATGCCGATCCCGGACGCGCAGACGCTCCTGATGCTGGACGATGCTGTCGGCATGATCGAGGTCCAGACCGTCGATCCCGACAAAGTCGGTGAGATTCTCGCCCCGCTTGCGGCGAAGACCAAGCAGGTCGCGGTCGTCTCCGACTGGCGCTCGATGAATGCCAGCCTGTTCGAGGCGCTTCAGGTCGAGCGCGTCGCGATGTTCGTGGTGCTGTCGCTGATCATCGTGGTGGCGGTGTTCAACATCCTGTCCTCGCTGATCATGCTGGTCCGCGCCAAGACCCGCGACATCGCCATCCTGCGCACCATGGGCGCCTCACGGCGCGCAATGATGAAGATCTTCATGACGGTGGGCGTTTCCATCGGCGCGGTGGGAACGCTGGCGGGGCTCGTGCTGGGCGCGATCTTCCTGTTCTTCCGCCAGGGCGTTGTCGATGCGATCCAGTATCTCACCGGCCAGAACCTTTGGGATCCCTCGATCCGCTTCTTGACTGAATTGCCTTCCAAGACTGATCCCTTCGAGGTGCTGGCCATCGTCGTGCTCGCGATCGGTTCGGCCTTCCTCTTCACGCTGTATCCGGCCTGGAAGGCCGCGAACACTGATCCGGTGCAGGTGCTGCGCTATGAATAGGGTGGCAAGATCCTCTCCATCTCCGCTGGGGAGGATTTGATGAGCGTCCTCGCCGTCACCGGTCTCCGGCGCAGCTTCACCCAGGGCACAGCCACGATCGACGTCCTGCGCGGGATCGATCTCGCGGTCGCGCCGGGTGAGATCGTCGCACTGCTCGGCCCATCCGGTTCGGGCAAGTCGACGATGCTGCAGGCGATCGGCCTGCTCGAGGGCGGCTTTGAAGGTTCGATCCGCATCGACGGAGAGGAAGCCGCGAGGCTTGATGAAAACGGCCGTACGCGCCTGCGCCGCGACCGGCTTGGCTTCGTCTACCAGTTCCACCACCTGCTGCCTGATTTCACGGCGATCGAGAATGTCGTTCTGCCGCAACTGATCTTCGGCACTGAGCCGGATCCCGCCCGCAGCCGCGCTGAAAGCCTGCTCGGAGCGCTCGGCCTTGGCCAGCGCTTCGATCATCGGCCAAGCCAGCTTTCCGGTGGTGAGCAGCAACGCGTCGCCGTCGCCCGCGCGCTTGCCAACGGCCCGGCGCTGGTGCTGGCGGACGAGCCGACCGGCAATCTCGATGAAGTCACGGCGGATGTCGTGCTTGCCGAATTTCTCCGCCTTGTTCGCGATCAGGGCTCGGCGGCGCTGGTCGCGACCCACAATGAACGGCTGGCGCAGAAGATGGACCGTATGGTCCGTCTCCATGACGGGCTGCTGCAATAGGTTCGTCAGCCGGGCTTCCGGAAGTAGATCTTCAGGCCGATATGATCGCTGTGATTGGTGAATTCGGAAAAGAGGCCGGGGATACCCGCTTCGACGAACAGCCCCAGGACGTCATCGAGCGGATAGGCATAGGTCGCCATCCGGGGATGGTTGAACTTGCGCCCCATGCGCAGGTTCCGAAAGCCCCACAGCCATGGCATCGCGTCCATGCGACGGTTCAGTCGTTCGAGCTTCGGCGGCATCCGAAAGATGAGCTGTACCATCCCGCCGCCATTGTTGATGACACTCCCGAGCAGGGTGCGGAGAAGACCGAGCCCCTCCGCCGGATGAATATGCTGGAGAACGATGTTGGAATAAATGAAGTCGAAGCCGTCATCGCCGATGGTCTGGCGGAAGGTCACATTATTCCGGCCGGTCTTGCGCGCATTGGTTTCGGCCTCGCGCAGCATGCCGGGTGAAACGTCCACGGCGACCACTTTCCGGAAATTATCGGCGAGGTGCAGCATGTTGCGCCCGACGCCGCATCCGAAATCGAGACAGGATCCTCGCTGCGGCTCACCGAACGCCGAACGGAATTTTTCAAGCGCATCCTTTACTTCCAGCCGTCCTGTCTCGAAAAACGCGGACAGCGCATCGTCATTCAACGCATCCGATTTGAACTTCGCATCGGAAAGAACACCGAAATAGGGATTGGATTCCCCGAATATTTTCCAGTGTTTGTCGGATTTCGGCATGGACGCGGCTCGCGAAGACAGGATGTGGTATCTTCAGGCCACTAGCATGTCCGGCAAACTGTTGAAGCGCTTTGTCGTGTTCCTATTCCGCGGTCGTCGGATCGATCGTCGCTTCCACTTTCGCAATGCTGTTCGCGGGAAAACCGGCGATCTCGGCATGTCTGCCGATCAGATCCGCGCTAGGTGCGCGATAGACGCAATAGATCTTGTCGGCGGTGACATAGCTGTGCACCCACTGGATCTCGGGGCCCAGCTCGAGCAGCACGGTGCACGAGCCCTGCGAAGCGCCCTTGAGGTCAGTGGGGCCAAGTTTCCCGACGCCGGGCATTTCACGTTCGATCACGAATTGCGGCATTGAAGCCTCCAGAGCTGGTTTTGTGTGGAGATTGCGCCGTCCCCGCGACCGGGATCCCGCCTCCTTGCCGAGCAGGAAGGCAAGGGATCCCGGCCTTCGCCGAAATGGCGATGGGACGAAGCACGGCGTTAGGCGGCTTTCTTACCCGCCATGGCATGGACGTCCGATGCGCCCAGCATCTGTCCGCCGATTGCCCAGTCACCCTGCTCAACCTCGTTGATGCGGACCCAGGTGACCTGGCGCATCGCCTCGCCTTCGACCTTGATCATTGCCTCGGTAATGCCCGAGATCATGGCCTGCTTCTCGTCCTTGGTGAAAACGTCCTTGATGACATCGATCGTAACCAGCGGCATGTTGCCCTCCTTGAGGTATATTCGGACGGATATGTCCGATGCGCTGCTGGTATCCGGCGTGGCGTGGCGATGCTTGAAGACGGCGTGAATTTTTCATGGAGAAAGGCCGAATTTGCCCGATCGTGATGCCATGATCCTTCGTTTCGGGGCCTATGAACTCGATGTGGCGCGCTTTGAGCTGCGCCAGGATGGCGAGGCTGTACCCATCGAGCCGCAGGTACTCTCGCTCTTGCTGCTCCTGGCGTCCAACCCCGATCGGCTGGTCAGCAAGGATGAGCTGATCGAAAAGATCTGGGACGGCAGGATCGTCTCCGAAGCTGCCGTCGCCGCCCGGATCAAGTCCGCCCGCCGCGCGATCGGTGATGACGGCCAGCGCCAGCAGCTGATCCGCACTGTTCACGGCCGAGGCTTCCGTTTCGTGGGTGCGATCGAATTTCAGCGCCCGGCATCGATTGTCAGCGGGGTGCCCACAGCCCTCCCGCATGAACTGCCATCCGCTGGCTCCGATCGCGGTGTAAGACCTTCTATCGCCGTTCTTCCATTCCGGCTCACTGGCGCGGTGGGGATGCAGGCCGTGCTGGCCGATGCCTTGTCGGACGAGTTGATCGCGGATCTTGCCCGGCTGCGCTGGCTGTTCGTGATCGCGCGGGGATCGTCTTTCCGATTCCGGGGGCCGCATGTCGATTGCCGGCTTGTGGGCGAAAGCCTTGGCGCGCGCTATTGCCTGACCGGCGGCTTGTCTTTCGCCGGGCCGGCGGTGACGGTCTCAACGGAACTGGTCGAAGCGGCCACCGGCGAAGTGCTTTGGGCGGATACCTTTTCCGAAGCGGCCGAACGGATGCTGGATCTCCGGCTTGAGATCGCCGCACGGGTGGTCGCCGCGCTGGAAGTGCAGATCGCGTCGCACGAAGCGCGCATCGCCCGCCAGCAGTCAACGGAGAAACTGGACGCTTGGTCCGCCTATCATGTCGGCCTCGATCATATGTTCCGGTTCAATCGTGTCGACAATGCCCTGGCAGCCTCCATGTTCGAACGCGCGGTCGGGGCCGATCCGCAGTTTGCGCGCGGCTACGCCGGCCTGTCGTTCACCCGGTTCCAGAACGCCTTCCTCGCCTACCGATCCGATCGCACGGCGGAGGCAGAAGCCGCGCGCATGTTGGCCGGCGAAGCGCTCGATAGGGATCGGATGGATCCGTTCTGCCACCTCAATATGGGGCGATCCTTCTGGTTGGACGGCCAGGTACAGGACAGTCTCGAATGGCTCGATCAGGCGACGGTGATCAGCCCGAGCTACGCGCAGGGCATCTACGCGAAGGCTTGGGCCAAGACGTTGGTCGGAAAGGTGGAAGACGGCGAAAGCGATGCGCGGCTCGCGCTTCAGCTGAGCCCGCTCGATCCGCTGCGTTATGCGATGCTGGCCACGCGAGCGCTGAGCCATATCATGCGCGGCGATTACCCGGAGGCGGCTCTTCTGGGCGAACGCGCCGCGCGGACTCCGGGCGCCCACAAGCATATCGCGATAATTGCTGCAGTTGCTGCGCATCTGAATGGCCAAGGGGAACAAGCGGCCTATTGGGTCGCCCGCGCCACGCGCAACGATCCGCTGCTCACGGCTCGTGACTTCTTGAAATCATTTCCTTTTTCTGAAAATACCGCCCGCGAGACGATTGAGCGTGCACTCGCGGAGATACCGCTTGAAGCCTAGGATTTCCGCCCGAAGCAGGCGCAAATCTGTACCAAAGTGACACAGAGTAGCCGAAAGTTTAGGGTTAACGGACTTTTAACGCAGCAGCTGCGGCGAACTGGTGCTAAGCGTCGATTACTTGATTGAGCACAAGGGGAGAAAAAGTAGTGCGTAAGCTTGTCAGTGCTTTGGCGATTGCAGCCGCGACAATCGTGGCGGGGCCAGCCAGCGCGACCACCTTTGTGTATGATGTCGATCCGGGTTCGGACTCCATTCTCTTTGGAAATTCCAAGAACTATTACAAGGGGTTCACTGACCATTTCCTCTTCCGTATCGAAGAGTCGGGTTATGTGAGCGGTTTCGTCGGCTCGTTTGCGCTGCCGTCGCTTGACGTGGTGCTCAACAGTGTCCTTTTCGACGACAAGCCCCTGACGAAGATCTCGACTGGTGCGCTTGAGCTCTGGTCGCTGGATTCGACCTATGTCGACGCTGGCCGCCACGCCCTCAAGGTGACTGGCTATTATGGCTCGAAGGGCGGGTCCTACGCAGGTACCTTCAACTTCGGTGCCGGGGCGGTTCCTGAACCTGCAGCCTGGGCGATGATGATCGCGGGCTTCGGTCTCGTCGGTGCCGCGATGCGCCGCCGCACGAAGGTTACCGTCAGCTACGCCTGATACAAGGCGTTCGGCTTCGGCCGGCCCTTGAAGATCGAATTGCAGGGCTCGGACTCAATGTCCGGGCCCTGCTTTCTATGCGTGACGGACAGAGGATCGTAATCACCGGGCCTGGGCGCGTGGAAGATCGCTATTCGGTCTCGGGAGAGGGGGTATCGCTCGCCGTGCCGGGCCTGCCGCTCAGCGCCGCGTTGAGCTTGCGCGCCTTGCGTTCGTTTCTCACTGCCGCCTCGCGGAGCCGGCGCGCCAAATCGGCATCGTCGGTCGCGTCCGCCTTCATACGGGCAACGCGCGCGAGTTGCAGATAATAGATGGCGTCACGCAACTCCGACATGGTTCAGCCTTGACCATGATCCGATGAAGCGCCTGGGCTGGCGAACGCAAACATTAGGGCTCCCTTGCGTCAAGCAAACGCCCTTATGCGCAAGTCGAGGTACCACGACAATGATTCGGTGGCAGAACGACCTTGCGGCGCGGCAATTGTGACCATTTTGTTGTGCCATCCGTATCATTATGGGACGGCGGGGTCGTGAAGCACGGTCGAAGGGAGCAAAAGTGAGCAAGCGGACGAGCTGGATTTTCAGGCTGCTTGCCGCTGTTTTCATCCTTGCCTGCATTATCGCGGCCTACTGGGTCATCATCCCGCTTCTGGCCCCGTTATTTGGTATCGAGGTTCACCATGCAGCCTAGGCGCACAGGGCGTCACGGGTTGGCGATTCTCGCAGGCTCCTGAATAGCGGAACCGTCGATTGTTCAGTTGGCCATCGATTCCAGCTTGCCGACGCCGATGGCGGCAACGGCGCCCTTCAACTCATCGATGCTCGCCACCTTGCCCTCGGCCTGCACCATGAAGCGGTTCTTGACCAGCATGCCGAATTCGCCGTTGCCGTCATTGTGCCACTTCTCGTTCACCAGCCGGCCGTCGATCGTGTTGGTCTTCTCATAACCATCCTCGGTCTGCTTGCTGGACTGGACATTGAGCGCGGCGCCCATGGCGGCAAGGCCGCCCATGGCCGCCATGTCCGTAACGGAAAGCCGGAAATTATTATCGCCTGCCTCATAGCGCGCCTCGGCCTGGGAACCGCCGACCCCGGCTGCCCCCATGCTCTGGCTTTCGATCGAGGTGCGGCGATAACTGCCGATCGTCTCCGGCAGGAGGCCCTGCAGGGCGGCCGGGGCAATGCCCGCGGACGTGCCCGTCTTGGCCGCCAGTTCCATCTGCTTGGCATTGGCCTCCATCTGCTTGGCGGCCTGTTCCAGTTTGCCGAGATCGACTGATCCGCCGCCGGGGATATCGACTTTTCCGGTTAGCGTCGGCGTCGAATAGAGGCCGCCGCCGAACAGCCCGGCGATCGGCGCGGTGACCGCCGCAATGACGACGGCAAGCACGATACCGGCAATGACGACCACCACCGTATAGCTCACCGCCTTGTCGGCTGGCGCCTTCATCAGCACCGGCAGGCCCAGATAAAGCAGATAGAGCGAATAAAGCCCCGCCAACAGCGCCAGCACGGAAAGCGCCGGAAGGATCAGGAAAATGCCAGCGACCCACGAAGCGGTATAGCTGTAGGCCGCGACCTTGAAGGCGTTGAGCGGGTTCTTGACCGCACCGAAGGTGGGCGCGAGCCAATCGATGATGAGCGAGATAACGAAAACGCCGACGAGCGACATCACATATTGGGTGATCGCCGTGCTGAGCGCGAACGCCACGCCGAACCCGTGCATGCCGATGGCGAAGGCTATCGCCGGGATCGCGGCGAGGATGAGGACATAGGAGGTGTAGATGCCGCCGATCGTTGCCGGTTCGGCCTCGATACGGGGCCATTCTTCCTTGGGTGTGATCAGGATATTTTTGACGCGATCGACCAGCGAAGGCGGTGCAACTACGGGATCACCGGGATTCATGCCATTTCTCCCCTACCTGTTTGCAGGCGGCGAACAGACCATGTTCCGCGACGAAATACAACGCAGGAAGTGAACGGATATTTCTCGTGGATAAGTCTCCCGGCGCCGTTTGTGATTCGGGCCGGCCATGCCTAAATTCGCCCATGGCCTTCGCATCCTTCGTTCCGCTGCGCGTCTTCTCCGCCTACACGATGCTCGAAGGCGCGATCGATCCCAAGGTGATCGCCAAACAGGCCCGAAAGCTGGGCTTTCCGGCCGCGGGGCTGGCCGACCGCAACGGGCTCTACGCGGCGATGTCCTTTTCCGAAGCCGCCGCGAAGGAGGGCGTCCAGCCGGTCATCGGTGCGATGCTCGCCGTCTCGCGTCCCGGCGGCGCGAAGGACAAGCCGCCGCAGATCGATTGGCTGGCCCTCTATGCGCAGGACGAGCAGGGCTATGACAATCTGTGCGCGCTGGTCTCTGCGGCGCATCTCGATCGTCCCGCGCATGAGGATGCCCATATCCCGCTTGAAAGGCTCAAGGGGCGAACCGATGGCCTGATCGCGCTCACGGCCGGGCGCGAAGGTGCGCTTGCCCGTTTGCTGGCGGAGGAGCAGGCTGAGGCGGCCGCCCTCTATGCGGATCAGCTGCAGCAACTCTTTTCCGGCCGACTCTACATCGAACTGATCCGCCGCGACGACGAGATCGAGGCGATGGCCGAAAAGCCGCTCATTGATCTGGCTTATGCCCGCAATCTTCCGCTGGTGGCCACCAATCCGGCCTGCTTCGCCGAAGCCGATTTCCACGCCGCGCACGATGTGATGCTTTGCATCGCAAGTTCCTCTTATGTCGAAAGCGCAGACCGCAATCGCTCCTCGCCGGATGCCTGGCTGAAGCCGGCGGACATGATGGTGGAGTTGTTCGCTGATCTGCCCGAGGCGATCGCGAATACGCTGGTGATCGCGCAGCGCTGCGCGGTGATGGCGCCCAAGCGCAAGCCGATCCTGCCGAGCCTTGCCGGCAATCCCGAGGCCGAGGCCGAAGCGCTTCGGCAGGACGCCAGGGCGGGCCTCGAAGCCCGGCTGACGAAAATTCAGGGCGAGGTCGATCGCCAGGCCTATTTCGACCGCCTCGATTTCGAGCTCGACGTCATCGTCAATATGGGCTTTTCGGGCTATTTCCTGATCGTCGCCGATTTCATCAAATGGGCGAAGGAGCAAGGCATACCGGTAGGGCCGGGGCGCGGGTCGGGCGCGGGCTCGGTGGTGGCCTGGTCGCTGACGATCACTGATCTCGATCCGCTGCGGCTCGGATTGCTGTTCGAACGCTTCCTTAATCCCGAACGCGTTTCGATGCCGGACTTCGATATCGACTTCTGCGAAACCCGGCGTGGCGAGGTGATCCGCTACGTCCAGCAGAAATATGGCCGCGATCAGGTCGCGCAGATCATCACCTTCGGGCGATTGAAGGCCCGCGCCGTGCTTAAGGACACGGGCCGTGTGCTCCAGATGAGCTATGGGCAGGTCGATCGCCTCGCCAAGCTCGTCCCCAACCATCCGACCGATCCATGGACGCTGGATCGTGCGCTCAATGGCGTATCAGAGCTCGCCGCCGAATATAAGAATGACGAGCAGGTGAAGAACCTGTTCGATCTCGCGATGAAGCTTGAAGGCCTGCCGCGCCACAGCTCGACCCACGCGGCGGGTGTGGTGATCGGCGATCGGCGGCTCGATGCGCTGGTGCCGCTCTATCGCGATCCGCGCTCGGACATGCCGGTCACGCAGTTCGACATGAAATATGTCGAGACCGCCGGTCTCGTGAAATTCGACTTCCTTGGTCTCAAAACGCTCTCAGTTCTCCAGAAGGCCGTGGCCTTCCTCAAGCAGAAGGGCGTGGAGGTCGATCTCGATGTGCTGGCCTGGGACGATCCCGAGGTCTTCGCACTCCTTCAGAAGGGCGACACGGTCGGCGTGTTCCAGCTGGAATCGGAGGGCATGCGGCGCACGCTGGCGGCCGTCCGGCCGACCAATTTCGAGGACATCATTGCGCTGGTCTCGCTCTACCGGCCCGGCCCGATGGACAATATTCCGATGTTCGGGGACCGCAAGAATGGCCGCGCCTCGATCGAATATCCGCACCCGCTGCTCGAACCGATCCTGAAAGAGACCTACGGCATCTTCGTCTATCAGGAACAGGTGATGCAGGCCGCGCAGATTCTGGCCGGCTATTCGCTCGGCGGCGCTGACCTGCTGCGCCGCGCGATGGGCAAAAAGATCAAGGCGGAGATGGACGCGCAGCGCGAGATCTTCGTCAAGGGTTGTGCCGAGCATAACCAGATACCGGCGGGCAAGGCCAACGAGCTGTTCGATTTGATCGACAAGTTCGCCGGCTACGGCTTCAACAAGAGCCATGCGGCTGCCTACGCGCTCGTGGCCTATCAGACCGCATGGATGAAGGCGCATCACAAGCCCGAATTCTTCGCGGCGTCGATGGCCTACGATATCCATCTTACCGACAAGCTGGCGATCTTCGTGGACGATATGCGCCGCCTCGGCGTGCCGTGCCTCCCGCCCTGCATCAACGCGAGCACGGCGGATTTCTCGGTCGAAGGGATCAGCGTGCGCTACGCTCTCGCCGCGCTGAAGGGCGTTGGCGAGAAAGCGATGGAGGAGTTGTGCGAGGAACGTACCGCCAAGGGCCCGTTCACGGATCTCAACAATTTCGCTGATCGGGTCGATCCCCGTCTGCTCAACCGGCGGCAGCTTGAAAGCCTTGCGGCCGGGGGCGCATTCGACGACATCGCGCCGTCGCGCGAGGCCGTCTTCGCCGCGGCGGAAACGATATTGGCCCATGCGAACAGCGTCCACGCCTCGCGGACGAGCGGGCAGGGCGGGCTGTTCGGCGGTGACGGCGGTGCGGCGGTTCCGCCCATTCGGCTGCCTCAGGCGCCGAACTGGTCGCTCGCTGATCGGATGGCGCAGGAGAAGGAATCGTTCGGTTTCTATTTCTCGGCGCATCCGACGGATCGCTATCGGCATCTCGCCTCTTCGCATGGCGCAAGAAGCTTCATAGAGATTTGCGGAATGCCGGCGACTGCCAGCGGGGAGTCGGTGTTCGTCAACGGGAAGCGTCAGCCATCACCGACCGTGAAGATGGCAGTGCTGGTGGAAGATGCGCGCTGGCGCACGTCGGCGCGGGGCAATCGTTATCTGCTTGCTACGCTTTCGGACCATAGCGGCCAGTTCATGGCAAGCTGCTTCGATGCAGATGTCTCGTCGGAACTGGAGGCCAAGGGCAAGGAGGGCGCCTGCGTCCTCATCGCCGTGGAGACGGATCGGCGGCCTGGGGAGGAGGCGCCCCGCTTCACCGTGCGCAATGTCCAATCCTTCGAAGGACTGACCAGCAGCGCGCGGCTGGTGCTTGAGATTGAAACCGCCGCGCCCGAAGCGATGGGGGTCCTGGCCGCCATCCTCGATGGCCATGGTGGCGGCCGTGGCGAAGTGCGCCTCAAGGCCTTGCTGCCGGGCGGCGGCTGTGCGGACATCCTTCTGGGGCGCGGCTATCTGCTTGATGCGGAGCTTGCCGCTGCCATCGAACGCCTGCCCGGCGTGGTCGCGCATCTGCGGCCTGCCGAAGCGCCCAGGCTGGCGCTGGTCTCCTAGATCAGACCGTCTTCAGGAATTCCCGGATAGACGGTTCCAGATCCTCGCGCTCCAGCGACAATGCGATGTTGGCCTGAATGAAACCGGCCTTGTCCCCGCAATCGTGGCGCACGCCATCGAAGGTCTGCGCGTGGAACGGCTGTTGCCCGATCAGCCGCGCGAGTGCGTCGGTAAGCTGGATCTCATTACCCGCACCGCGAACGCCTTCGGAAAGAAGGTCGAAGATTTCCGGCTGGATGATGTAACGGCCGACCGCTGCAAGGCGGGACGGCGCGGTGCCGGCCTTGGGCTTTTCGACGAAGCCCTTCACCTCGGTGACGGCGCCTTCGGATTTGCCCGGATCGACAATGCCGTAGCGGTTCGTGTGTTCCTCGGGCACTTCCAGCACGGCGATGACGTTGCCGCCCTGCTTGTCATGCGTTTCGGCCATTTGCTTGAGGCAGGGATTGACGGGATTCCAGAGCAGTTCGTCGGGAAGCAGCACGGCGAACGGCTCGTCTCCGATGAAATTGCGTGCACACCATACGGCGTGGCCAAGGCCGAGAGGTTCCTGCTGGCGGACATAGGCGATGCCGCCATGGGGCGAACGGCTGCATTCGATCGCCTCGAGTTCCTTGGTCTTGCCGCGTTCGCGCAGCGTATTCTCGAGTTCGTAAGCGATGTCGAAATAATCTTCCATCGCGCCTTTGCCGCGGCCAGTGACGAAGATCATCTGCTCGATGCCGGCAGCACGCGCCTCGTCGATCGCATACTGGATCAACGGCTTATCGACCACGGGCAGCATTTCCTTTGGGATCGCCTTGGTCGCGGGTAGGAAGCGGCTGCCGAGGCCGGCTACCGGAAAGATCGCCTTACGTAATGGTTTCATTATATCTGGGGCCCTCGTTGTTGGCGCCGCCGCCTTTTAGCGGCTTTCTCGTACTACGGAAGATCGCCGCACGCCGCGGTGCACAATGACGACTTCGACTGATCTGATCCCTGCCACGCCTTGGCCGTGCTGCAACTGCGTTACAGTTAAGAGATATGGTTAAAATTTTTTGTATCAAAATATTACAAGATGGCCAGAAATCGCTGGAAATCGGGCATCATGGGGCTTGCATTGAGCGCCACAACTGATAGTTTCCGCTTTGCAGCATAAAAATGCCTAACGTTGCGTAAGGGGTTGTCCAATGCGTTCCCTTGGTACCCGCAAGAAGAGTGTGGTCATCGTGACCTTGGCGGTGGCCGTCACGACGATCCTCGCTGCCGGGGCTTCGGCGGCGACGATCGTGATCGGCGTCGTCCGTTCCGATCTGGCTTCGTACCTGCCTGATGCGATGACCGGGGGGCTCATGCTCGCCAGCTTCGTGCTGATCGGCGCCGGAGTTCGGGGTCGCAAACGATCGGTGGTCATTTCCTGACTCAACTTTGAGAGCGCCGTTACTGATACGGTGGGGTCGTCGATATGCCTGCGGCCGTGCGCCAGGCGTGCCACAACCCCATAGAAATCCGTCATGCTGAACTTGTTTCAGCATCCACCGTCTCGCGAGCGCAGCGTCTGGGCCCCCTAGTGGATGCTGAAACAAGTTCAGCATGACGAGGAGGGATGCAAGGGCGCCAAAAGAAAACCGCCCCGGTTGCCCGAGGCGGTTTCTTGATTGTCGCGATGATCCTTCGGATCAGTCCTGGGCTTCTTCGGGCTCTGCTTCAGGCAGGATCTCGCCCGGTTCGGCGTTGGGATCGTAGGCTTCGGTGAAGCCCGCTTCCTCACGCTCGAACATCGACACCATGACATCGACGCCCTGCGCCTGGAGATCGGCTTCCTCGGGCGAACGGGCCAC
>Ga0207674_10003806_pt1 | contig 18403 bp, 28 predicted proteins | sample KBSCornC72_FD_184303 | JGI IMG/M metagenome (GOLD analysis project Ga0207674, IMG submission 184303) | Corn rhizosphere microbial communities from Kellogg Biological Station, Michigan, USA - KBS Corn C7-2 (SPAdes) (version 2) | ecosystem: Host-associated > Plants > Roots > Rhizosphere > Soil ... | reverse complement strand
TCACGTGCGCCTACGTGCAGGGCGACGTGGAGCAGTGGAAGGGTGCGACCGCGCCGGCGAACACCGGCGACGCCTACGCCCGGCTGGGCGCCCCGGCCGGCGCGAGCGTCAGCGCCGACGTCCTTGCGGTCAGCACCCGGGTGACCACGGCCCTGCCCAACGTCGCCCCGGCCGCCTCGGGCGGGCTGCCCACCGTCGGCACCGGCACCGGCCAGCTCAACCCGTCGGGCGGCAAGCTCGCCGCCACCCTCGCCAGCACCGACGTCACCGGCAACCTGCCGGCCGACGCCAAGGCGATCAACGCCGTGTCGACGGCGTCGGTCACCGCCGTCCGCGCGAACCTCGGGACCGCGGAGCCGATCAACTTCACCGGCACGTCGACGTCCGCCCTGGTCAAGACCGACCTGATCGACATCACCGGCGTCGCGGTGACCGACGGCGTCGCCCCGGTCAACGTCACGCAGTGGAACGGCACCAACGTGGCCACGCCCGCGACGGCCGGCGTCCCCGAGGTCAACGTGGCCCGGGTGAACAACGTCGCCACCACGTCGGTCGCCGCCGTCAAGGCGAACCTCGGCACCGACCAGCCGGTCAACTTCACCGGCACGTCGACGTCGGCGCTCGCGAAGGTCGACGTGGTCGACTTCGGCGGGACGGCCGGCACGTTCGCGTCGGGGACGCCCTCGGTCAACCTCGCCGCGAACGCGGTCACCGACGCGGCGATCGCCGCGGACTCCGGGCTCAAGGCGTTGCACCAGAACGTCGCCCAGGGCGGCGCCTCGTCGGCCGTGATCCTGCACTCGACGGCGTCCACGACCCCCCAGTTCTACCGCGGGGCGATCGTCTACCCGATCGCGGGGACCGGGGCCGGCCAGGCCCCGCGGCTGATCACCGACTACACGGCCGGCCGGCTCGCCACCGTCGCCCCGCCGTGGGCGGTGGCGCCCGACAACACGTCCCGCATGGTGGTCGCGGCCCGCGGGCCGGCCGACCTCCAGGCGGTCGGGTCCGACGCCGCCGCCGCCGCCGGGCTGAAGTCGGAGGGCACCGACTACGCCGCGGGCGCCCTGACCGCCACGACCGTCCTCGCCGCGACGCAGCCGAACTACGCCCCGAGTAAGGCCGGCGACGCCATGACGCTCACCTCGGGCGAGCGGACGACGGTCGCCGCCACCGTCTGGGACCTGCCCACGTCCGGGCACACGACGGCGGGCAGCTTCGGGAACGCCATGCAGGCGGCGGGGTCGGCCGGCGACCCGTGGGCGACGGTCCTCAGCGGCTACGCCTCGGGCACCGCCGGGTACACCGTCGCCCACTACCTCGACGCCCAGGTTTCGCTCGTGAAGGCGAAGACGGACAACCTGCCGGCGACCCCCGCGGCGGTCGGGAGTGCCATGACGATCCAGGCGGGTTCCCTGACGAGTTCGGCGTTCGCCGCCGGGGCGATCACGTCGTCGGTGATCGCCGCGGCGGCCCTCAACGGCAAGGGCGACTGGTCGACCGCCGCGAACGTCGCCTCCGTGCCCGCGGGCGTCTGGGACCTGAACGTCACCGGGCACAACACCGCGGGGAGCTTCGGCAACGCCCTCCTGGCGGCCTCCGCCGCCGGCGACCCGTGGCTCTCCAGCACGACCGGCCTCGGCTACACCGCCGGCACGTTCGGGTACGCCGTCGGCCACAACCTCGACGCGACCGTCAGCAGCCGGTCGACCCTGGCCGCCGGCTCTGCCATGGCGCTCGTCGACGGGGCGATCACCGACGCCAAGTTCATCGCCCCGGTCGAGGCGGCGGGCCGCCCGACGGGCCCGCTCGGCTGGCTGCGGCGGGTCTTCGAGTGGCACGCCAACAAGCGGACCCGCGACCGGACGACCGGGCAGTTGAGCTTGCGTGACGCCAACGACGGCTTCAACCTGGAGACGCAGACCCAGTCCACCACCGGGAGCGTCGATACCCAGAGCAAGGGGGTGTGACGAATGACCGACGAGCAACTGGCCGCGGCCGTGCGCGGGATACTCCAACTCGTAGGGTACGTGCACACCAACGGGGAGTGGTGGGGGCACGACACCGCGACGGGCAAGGACGCCGAGGTGGTGGCCGAAGGGGTTCAAATCCTTCGGGACCTCATGCCGCCGCCCGTGTGCCCGTGGTCCGCCCCGATCGACACGACCGTCTGTCCGGTCCACGGCGGGACGATGGCCGAGTGCCCGCTGCCCGACGGTAGCCCGTTCAGACCCGATTCGCCCGGCAAGGGGGTGTGACGTGTCACCGCACGAGATGACGGCGTGGCGGAAGGACTTCGACGCCGCGGCCGCGGCCTTCGGGTGGCGGAAGGTCGCTGCCGTCAGGCGCGGCGAGCGGGAGGACTGTTCGTGGCCCGCGACCGTGTGGCAGGCGGCCGACGGGACTTACCTCTTTGAAGAGTCCGACCTGACCGAAGGGCTCTGCCGGGAGTTGATCCGCGTCGCGGGCGTAAAGGGGACCTGACGTGTTCGACCCGGCCGGCTACACCCTCGACACCTTCGCCTACCCCGTCGCGCCGACGTCGGTCGACCTGCCGGGGTTCTCCCTCGAAGGCCCGGCCTGGGTCGACTCGTCCACGCCGGCCGACTACGCCCCGGCGCCGCGGCTCGTCCCCGTCGCCGGCTCGGCCGGTTCGACCGGCGTCGTCGTCGCGCCGGGCGTCATCGAGGACCAGAACCTCTACGTGACCCGCGGCGAGTCCACCACGTTCCGCTGCACCGTCACCGACGCGCAAGGGACGGACCCGGCCGCGTGGTCGCCCGTCGCCGTCCTCAAGGTCGAGCCCGCCACCGAGACGTCCGACGAGCCCGACCCGGACTCGTGGACCGACCGCGTCGTCTCGACCGCCTTCACCCTCGCCGCGAACACCGGCACCACCGCCGTGCTGGACGTCCACTTCCTCCCGGACCAGACCCTCGCGCTACGGGCCGGCTACCGGACCGCGGTCCTCGCCGTCCGGGACACGGTCACCCGGCTGGGCCTCGTCCAGCCGACCTGGGTCAGCGTCCGACCCGACTGCGAGTAGCCCGCCGGGCCCGGGCCCGATGCACATCGAGATGACCTGCGCCACGATCGACCCGAATAGTATTCGCACCCGTTCCGGCCCGTAGGGCAGTGTCGTTGCGGCCTCCTTGTGGCACCGGGCCGTGGCGTCCGCGATGGCCCGACACCTCTGCCGCTCCGCGGCCACCGCCGCGCGGACCAACCCCAGCAGGATCTCGTCGGCCCCCTTGTAGTGGACGTGGTCGGCGCCCCAGCAGTAGTCCGCCGCCCGTCGCGCGAACTCCTCCACCACCTCTTCCGGACTCATTTCGTCACCCCCTTCGCAAGCGTTTACAAGAACCCGCCGCCTGCGGGACAGTGTACCGCGATGGGCGAGACCAAGCGAATCAGCGAGCGCGTCGCGGCCCCGTTTTCGGGCTGCCAGGTGGACCGGGAGGCCGGCGTCCTCCGCGGCGCGCTCATCTGCGGGCCGTCCTCGGCCAACGAGCGGGACTACCTGCCCGGCGCCTTCGGCGACGGGAGGCGGTACGAGGGCCGGTCCATCTACGTCGACCACGCCGACGCCCGCACCGGCCGCGCCCTCCGCGACAAGATCGGCTGGTGGGCGGGCGTCTCGATCCGACCCGACGGCATGCCCGTCGGCGACGCCCACCTCCTCAAGAGTCACCCGCTCTACGCCCAGGTCATGGAGGCGGCGGAGCGGAACCCCGGACTCATGGGGTTCTCGCACGTCGCGCGGTGCCGCACCCGGTACGAGGCCGGGCGGGAGAAGGTCGAGAGCGTCGAGGAGGTCGAGAGCGTCGACCTCGTCGCCGAGCCGGCGACGACCAGGGGTTTGTTCGAGAGCAAGAGGAGCCGGCCCGTGGGACTCACCCCGCAGCAGTTCGCCGAGGCCATCGCCCGGCACCCGAAGACCAGCACCCGCCAGGTCGCACGCGCCAAGCGGCTCGCCGAGGACATGGGCGGCTACGGCATGGCCGACGCCCCGGTCGCCGACGCGGCCCCGGCCGACGACGGCGACACCGACGGCGCCATCACCGCCGCGTTCGAGAGCGGAATCATGGCCCTCGTCCGCAAGGCGATGTCCGAGGGCATGGACAAGAAGGCGGTGCTCAAGAAGGTCGGCAAGCTGCTCGAAGGGCACGCCGACGCGACCGAGACGCCCGAAACGACCGAGACGCCCGACGAGCCGGCCAGGGAGTCGAAGCCGCCGGACGCCGCCGGGCTCATCCGCGAGGCGATCGAGGTCTGCCGCAAGGTCGGGCTCAGGGGCTACGACGCCGACGACCTGGACGTGATCTGCGCCGTCCCGGCCGACCGCCGCGAGGCCGTCGCCAGGAAGCTCGTCCTGGCCGCCGAGGGTGCCGGCGGCGAGCGGCCGCGGTCCGCCGGCCGGCACCAGACGGCCACGCTCAAGGAGGAGCAGGAGGCCGTCCGGGCACTCGCCGAGGGCAAGGGCGGGAAGAAGGACGAACCGCTGAAGTGGGAGTGGTGAGCCGCCCCGGCGGCCGGTGACTCTTTCGAGGGCGGCACAATGCCGATGCGCGGGATCTACAACGAAACTGGGCAACACGGGAACTACGACGACGCCGAGCCCGTGTGGAAGGCCGCGGTCGTGGTCGCGCCGGGCGACTTGATCTTCCGGGACACCGACGGCTACGACAAGCCGGTATCGAACTACACCTGGGACACGAACATCGCCACGACGGCGGGCACGCTCAACGCGCTCTTCCGCGGCGTGTCGATGGCCCGCCGGATCGCCGGCCAGACGGCCGACGGCGGCAAGGCCGACGGCCTGATCATCTTCACCGGCGAGTTCACGATGGCCTGCACCGCCCTCGGCACGGCCGCCGCCCCCGGGGCGCTGGTGTCGTTCGAGGACGACGGGACCAGTCACATCGCCAACCAGAAGGTCCGGGTCACCGCGACCGCCGGCGAGGCGTTCGGCCGGGTCAGCCGCGACGCCGCGGTCGGCGCGACGTTCCTGACCTTCAAGCTCCTGACCCCCCTCATGTTCGGCGGCCCGACCGCCGCGGCCTGAGCCGCCCTACGCCTTTTCCGGGGAACCGTGCGATGTCTCAGGCAGTTTTCGAGCGCGTCAAGGCGAACTACAAGAAGGTCTGCGAGTCCTCCCGCGAGCGGCCCGACAAGACGTTCGCCAAACTCATCCGCGAGGAGATCGGGCTCACCGACCCGAAGACCGGCGACTACCACCGCCGGCCCGACGGGTTCCCGACGCTCGCGAAGGACCGCCACCCGGTCTCCGAGTTCAACCTGGAGGCGATCACCGAGGCGCTCCTCGGCCACCGGTGGAAGTCGACGATCGCCGACGGCAGCTGGCTCTCCGAGGAGGCCGTCGCGCCGATCGGCCCGTCCCACTTCATCAACGTGTCGGCGTGGACCGCGGCGGTCGGCGGGCTCGTCCAGGGGTCGATCCTCGAAGGCTACGAGACGGCGGACTTCGACCTGGTCGACCTGTTCCCGACCCGCCCGGTGATTTTCTGGCAGGGGGGCGAACGTTACACCGACGTGATCGGGCCCATGCGGCCGGCGCCCAAGGTCGGGCCGGGCGAATCCCACCCGGACGCCCGCATGGACGCCATGTGGGTCGAGCCGGGCCCCATGGCCAAGTACGGCCAGAAGCTCACGATCGCCAGGGAGACGGCGTACATCGACATCACCGGCGGGCAGATCCTCAGCCGCGCCCGCGACCTCGGGTTCGGGCTGAAGTACCGCGAGAACGAACTGGTCCTCGACGTCCTCTGCGGGCAGACGAACAACTTCAAGTTGGGCCTGACCGCGGACGCCTCGGCGACCGCCTACAACACGTTCGGCGCGACGGTCCCGGTCGGGTCGGGCGCGACGGCGACGCTCGCCAACGACATCGTCAACCCGATGACCGACCCGCTGACCACGTTCAACGCCAGCCAGGAAAGCTTGCTCGCCTACAAGCACCCGGTGACCGGGCTGCCCATGCCGATGGCCAACCGGCTGACGACCCTGGTGATCCCGTCGTCGCTGCAGTGGTTCGCGACGTACCTGACCACGATCGCCCAGATCCAGCTCGGCAGCCAGCCGGCCGCGCCCGGGCCCGGCACACTCTCGGGCACATTCCCCACCGGTTGGACCACCAGCGCCAACCCGTTCGCGGGCCTGTTCAACCGGGTCGTGGTGTCGCAGTGGCTCTACGCCCGGCACGTCGCGAGCACGACCCAGACCGACCCGGACCTGACCGCCGGACTCGGGCTGACCACCGCCAACGCCCGCCGCTGGTACAGGCTCGACCCGCAGCGGTTCGCCTGCCGCCGCGTGGCCTGGGACGTGGCCCAGGTCGACTTCAACCCGAACAGCTTCGCGATGGCCGACCAGGACCTCGTGTGGGGCAGCCGGGCCAATTTTGCAATCCAAATACAAGTGCTATCGCCTTGGGCAATACAGAGAAATAAAGTAGCGTAGGTTAGAACGTTAGACGATATGGGACCAGTGCTCGCGGCGGATGATGCGGGCGGCTTGAGCCAGGGAGACTTGATGGCGGTCGGCGAGTTCTGCGACGGTAACGCCTCCACCCGCGTAATCGGCGCGGAGGGCGCGTACCACGTCGGCGGTGACCTTGGCGTTACCGTGTCGTTCGCCTCGGGCCTGCTTGCCGTTGCGGAGGGCGTCGGCGCAGTTGGAGCGGTGAGTGTCCCATCGCAGGTTTTCGAGCCGGTTGTTGGTCCGGTCGTCGTCGAGGTGGCAGCACTCCATCCCGTCGGGGCAGGGACCGACGAACGCTTCGAGCACGAGGTGGTGCACGAGGCGGGACCGACGGCGGATGGACACGTAGCGGGCGCCGTTGGGCTGGGACGCCGGACGGAGTTGTCTCCAGTGTTCGCCGGGCACCACGCCGGAACCGCGACCGGTTTTACTCTTGCCGGACCGGACCAGGCAAGTCCAAACGGTGCCGTCACTCCCGACGCGGTATCCGGGGTCATTCGGCAGTAGGCGGTATGTGACTGGTTCCATGTGGGCATTTTAGCCCTTGGGCAGTCAGCGGAACAAGGTGGACTGATGACCGAGCCCCGGTGGGGCGAGCCCGGCGTGTGCGAGGTGCTCTCCGTCGCCGACGAGGAGGACGACTACCTGTTCCTCAACGTCGGGGTGCGGTACGCCGACGGGTCCGACTTCCGCACGACGACCTGGCCGACGTGGGCGGTGTTCGAGCGGATGCTCGCGGGCTTCGGCGTGGCGGACCCGAAAGACGTCGTCGGGCGGGCCGTCCGGCTGTGCCCCGACTGGATTCTGGCCCCGGCGGGAGAATGAACATGGCGAGCTGGCGTAACAAGGGCAAGGGCGACGAGACGCCGACCGACCCGGCGGCGATGGAGACGCCCGCGGGCGAGGCGCGGCCGGCCGCCGAGGGCGAGCCCGCGTCGGTCGAGGGCGGCCGGGCGACCGGCACGCCTGTGTACCCGCCGCCGGCGTCCGATCAGTCCGGCGAGCGGACCGCCAACGTCCCGCCCGCCAGGCAACTCCCGACGAAGGCGCCCGCGTCCGAGAACGCCGCCGCCAGGAAGCCGCCGCCGTCGCTCTCGCAGGCGATCGACGCCCGCGACAAGTACGTCGCCGAACTCGAAGCCGAGTGCGCCGACCTGCGGCAGAAACTCGGCCTGCCGCCGCGCGGGCAGGAGGCCGAGGAGGACACCGGTCCGAAGCGGAAGGCGACCGTAACGTTCCCGAACTCCCACGTCGGCTCGGTGGACGTGGAGTACCCGGCCGACACCGCGGAGAAGGAGCGGGACGCCGCGGCGCGGGCGGCCGCGGCCAGGAAGCTCGGCATCTGGCAGATGCCCGGCGATACGGTCGTCGCGCACGCGAACGGGGGTTGAGTGAACCCGGTCATCGGGGCCTACCTGGAGTCCGCCGACTGGGTCGCGGTGAAGTCGACCAACGTGGCCCGGGTCGCGTACCTGGCGGACTTCGCCTACCTGTTCGTCGAGTTCAAGAACGCCTCGGTCTACCTCTACGAGCGGGTGCCGGCGGGCGTGTACCAGGGGCTGCTCGCGGCGCCCTCGAAGGGGCAATACGTGTTCTACGTGCTCAGGGGCAAGGGCAAGGACGACGTGTACCCGTTCCGAAAGGTCCGCTGATGCCGGGCACCTACCTCAGCGCCGCGCAGGAGGACGCCGACCTGGCGGCCGAGTACGTGGACAACGAGCGGAAGATCCGCGAACTGCCGGGGCTCGCCCTCTCCGAGCAGGGCCGGTCGGTGAACGTCGAGGCGGCGCGGGCCAGCCTCCAGGCGCGGCAGGACTGGATCATCAAGCGGCGGGTCCAACTGAACCCGATCGACTTCGTGACCGTGGCCCGGGGCTGAGGCAGGCCGTGGCGAACTTCCGCCCGTTCGACACCCAGAAGTACCTGCGCTGGCCCGAGGCGGTCACCGTGACCAGCGCCCGCAAGGCGGGCGACGTGGCGAAGGCCGGGGTGAGTGCCGGGGTCTACTACGGGACGGCGAAGGAAGCCGCCCCGAGTTACGGCGTGTACGTGGAGGCCGACATCGTCGTGACGGTCGCCTCCGACGTGCTGGGCTGGGAGCCGAAGCCGCGGGACCGGGTGACCTGGAAGGGCGCCGACTACACGGTGCTCACGGTGGCGGGGAGCGACTGGCTGAAGTTCCGCGTCCTCGGGTGCCGGAACCTCTCGCTCGCCCACGACCTCAAGGACGTGGGCACCCTGTACCGGCAGGGCGCGACGACCGACGCGGCGGGGATCTTGAACTCCGTCCCGCCCGCGGTCGAGTCGAACGTGGACTGCCGGGTGCAGCCGACGGACGCGACCGCCGCCGACGTCATGGGCCGGCGGACGGCGCCGCGGAAGTACACGACCTACGTGGGGCGGGACGTGCGGGCGCGGGCCAAGGACGTGTTCGAGGTCGGCGGGAGGCGGTACACGGTGACCGGCTACCACGACCCGGAGCGGCTCGACGCGCTGCCCCGCATGGACCTGGAGGAGGTCCTCTGATGGTGTCGGTGGTGGACGTCGGCAAGGCGGTCGAGACGCGGCTCTCCGCCCTCCCGGCGTTCGCCGCGGCGGTCCCGGGCGGCGCCTACCTCGACCGCGGGCCCGACGAGCCGACCGCCTACCCCTACGAGGTCCACAAGGTCGAGCGGTCCGGCGACGCCGAGGTCACGAGCGGGGCCGCCTACGTCCAGGCGTTCCGCGTGACCCTCGTGGCCTACTGCCCGGTGCCGGCGGCGGACGCGGTCGCCCCGGCGGCCGTCGGCGCGGCCCTCTTCGCCGCGACGTGCTCGGCCGACGGCCAGGCGGCGCTCAAGGCGACGCCCCTGCGAAACCCGGGCGAGCGGGTCCTGCACTGCCGGCCGCTGGCGCCCTCGGGGCGGTTCGACCAGTCGCTGCGGCAGGGCAAGGACGTGTTCGTCTGCGGGCTGGAAGTGGAAATCCTCGTGCAAGGGGACAGGGGGAACCCGTGACGCTGACGCTGCTCCTGTTCCTGGCCGCGGCGCTCCTCGCGCTCGGGGTCGGCTCCGTGACCCGCACCCTCACGGTCGGGTACTCCGGCTCCAACCCGCCGGTGAGCACCCGCGACGACGTCGACGGCAACGCGGAGTCGCTGCTCGCGCTGCACTCAGCCGACGGGACGGGGCTCGCCGCGTCTGCGTCCAACGTCGAGCACGACCTGACGCTCACCCGGGCGAACCTCAAGCTCCTGGTCGTCCGGGTGTCGGGCGGCAACGGGTCCGTCACGGTCAAGGTGAACAGCAGTAGCGCACCCGACGAGACGTTCACCTTCGCGGGCGGCTCGGGCGTGATCGTCTGGGACGCCCGCGGCGGCACGGCCAACCCGTTCTCCGCCGACGTCACGAAGCTGTTCCTGTCCAACGCCGGGACCACCGTGGCCGACGTGGACTTCCGGGCCCTCTACACCTGAGCGCCCGGCCGGCCGGGAGTGACAAATGCCCGAGTACGTCAGCGGCAACGGCGGCTACCTGGAGGTCCGCGAGGCCGGCACCTCCTCGTACACCCGTTACGAGGACACGAAGTGGGTCCTGCGGATCACCGACAGGCTGACGGAGAACACCCACTCCGGGACGCCCGCCACGAACTTCGAGGCGGTCGTGCCCCACGTCGAGTGGTCGGCCGACATCCCGATGGACGTCCTGAACATCCCGTCGGACACCGCGCTCGGGTTCTCGAAAATCGACGCGGTCTTTTTCGTGGGCGACACCGGGCTGTTTTACGACCTGCGGAACACGAGTAACGAGGTCGGAGAGGTCACCAACGACAACGCCCAGGACATCGTCCGCGTCGCCACGTCCGGGAGGGGCGGCTTCCTCGTATGACCCCCGAAGAAAAGGCGGCGATGGCCGCCACCGCGGGCAAGCGGCTCGCGGGCGTGCTCGGCCGGGAGTTGACGGTCCAGTGGCCGACGCCCGGCGACGTCTTCGACATCGACGACCGCATGGAGGAGATCGCCCGGCGGTGGTGCGTCTCGCCGCTCAAACTCGTCCACGCCACGCCGGAGTCCGACCTGTCCGGGGCGGACCGGGCGGCCGCCCTGTCGATGGCGATCGACAAGGCCGCCGGCGGCGGCGTGAGCCCCAACCCGACCGCGATGGCCCGCGCCTACAACTCGGCCGAGGGGCTCCGCTACCGGCTGTGGCGGCTGACCCGGCGGACCCACCCCGACCTGTCGCGGGCCGAGGTCGACAAGCTCGTCACCGACGAGAACCGGCCCGACGTGATCGACGCGCTCGAGGAGTTGCTGCGGGCGCTCGCCCCAAACTGACCGCGCCGGCCTGGGGCCGGCTCCTGCGGTCGATCGACTGGCCGGCGTGGTTCAAGTCGCTGGCCGAAAAATACGGCTGGACGCCGCGGCAGGTGCTCGACGAGGTGACCGTCCCGCAGCTCTGGCTGATGCACGGGCTGGGCGGCGTGGCGAAAAAGGCGGTCGGGTGGGCCGCCGCGATCGAACTGGCCAACAGGAAGAGGCTCGCCCTCGGCCTGCCGCCGGTCCCGGCCCCGCCTTCGCCGCCGCAACCCCGCCGACGGGCGGTAAGGGGCCGTAAATGACGGACTTCCCGGGCGACCGAACCCCCGCCGCCTACGACCACCTCGCCGAGACGGCCCGCCGCTACGCCGAGCGGGCCGAGCGGGCCAAGCAGCAGACCGCCGCCCTCACCAAGCTCGTCGCCGACGGGTCCTTCGCCCGCTTCTCCGACCAGATCGACCGCGCCACCCGCGCGCAAGAGCGGATCACCGCCGCGGCCCGGAACGCCGCCACCGCCCGGGCGCTGGCCACCGGCGAGTTGCAGCGGCACGCGGCGGTCATGGCGACCCACTCGCGACTCTCCGACGTGCTCGCGGCCAAGGCCCGCAACGAGGCGATCGCCCGCGACGTGCAGAGCGGGGCGATCGGCCGGCAGGCCGCGGTGATGGCCGGGCTCAACCGCGAGTACCAGTCCCTCCAGAAGCAGGCCCAGGTCCAGGAACTGGTCGCCCGGCACGGCACCGCCGGGGCGGTCCGCCGGGCCGCGGCGCCCGAGATCGCCACCCTCCAATCGGCCGGGTCCGCCGCCTACGGCCGGGCGGCGGGGTTCGTCACCGGGGCGGTCCGGTCGGGCCTCCAGGGCACGGTCGAGGAGTACCGGCTCAACTACTCGTTCCAGCTCCTCAACCGCCAGATCGCGGCCGTCGCGGTGCCCGCGATCGACAAGATGGCCCACGTCGTCGGGCGGGTGGCGACGGTCTTCGAGCGGATGCCCGGTCCGATGCAGGACACGCTGCTCGCATTCGGACTCGTCGGGCTGGCCGCCGGGCCGCTCGTCGGGGCCGTCCGGGCGGTGGGCGCGGTCGGCGGCGCCTTCGGCGGGCTGGCCCGGACCGCCGGCCTGGCCGGGGCCGCGGCGCCCGCGGTCGGCGCCTCCATCTTCGCGCAAGGGACCGCCGCGGCCGTCGGGACGGCCGCGGGCGGTGCCGCGGCCCGGGGCGGACTCGGCCGGTTCGCACCCTTCGCCCTCGCCGGCACGGCGCTCGCCGCGGGCGCGGCGGGCGACAGGGCCGACGAGTTGAATTACTACCGCCTGTACCGCAACGCGGGCGGGAGCAAGGTCGGCTCGGCCGTCCGGTCGACACTGTCCTCCACCGCCGAACTGTTCGGGCTCAACCAGATCACCGGCGAGGACCGCCGGGCCGAACTCCAGGGTCGCCGGCAGCGGGACCTCTTCGGCGCCGAGAGGCACAGGGACGTGTCGCCCCTCCAGGTCGGCGTCGACGAACTCGGCGGCGCCGCCCAGCGCATCCAGGAGGCGGTCCTCAAGGTCACCGCGGCGAAGGAGGAGGAACGCGCGGAGGCGATGAGGGAGAACACCGAGGCCCTCAAGGCGCTCAACGAGCAGGTCCGGCAGCAGCGGGAGGAGGACCTGAGGCACGGCGGGTTCTTCCGCGGGGGGAAGCAGTAGTGGCCGCCCCCTACGGACTCTTCGGCAACGAGACGGAGTTGCCCCGGACGACGCGGTCGAACCTCCCCTACGAGGTCGAGTCACTCACGTACCGCGAGCAGTGGATCGAGGGCGCCAACCAGACCACCGTCGTCTGCCGGGTGAAGACGTTCGACTCGCCCGTCTGGGTGCGGGACATGGTCGGCCGGGTCTACACGACGGGCGCCGCCGGCAGCCGCGTGCTCCGCCGCGACCTGCCCGAGCGGAACCCGTTCTACCCCGAGCAGTGGTGCACCCGGGTCGAGCAGTTCGACCAGGGCGGGGACCCGACGGGAGACCCGAACCTGCTGGTCCAGACCGGGACGTGGGCCGACGCCGACCCGACGACCGGGGCCAGCGGCTGGCCGGTCACCCTCTGGGCCCGCTACCGGTGCACGTTCACCGGCATGCCGTTCAAGCTCTTGACGGACGACGCCGTCGACGACCTCGACGCGCTCGGGTACGAGGCGGAACTCAACCGGTACGTCGAGCGGCGGCGGGTGGTCGTCGCCCGCGAACAGCAGTTCCCCGGCGGCAACTTCCGGATCATACCGACCGGGGAGAAGGTCCAGCAGACCGGGTTCAAGGTCGTGCCGATGGCCGACGTGGAGTACCGGTGGTGGCGGGTGCCCGTCGACAGCCTGCCGCTGACGGCCCTCAACGGGCTGATCGGCACCATCAACTCGGCCGCCTTCGACACCGGCGAGGGCGGCTACAACTTCCCGGCCGGCACGCTGCTCTACACGGGATTCGACGACAACGAGAAGATGTTTGACCCCGACGGCGTCTGGTGCTGCATGCCACTGGTCGTCCGGTTCCGGTGGAAGGGTCTACGGGACTCCGGGGGCGTGGTCCGGGGCTGGAACTACTTCCTCAACAACAAGGCCCAACCGGTGCAGGTGTCGCTCGACGGCACGACCGCCACCGCGAAGCCCTACGAGGAGTCCGCCGACCACGTCAAGCTGTTCCGTTGCGAGCCCTGACCGCGAGCAGGACGCCCCAGGCGACCAGCGGGACCGCCAGGGCGGCGGAACAGAGGCCCAGCAGGACGGTCTCCTGGGCGCCGAGCCCGTTGACGGGCGTCGTCAGCGCGACGGAGAGCGGGCAGAACAGGAGTACGGCCAGCCCGCCGCCGACGACCGCCCACTGCGGGGCCCGGGCCTTCGGCGGCGGGTCGTCTTCCGGCGGGTCCGTCGGTTCGGTGGTCATGCGGTCCTCCCGTGGGCATTCGTCCGGCGGGCGTGATTCTCGCCGAAAGGGCGGCCGGCGGGTAGCTGGTCGAACGAACAGGTGGACGGGTGAACGACAAGATCGACCAGGGCGGCGACGTGCTCGGCGGGTCGCCCGGCCAGGGCGCCGTCCCGCAGACGTTCGCCCTCCCGGGCGTCTGGGCCCGCATCACCGGGAGTGCCGCCGGCACCGGCGACGTCGCCGGCCGGACCGCCTACACCTGGGTGCAGGTCGTCGAGAGCGACGCGGCCGGCGACTTCCCGGACGACACGTCCGACTTCGCCGTCCCGAACGCGGACCTCCCGGCCGTCGAAATCAACAACGCGACCGTGGCCGACGGGACGAAGGTGCGGCTGCACCTGTCGCCGACGCAGACCTACTACGTCTTCGCGGCCGCCGGCACCGGCGGCGGCGGGACCGAGTGCTGCCTGTGGGGCGGCGACCCGGCCACGGCGACCACGTCGCCGGACTGGACGAACCCCGGCGTCGACGTGATCGGCTACGTGTACACGTTCAGCGGCGTCACGGGCGCCCAGACGGTCTCCGGGTCCCCGGTCGACGCCACCGTCCCGGCGAACAGTGGACTCGTCATGGTCCACACGCAGTTCACCTGCTACTTCACGGGGACTTCCTCGGTCGACGGCGAGGAGTACATCGGGGTCACCGCCAAGTTGATCGCCAAGGAGTTGGGCGGCACCACCCTGGGCGAGTTGACGCCGTGGCTGCCGGTGGTCTCCGGGCAGTTCCTGAAGCCGTCGCCGCTCACCGCGTTCTACGAGAGCTTCGGCGACGCCTACAAGCTGAGCCTGACGAACGACGGCGTGGACGGCCCGACCTACGCGCCGTCGTGGTGCGGCAGCAGCCCGGCCGTCCTCCGCCAGATCCCCGACCACTCGACCGCGGTGGTCCTCTTCTGGCAGGTCATGGTGGAAATCGGGTCCAACCAGGGCGCGGCGCCCTGGTCCGGCACGATCAAGTACTTCCCGCCGGGCACCGGCGCGACGTTCTGCGAGTGGTGGAAGAAGTGCTGCCCGCCGAGTTGACCGGGCCGGCAAGCGTTCCCCGGGCCGCGAGTGCCCGGGACAATGGCGGACGGGGAGGCGCCGGGTGCGGATGACGGACTTCTGGACGATCGCCCTGACCAGTGTCGTTACCGCGCTCGGCACGTGGGGCGTGCCGCAATTGCTCAAGTACCTGGGCGACAAGGACACGCGGACGCGGCAGGGCCGGGCGGACACGATCGAGGAGTGGCGGAAGCTCTACGCCGACACGCGGGCCGAGCTCGTCCGCGTCCGGACCGAGTGCGAGGCGCGCGAGCGGGACCTGGAGCGGCGGTGGGAGCTGGAGGTGCGGGCGAGGCGGCGGCTGCAACTGGCGTGCGTGCGGCACGGGGTCGAGCTGCCGCCGCCGGACGCCGACGACCCCGACGCGGCGCCGCCGGCCCCGGCCGGCGGGGGTGCGAGATGACGAGTTACGTGGTCGAGTGGCTGGGCCTGCCGCCGGGTAGCCCGTACTCACGCGGCGTGGCCCTCATGTTCCTCACGAGCCTCGTCGCCGCCCTCGCCGCCCTGGTCTCCGTTTTCCTGAAGCTGACCCGGGACGCGCGGGTCGTGCAACTGCTGCGTAACGCCGAGGCGTCGGACCGCAACGTGAGGGACGTGTTGGCGGTCCTGAAGCAGCGCATCCTCCAGACGACCGAGCACCGCGACGACGCCCAGGAGACGCTCAAGCGGGTGGTGCAGGAGACCGCCATCACCAAGGAGACGGTCGAGGCCCGGTCCGACGAGATCGTCGCCGCGGTGCAGCAGCTCACGTGCGCCCAGCCGCCGCCCGGCCGCGTCGCGGCGCCGCCCGACGCCGGCGGCGACAAGGGCGAGGGCTGCGGGAGTTGAGGGCAAGCGTTGCCCGGGTCGCGGTCCACGCGTCAGAATGACGCCGGAAAGGCGGTGCGTCATGACGATCTGGGTCGTCATCTGGGTCGTGCTGATGATGTTCTGGCTCTTCTACGGGTGTTACACCACCTGGGAGCCCGGCAGGCCCTACGGGGTCGGGACCACGGTCATCCCGTGGCTTTGCGTGCTGATCCTCGGACTCATCGTCTTCGGTGCGGTGGACGGCGCCCGCCCGCTAGCGAGGTGACCGTGGCCACCCTCCTCGACCTGATCGTCGCCGTCAAGGACCTGGAGGCGGCGGCCGACGCCAAGAACGACGCCGACGCCCGCTTCGCCGCGGCGGCCCGCAAGGTCGGAGACCTGATCGCCGCACTCTCGCCCGACCCGCGGCTGGCCGCGGAAATCGACTCCCTGGTCCGTTCCCGGGACGCCCTCGCCGCGGCGGTCGAGGCGAACACCCCGCACCCCGCCGCCGCGACCGCGAGAGCCGACATGAACCCGACCGGCAACCCCGACATCGACGCACTGGCCCAGCAAATCGTCTCGCTCGGCGACGTGATCCAGTCCGCCGTGACGCTCCTGACCAAGCTCTCGGACCTGATCAAGCAGAACGCGAACGACCCGGTCGCGCTGCACGCGCTGGCCGACTCGGTCAAGCAGAACGCCGACACGCTCGCGGCGGCGGTCGTGGCGAACACGCCGGCCGACCCGAACAACCCGCCCGCGCCGACCCCCAACCCGCCGGTCCAGGGCAAGGGCCCGCAGCAGCACCAGCAGCCGAAGAAGCCCTAGCGCGCAACCCCCGGCCGGGGCTTTACGCCCCGGCCGGCACTCGGCGTGCCTTTCGGGGAGGGGTGCGGTCCGGCCGGGGGCTTTTTCCATGCGGGAGGACGACCTGCGCGTGCGGCTGACCGAGTTGGTCCGCCGCTGCCGCGAGCTCGACGAGTGCCACCGCGACCTGGTGGCGATGGCCTACGACGGGGCGACGACGCGGGCGGTCTGGCGGCAGGAGGTCGACCGGGCGGAACTGGCACTGTCCGCGAAACGGAGTTCCGCAATGCGGCGGGTGTGGGTGTGGCTGACCAGGCGGGCGTTCCGGAGGCGGCGGTGAGTCTCGTTCAACTCGCCTACGGCAAGTCGGACTCCTTCGTCGTCTACCTGAACTTTTCCCGGGTGGTGGCGAAGGGAATCGTGGACGACGCCTATCAGGTCGCCGCCATGAAATCCGCCTGGCGGCTGTTCGACCCGCTGGGCCTCGTCCACCTGACCACCGTCTGGCCGGGAATCGCCCGGGCCATGACGAAGGGCGGGAGTCTGCGGTCCCTGCGGCCCGGCGAGTATTTCGAGGTCGAGGCGGTCGAGGAGACTTCGAGTTTTCAGGGCGCCGACAACAGTCCCGGGTTGTGCCTCAACGCCTTCGACCGGAACCTCGACCTCTGGTGCGGGGTGAAGGCGTACCTGTCGGCCGTCGCGCTCAACCCGGTCCTCTGGGGCGTGGCGGCCGTCCACGAGTGCGGGCACGGACTCCTGTTCAACAGCGTCCGCGGCGAGAACGGGCACACGACCGAACCGAAGAACGTCATGTACGGCGGGCCGGGTGCGCTCTCGCAGGGCGCGGCGTGGGACGCGACCCAACTGTCGCGGGTCGGGCCGCAACTCGACCTCGTCCGCAAGCAGGGACTGCGGTGGTCCATGCCGGAACAGAAGTGGGTCAAGGTGCCGGACCAGGGCCGACCGGTCTGGCCGCTCGACTGAGGGGGGTAGGGCCGCGTGAGTGACACCCCGACGACACCGGGACTCGACCCCGAGGCCCCGCGTAGCAAGGCCGGCAGCCCGCCGGAGTACGACACCCACAACCTGTCGGCCGCCGCGGGCCTGACCGACTCCGGCGAGCCCCTGGTCACGTCGGACCCGCCGGGCGTGGCGGCCGGCCCGCACCCGTTCGCCACGGGCGCCCGGCCCAGCCCCCGGTTTCGACTCCTCCTGGCGACGCCCTACCGGCGGGTGAAGGCGGCGCCGCCGCAGGTCGCCTACGTCCCGTCGCGCCTGGACCCGTGGGGGAACCAGCAGTACGGCGACTGCGTGACGGCGGAGGAGGCGTTCAAGTGCGCCACCTACGTCCCGGAAATCTTCATCCCGCCGGGCGTGGTCATCGACTGGGCGAGGCGGCACGGCGTGCTCAACGGCGCGGCGCTGACCGACGTCCTCGACGCGATGCAGCGGGACGGGTTCCAGGTGGGCGGCCAGAGGTACAACTCGGGCCCGTACCAGGGCGTCAACTACAACGACCCGGTGACCCTGCAATCGGCGATCGCCACCGGGCCCGTGAAGATTGCGATCGCCAGCAGCGCCCTGCCGCGCGGCGCGGGCCAGCAGCAGGGCTGGTACGCCTTCGGCGGCGGGCGGAACCCGAACACCGACCATTGCGTCTCGATCGCCGGCTACGGCCCGACGGAGTGGCTCTACCAACAGTTGAACGTCCCGCTCCCGGGACCGGCGGCCGGCCGGCAGGGCTACCTGATCTACACGTGGGCGACGATCGGCGTGGTGGACCAGGCGTGGCTCAACGGGACGTGCGTGGAGGCGTGGGTCCGCGACCCGGACACAGTCGGCGTCCCGCCGCTGCCGCCCGAGCCGACCCCGACGCCCCCGCCCGTGCCGCCGAGCCCGCCGACGCCGCCGACGCCGCCGACGCCGCCGACGCCACCGCCCACACCGCCCCCGGGCCCGTCGCCGGACTACTGGGACACCGTCAGGCGGGTGCTGATCCAACTCAGT
>Ga0207674_10003802_pt1 | contig 18408 bp, 23 predicted proteins | sample KBSCornC72_FD_184303 | JGI IMG/M metagenome (GOLD analysis project Ga0207674, IMG submission 184303) | Corn rhizosphere microbial communities from Kellogg Biological Station, Michigan, USA - KBS Corn C7-2 (SPAdes) (version 2) | ecosystem: Host-associated > Plants > Roots > Rhizosphere > Soil ... | reverse complement strand
CTGGCCAGACGCTCGTCCACGTCCACCCCGACCCCAACGAGCTCGGCCGGGTCTATCACGCGGACCTGCCGATCTGCGCCGACATGGGCGAGTTCGCCGAAATGGTGGACGAGTGGATCGACCCGGACCTGGTCCGCTTCTCGTGCGGCGACGATGCTCACAAGGAATGGCTCGAATGGTCGGAGCCAAAGCCGCGGGACGGCGTGAAGCTCGACCTCGGCCCGTGCGTCGCGGCGATGCGCGAGCGGCTTCCGGAGAACACGATCATCTGCAACGGCGCCGGCAATTTCTCGGGCTGGTGGCACCGCTACTGGCGCTACGGCGCAATGCCGACCCAGCTCGCTCCGACGTCCGGAACAATGGGCTACGGCCTCCCTGCTTCGGTCGCGGCCGCGCTGCGGTTCACGGACCGGCCGGTGGTGTGCGTCGCCGGCGACGGCGACTTCCTGATGAACGGGCAGGAGCTGGCGACCGCCGCCCAATACGGCGCCGACCTGCTCGTCGTGCTCGTCGACAATGGCAGCTACGGAACGATCCGGATGCACCAGGAGCGCGAATATCCGGAGCGGATCAGCGCGACCGAGCTCAGCAACCCCGACTTCGCCGCGCTCGCCCGCGCCTACGGCGGCTGGGCCGAGGCGATCGAGCGCACCGCAGACTTCGCGCCGGCGCTCGATGAGGCGCTGAAGCGCAAGGGCATCCGCCTGCTCCACTGCAGAACCGACGTCGAGCAAATCAGCAACGCCACCACGATTTCGAAGCTGCGCGAGAAGGCGAAGAATTAGCCGTCATTGCGAGCGGAGCGAAGCAATCCAGTGCATCGGCTGGATTGCCGCGTCGCCTTCGGCTCCTCGCAATGACGCCAACAGACACTAAGGCTCGCGCTGGACCTCCCACGCGCGGGCGAACAGCAAGGCGTGGATGTCGATCTTCTCCTGGAGTTCCGGCGACCGCTTGGGCGAGCTGCTCTCGCGCGGAGCAGCGCGTTCGCCTTCCGGAAACTTCGCCAGCAGCTCATCCAAATGGCTGGCGAAACTGCCTTTTTGAACTCGCCGCCGGTGCGGCATGATTCCTCCGCGTCCTCCAAACCGCCGAGCTCAGGAAAGCATACGCGCGGGCACGCCGATCGGCTCCGCGCCCTTTATGTCCGATTTGGCGATGTCCCGTTCCGCTACAGGCCGAAGGGATAGGTCTCCTCGACCGCGGGTTGCTCGCCCGGCCGCTGCTCGCCCAGAAGCGGAGTGACGGCTTTGGTCTCGTCGAACCACACCCACCCGTCGAACTGCTTCGGCAGAATGGCCTCGCTGTAATGGCTCCAGCGCTCCGTCTCCGGACGGTAGATGACTCCGATGAAGCGCTCGAGGCGCGGCTCGATCAAATCCTCGCGCAGCTCGCGCCCAACCTCGCCTTCGCGCAGATCGAGAAGAAAGCGCGGGATGCCCGATTCATGGCTCATTCGCTCGTGGCTGTCGGGCAGCGACGGGCGCACGCGCTTGATCTTCATCGGCTCGTCCCAATCGTCCGCCGCGGCAACCGTGCCGGTGTGCGTTCCAAAGCCGATCAGACGGGCGTTCGAAGCCCATTTCTCTTTCACCAGCTGGCCGATGTTGAGCTCGTGGCGATGCATGCCCATGTCGGTGAAGGCGGCGTTGCCGATGTGGCTGTTGTGCGCCCAGACGATCGCTTTGGCGTTCGGTCCCTTGGCGTCGAGGATCATGTTCAGAGTTTCGAACATGTGGCTGTCGCGCAGATTCCAGCTCTCCGCCGAGCCGTGGTACATGACGCGGTAATAGGCCTCCGCATCCTTCACCAGCCGGGCGTTGGCTGCCGCGTCGAGCCACTCGTCGCATTCCTCGCCAAAGCAATCGACCTGCTTTTGCAAGAGGTCCTTGAGCATCTGGATGACGCCGACCTCGCAGCGGGCGTAGCCCTCCATCAGCGAATGGCGCCCGTAGACCTGCGGATTGTCGGCCCAGGGCTCGAGGCAGCCGTATCTGAGGTGCGCCAGCCGGGCGAGCTCCGGATCCTCCTTCTCGAGGAAGTCGATCACCGCCTGCATCGATGCGCCGAGATTGTAGAGATCGAGCCCGTAGAAGCCGCACATCCGCTCGTAGGCGCGGTCCTCGTTGTGCTCGCGCATCCAGCGGATGAAGGCGTCGACGTCGGTATTGCGCCACATCCAGATCGGGAAGCGCTCGAACGCCTTCAGCTCGCCTTCGCGCCACGGGCGATGCCGGACGTAGCGGTCGACCGTCGCGCAGTCGGGCCAGTCGCCCTCGACCGCAACGATGTTGAATCCGTGCCGCTCGATCAACCGGCGCGAGATCGCGGCGCGTGCACGGTAGAATTCGGATGTGCCGTGGCTCGCTTCGCCGAGGCACACCACGCGCGCGTCGCCGAAGCGGTCGAAGAAGGCTCCAAAGGGTTCGTCGTCGATATCAGGCAGCGGCTCGGCGGCGTTGGCGATCGACCGCGGCAATGTATCCAGTTCAGTTTCAAGCATCTTTCCAACCTTCTTCCCCGATCAGGGGAACGAACCGGACCCCGCCCAGGTTCTGCTGGATCAGCTTGCCGCCTGGTCCTTTCGTCACTTTGACCAGCTCCTGGACCCAGCCGGGATCGCCCACCGGCATGACGATGCTCCCGCCGTCAGCGAGCTGTTCGACGAAGGCGTTAGGAACGTGGCTTCCGCTGGCCGCGGCGACGATTGCATCGAAAGGCGCCTGTTCGGGACAGCCCCTCGTCCCGTCGCCCTCGACGATCTCGACATTGTCGTAGCCGAGCCGCTTCAGCCGCTCGCGAGCGACTAGCACGAGGTCGTGCTGGCGCTCGATGGCGATGACCTTGCCCGCGATTCGGCTGATCACCGCCGCCGCGTAGCCGGAGCCGGCGCCGACCTCGAGCACCTTGTCGCGAAGCCCGATGCCCGCCGCCTGGATCGTCAGCGCGACGATGTACGGCTGCGAAATGGTCTGGTTGGCTTCGATCGGCAGCGGATGGTCGCCGTAGGCGAGGTGTGCGTACTCCGGGCTCACGAACTCCTCGCGCGGCACCTCGAGGAACGCGTCGAGGATCGTCTTTTCGGTGATCCCGCGGCGCCTCAGCTGCCGGTCGACCATCGCCTCGCGCTCGGCCGCATAGTCTGTCATGGTCGTCGCCATGGTCCACCTCCGGACCATCAGGAAACGGGCGAGCGAGGGGGCACGTTCCGCGGATGGGCACGTCAGACACGGTTTTCGCCGGATCGATCCCGGCGACGTACGACCGCTACATGGTCCCGATGCTGTTCCGGCCGTACGCCGAACAGACGGCGGAGCGCGCGCGGGCGCTGGCGCCGAAACGGATTCTCGAGACGGCCGCTGGCACCGGCGTCGTCACCGAGGCGCTGCACGATGCGATGCCGGACGCGGACATTGTGGCCACCGACCTCAACGCGCCGATGCTCGAGCAGGCGGGGCGGCGCGTCGAAGCCGCCAACGTGCGCTTCCAGCATGCCGACGCGCTCGACTTGCCATTCGAGGACGGCAGCTTCGACCTGGTCGTCTGCCAGTTCGGGATCATGTTCTTCCCCGACAAGGTGAAGGGCAATTCCGAAGCCCGCCGAGTGCTCCGCGACGGCGGGCACTACCTCCTCGTCATCTGGGACAAGGTCGAGAACAATCTCGCCACCAGCGTCGCGGGCAAAGCCGTCGCAGAGCTGTTCCCCGACGAGCCGGCGGCATTCTACGAGCGGATCCCGTTCCGCTATCACGAGCGGGGGCTGATCGAATCCGACCTGCGCGCGGCCGGATTTTCGGAGATCGCATTCGAAACGGTCGAACTCCGCAGCCGCGCTGCCTCAGCGCGCGATGTGGCGATCGGCCTTACGCAAGGAACGCCAATGCGCTCGGAGATAGAGAAACGCGGCCCGGGCGCGCTCGCGCGGGCGACGGATGTCGCGGCGAAAGCCCTGCTTCAGTTCGAAGGACCCGACGGCTTCGATGCGCCAATGTCCGCGCACATCGTGATCGCGACTAAATAAGACCGGCGAGCGGGCTCGACGGATCGGCGTAACGGCGCTTCTGCATCCGGCCGGCGAGATAGGACAGCCGTCCCGCCTCGACTGCGGCCTTCATTGCGCGCGCCATCAGCACCGGGTCCTTGGCTTCGGCGATCGCCGTGTTCATCAGCACTCCGTCGCAGCCGAGCTCCATTGCGACCGCGGCATCGCTCGCGGTGCCGACGCCCGCATCGACCAGCACCGGCACGTTCGCGCCTTCGACGATCAGGCGGATCGTGACGCGGTTCTGGATCCCGAGGCCGGAGCCGATCGGTGCGCCGAGCGGCATGATCGCGACCGCGCCCGCTTCCTCGAGCTGCTTCGCGGCGATCGGATCGTCGACGCAATAGACCATCGGCTCGAAGCCTTCCTTCACAAGGCTCTCGGTCGCGCGCAGAGTCTCGCGCATGTCGGGGTAGAGAGTCTTCGCTTCGCCGAGCACCTCCAGCTTCACCAGAGTCCAGCCGCCCGCCTCCCGCGCGAGCCGCAGAGTCCGGATCGCGTCCTCGGCGGTGAAGCAGCCGGCGGTGTTCGGAAGGTAGGTGACCTTCTTCGGATCGATGAAGTCCGTGAGCTTCGGCTGATCGGGATCGGAAATGTTCACCCGGCGAACCGCGACCGTGACGATCTCCGCACCCGATGCCTCGACGGCCGCGGCATTCTCCTCGAAGCTCTTGTACTTGCCGGTGCCGACGATCAGCCGCGACGTGAAGGTGCGGCCCGCCACCGTCCACGTGTCGGAGTTGAATGATTGGGGAGCGTTCACTCAGCCACCTCCGACGAAATGGACGATCTCATAATCGTCGCCGTCCTCAACGCTCACCTGCCCGAGAGTCGATCGCGGGATCACTTCGAGATTGCGCTCGACAGCGACGCGGAGCGGATCGAGGCCTAGAAGGCCCACCATCTCGGCCACGCTCGTGCCGCCGGGAACGCGCCGGTCTTCACCGTTCACGCGGATTGAAAGGTCCTGAGTCATTGACAAAAGCCAGATAGGGAGGCCAGCGCGGCCACGCAAATGACCGACACCGTCTTCGTTCTCAACGGCCCCAATCTCAACCTGCTCGGAACCCGCGAGCCCCGGATCTACGGGACCCAGACGCTCGCCGATATCGAGGCGACGCTCAAGCAGCGCGCCAAGGCGCTGAAGCTCAAGCTCGACGTCCGTCAATCGAACCACGAAGGCGTGCTGGTCGACTGGCTGCACGAGGCGATGGCGAAGGCATCCGCCGTGATCATCAACGCCGGCGGCTATGCGCACACGTCAATCGCCATCCGCGATGCCGTTGCGGCGCTCCCGGTGCCGGTCATCGAAGTGCATCTGTCGAACATCTACGGACGCGAAGGCTTTCGCCGCCAGAGCATGATCGCGCAGGTCGCGCGCGGCTCGATCGTCGGCCTGGGGCCGCTCGGCTATGTGCTCGCACTGGACGCGGCGGCGCACCTCTGCAAGGGAGCGGGCGCGACGCAGGTGAAGAGCCAGATTCAATAAGGGCCGAATTAATAGGGGACTGTAAATGGCCGAAGCCTCGAAAGGCGACAAAGGCGGCGCAATGCGTATCGATCCCAAGCTGGTCCGCGAGCTTGCACAGCTCCTGACCGACAACGAACTGACCGAAATCGAGGTCGAGGACGGCGATCGCCGGATCAAGGTCGCGCGCGAACCTGCCTCGGTGATTGCCGCTGCACCTGCCGCCGCAGCAGCGCCTGCCGCCGCCCCTGCGCTCAGCGCCCCGCCGATGCAGGCCAGAGAGGAACTCGGCGTGCGCGAAGAGGAAGTGTCGGGCCACACGGTCAAGTCTCCGATGGTCGGCACCGCCTACATGTCGCCGGATCCCGCCTCCAAGCCGTTCGTCGAGGTCGGCGACGCGGTGAAGGCCGGCGATACGTTGCTGATCGTCGAAGCGATGAAGGTGATGAACCCGATCACCGCGCCCGAAGGCGGCGTGGTCAAGAAGATCATGGTCGCCGACGCCCAGCCGGTCGAGTTCGATCAGCCGCTGGTCGTGATCGGCTGATGCACATTGGGCTTTCTAATTTCCTCCCCACGATTTCGTGGGGAGGGGAACCAGCGAAGCTGGTGGAGGGGTCTTCTTCCGCGCTGACAAAGACCCCTCCACCATCCAATCTTCGTTGGATGGTTCCCCTCCCCAGCAAATGCTGGGGAGGATAAACAGTGGCGAAAATCGAGAAGCTGCTGATCGCCAACCGCGGCGAGATCGCGCTGAGGATCCACCGCGCCTGCCACGAGATGGGCATCCGGACCGTCGCGGTGCACTCGACCGCCGACGCAGACGCGATGCACGTCCGCCTCGCCGACGAGACCGTATGCATCGGACCGCCGGCGGCGACGGATTCCTATCTCAACATTCCCAACATCATCTCGGCCGCAGAAATCGTCCACGCCGACGCGATCCACCCCGGCTACGGCTTCCTGTCGGAGAATGCGCAGTTCGCGGAGATCGTCGAGAGCCACGGAATCATCTGGGTCGGTCCCAAGCCCGAGCACATCCGAACGATGGGCGACAAGATCGAGGCCAAGCGCACCGCGGCGAAGCTCGGCCTGCCGCTCGTGCCCGGTTCCGACGGCCCGATTACCAGCGTCGCCCAGGCGAAGACGCTCGCCGGGGAGATCGGCTATCCCGTGCTGATCAAGGCCGCATCGGGCGGCGGCGGGCGCGGCATGAAGGTGGTCGAGAGCGAGGACCAGCTCGAAAGCCTGATGAGCCAGGCGGCGTCGGAGGCGCGCTCCGCGTTCGGCGACGACACCGTCTACATGGAAAAATATCTCGGCAATCCGCGCCACATCGAGTTCCAGGTGTTCGGCGACGGAAACGGCAACGCGATTCACCTCGGCGAGCGCGACTGCTCGCTCCAGCGCCGCCATCAGAAGGTGCTCGAAGAAGCGCCTTCCCCCGCGCTCAGCCACAAGCAGCGCCACCGCATGGGCACGCTCGTCGCCAACGCCATGGCCGAGATGGGCTATCGCGGCGCGGGCACGATCGAGTTCCTGTTCGAGAAGGGCGAATTCTACTTCATCGAGATGAACACCCGGCTGCAGGTCGAGCACCCGGTGACCGAGATGATCAGCGGCATCGACCTGGTCCGCGAGCAGATCCGCGTCGCCTGCGGAGAGGGCCTCAGCTTCCACCAGGACCAGGTGCACTTGCACGGCCATGCGATCGAATGCCGGATCAACGCCGAGGACCCCGAGACCTTCGCCCCCTCGCCCGGCCTGGTGAAGAATTACGTCGCGCCCGGCGGCATGCACGTGCGCGTCGATAGCGGGCTCTACACCGGCTATCGCGTCCCGCCTTATTACGACAGCATGATCGGCAAGCTGATCGTCTACGGCTCGAACCGCGCCAGCTGCATCCGCCGTCTCCGCCGGGCGCTAGAGGAGTTCGTGGTCGAGGGCATGAAGACGACCATCCCGCTCCACCAGAAGCTCGTCCGCGACGAGGATTTCCTCGAAGGCGACTACACGATCAAGTGGCTGGAGCAGTGGCTCGAACGCAGCCGGGAGACTCTCGCCTAGCTCCCGGGCTCAAAGTCCAGCAGGTCGCCCGGCTGGCACTTCAGCACTTCGCAGATCGCTTCGAGCGTCGAGAAGCGGATTGCACGCGCCTTTCCCGTCTTGAGAATCGACAGGTTCGCAAGCGTGATGTCGATGCGTTCCGCGAGCTCGGTCAATGTCATTCGCCGCTCATGCAGCAGCTCGTCGAGCTTGACGACGATTGCCATCAGATCGTCCCTTCGAGGTCTTCGCGCATCAAAGTCCCTTCGGCGAACACGCGCGCAAGGACGAAGGTTAGGATCACCGCTAGCCAGCCGTTGATCGAAAAGCCGGCATCGAGATGCAGCGGGAATTCCTTGCTCGCTATGGCCTTGCCGATGCCGCCGATCACGATGCTCAGCAGCTGCAACGCGAGCAAAGCCCAAGCGATCGCCTGCAGTCGGTACGCGTTTGCAGCGATGAACGGATCGCCCCTCCCCACCGTCTCCACCATCCGCAGCAGCCGCGTGAGGATGAGATGGTTGAGCGGCACCGCGAGAAGGCCGAGTCCGGCGATCCAGCGCAAGCCGGTCATGATCGCCTGTGCGTCCGTGCCCGCGGGCACGTCGATGGCGCGCATAAACCACGGCTCGTTTATGAACGTGAACGCGAGCAATCCGAGGATCGCCGCCCCGTACAGCCAATTGAGAACGATCAGGATGCGCAGCGTCACATAAGCGATCGGCAGCGCGGCGGTTTGCCCCTTGGTCATCGATGCTACTCCCTCGGCCGGTATTATCGATATTCGATAATCGAATTATCGTTTATCGGCAATAGTCATGCATCGGCGGCCCCCGGGCTTGTGCGGGGCCGCCGCGCGCGCCACGCTGCGCGGCTCTGAGGGGGAGCCGCCGCATGAGCCTGATCGCCGATCTGAAATCGCTCGAGCCTCAGCAGCGCAGCGCGGTCTGGGCGAGCTATCTCGGCTGGACGCTCGACGCCTTCGACTATTTCCTCCTCGCCTTCACGCTGAAGGCGATCGCGACCGAGTTCGGCACGGACGTGTCCGACGTGGCGGTGGCGATCATGCTGACGCTCGCTGCGCGGCCGTTCGGCGCCTTCTTTTTCGGGCTGCTGGCCGACCGGTTCGGCCGTCGCCCGATCCTGATCGTCGTGATCCTCGCCTTCTCCTTGTTCTCGGCGCTGTCGGGGCTCGCCGGTTCGCTCACCCAGTTGCTCGTGATCCGCACATTGTTCGGTTTCGCGATGGGCGGCGAGTGGGGGATCGGCGCCAGCCTGGTGATGGAAACCATCCCCGCGAAGCTGCGCGGTCCAGTCTCCGGGCTCCTGCAGAGCGGCTATCCGTCGGGCTATTTCATCGCCAGCCTCGTCTATTTCGCTCTGTTCGACACGATCGGTTGGCGCGGCATGTTCTTCGTCGGAATCGCACCCGCGCTGCTCGTCTTCCTGATCCGCCTGCACGTCCACGAAAGTCCGACCTTCGTCGCCGCTCAGGACAAGCCGCGCGTGAATCCGCTGCGCGAGCTCGCGCGCAACTGGAAGATCGCGCTCTACATGATCGTGCTGATGGCCGCGTTCAACGCCTTCAGCCACGGCACCCAAGATCTCTATCCGACCTTCCTTCAGGTCCAGCATCACTTCGACACCCATATGACCGGCACGCTGACTGCGATCATGAACGTCGGGGCGATCGTTGGCGGGATTGGCTTCGGGATCTGGTCGGAACGCCTCGGACGCAGGCGCACGATCATCATCGCCAGCCTGCTCGCGTTGCCGATCATCCCGCTGTGGGCGTTCGCCGCCACTCCGCTGTCGCTCGGGATCGGCGCTTTCCTCATGCAGGTCGCGGTTCAAGGGGCTTGGGGGATCGTTCCCGTGCACCTCAACGAGCTTTCGCCCGGCGCGGTGCGCGCCATGTTCCCGGGCTTCGCCTACCAGCTCGGCAATCTGCTGATGTCGCGCAACGGCGTGTTCCAGGCGCAGATCGCGGAGAGCCATGGCAACAATTACGGCCTCGCGCTCGCCCTCTTCGGCGGGTCGATGGCCGTGCTGATCGCCGTCTGGACGGCGCTCGGCCCCGAGCGGAAGAACGCCGATTTCGCCGCCGAGGCGACGAGGGCCGCCCACGAATAGCCCGCCGAAAACTTCGCGCCGCGCGCGCGTTTGTCGGGCGGAGGACAGGCGTGTCGAGCTACCGTGGAACCGCTGACGGGCCCGACCGGGCCAAGGCGATGGTCGCGGTGGCGGCCGTGCACGTGGCGCTCGCTTTCATCATCCTGTCGGGGCTGCGGGTGCCGATCGTGAGCCAGGCGGTGGAGCAGCTGAAGACCTTCAATCTCGCCCCGCCCCCACCACCGCCGCCCGTCGAGCCTCCGCCCCGGCCGGAACCGCAGTCGGCGATGAAGGAAGCGGCCGGGGCGCCTGCGAAGACGGCCGAACCTTCGCCCGTGGTCGCGCCGACGCCGCCAATACCCGTCCAGTCGCCGATCCCGGCGGCGAAGGTGGCGGGAACGGGCAATGCCTCCGCCTCCGGCGCGGGCACCCGCGGCGCCGGAACGGGCGCGGGCGGTACCGGGAGCGGTCCCGGCGCCGGAGGATCCGGCGGCTTCACGCCGGCACGCAAGCTGACCAAAATCCCCGACAGCCAGTATCGACGGCTGGCGGCGAGCGGCCTCCGCTCGGGCAGCGTCGCGATCAACATCCACGTCAACTCTGACGGCACCGTCTCGAACTGCCGCGTGCTGCGCAGCAGCGGCAGCGAATATGCGGATTCGCTGATGTGCCAGCTGACCTTGGCCTATGTGCGATTCAGCCCCGCGCGCGACCCGAGCGGCCGGGCGATTCCTCAGGACGTGACCTGGGCGCCCAACTGGGCTCCGCGCTGACTCCGCGAGTCAGCGGCCCGCGGCCGCGGTACTGCTGCCCTTGCTATCGTCGGTGCCGGCCAGCTTCGCTTTGTCGCGGCCGTAAGCGTCGTCGTAATAAGCGATCGCCTGTCCGTCCGGCACGGCGGTCATATAGGTGATATATACAGGAACCGGCTCGTCGAGGGGCACGGGCTGCTCGGTCCCGGCGCCCTGCCAGCTCAGGTCGCGGTGGAACAGCCATTTGCTGAGGCGCCACGCGTCCTCCAGCCGCACGCAGCCGCCGCTGAAGTAGCGGACCGATTCCTTGAACAGATTTCGCCGCGGATTGTCGTGCAGGTACACGCCGAACTGATTGGGGAACATGAACTTGATCCGGCCCATGAAATTCTCGGGTCCGGGCTTCTGGCGAAGATAGACTTCGGTCTTCCCGTCGCGGACCGCGTCCCAATCGATCTTCGTCGCATCGAGGATTTGCGGGTTCTTCGACCAGTCGGAGACCTGCTCATACCCCATTTTCTCGAAGTAACTGAAGCCCTGCTTCTCAACGAACTGGCCGACATCGTCCCATGCGAGGTCGGGCGGGACGTACCAATAAGGATTGAGCGCCGCATAGCGAATGTAGGCGGCAAGCATGGGCGTCGGATACTTCGTCTTGCCAACGACTACGACCATCGAGTCCACGGGCTTGCGATTGTCGTACATGAAGAGCCGCTGCTGCGCGGCGTTGACTAAGATGTAGCGCGAACTGGCTGCCGGAAGGACGCGCGAGCGCTCGAGATTGAGCTCGAGGATCTCGCGCTGATCATCGGTGCTGTACTTGTGCTCGACGATGGCGTCGCGAAGCTCGCCGTAGAATGGGTGCATCCAGCCCATGTCAGAGACGTAGGCCGACAGCGACGGCGCGGCTGACGCCTGGAGCAGCGCTGCAAGCGGCGATGGTGGGGTGGGCTTCAGGCTGGGATCGACCCAGGTGATGCCAACGCCTGGGTCCTGCCGAAGGTCATCGACATAGGCGACGAAGGCTTCCGAGAGCGCTTCGTCGGCGCGTTGAACATATTTGCGCTTCCCGCTCCGCGCCTTATCGAGCGCGGTCTGAAGGTCGGCCGGATGATATTTGTCGGCGTTGAGCCCATCGACGCTCGCGGTCGTGAGCAGCGCAATCAGCTGCTGCGCCGCATCGCCCGCCGTCGGCGTCAGCCACAGGGGCGCGCCATGCCTAGCCCTATAGAAATCAGCGACGCTCTGGCCCGTCTGCGGCCGCGCAACAGCGGCTGCGGTTGCGACAGTAGCCGTCTGCGCGCCTGCTGCCGCCGGCGCGCAGAAAGCCGCTGCGCCGAGCATCAGCGCCGCAGCCAGGCCATTCTTTCGAAAAGAGTGCACCGGCCGTCGGCCGGTGCACCAGTTACGCAGACTTCTCACTTCTTCTCCGATTCCGGTTTCCCGCCGAAACCGCTCCGGCGGGACGCCGATTATCCACGCTCACCGCTGGCAGCCGGCGCCGCATAGGTCGGAGCCGGTGGCGGCGGAGTCGTCGACGGCGCACCTTGGTAATATTGCCCGTTGTAGACATATCCGTCCACCACGCCGTCGTTGTTCCGGTCGGCCCAGATCGCGCCGGCGAGACCGCCGACCGCAGCGCCGACGACCGCGCCCTGAAGGACGCTGACGCCCGGGATTACCGCACCAGCGGCCGCGCCGAGAGCCGCGCCGCCGAGCGCGCCGGTGGCCGCACCGGCGAGAACGCTGTGGGTGTTCGGATCATATCCGGGCGGCGGGCCCGCATAATATTGGCCATTCTCGACATAGCCGTCGACATAGCCGTCATTGTTGTTGTCGGCCCACACCGCGCCCGCAAGGCCGCCGATCGCCGCGCCGACAGCGGCGCCGGTGATGACGCTCACGCCAGGCACGACTGCGCCGACCGCAGCGCCGCCGGCCGCTCCGACCGCGGCGTCCGTCGCAATCGAATTGGTCCGCGGATTGCTGGAGCAGGCCGCCATCGCGACTGTACTTGCAAGCGTAAGGGCTAGAATGGATTTACGCATCGCTCTTTCTCCCGTTCTATTGAGCTGCTGGAACATGCGCCGCACGCCGCACGACCGCCGCGAGGCGGTGCATGTCACAAGCGCAGGAACGACGATTGCGGCTCATCGTTCCGCAACCGCGACAAAGACCAGCTAGACGGGCTTCGCGGGCTCTGCAAATGTGCCCGATAAGCCGTTGAATCATTGATGGAAAGCAAGTGGAATGAAGGCAGTAATTTATCACAATCCGATGTGCGGCACGTCGCGCAAGACGCTCGATATCCTGCGCGATTCCGGCTGCGATGTGTGGGTCCAGGAATATCTGAAAAGCCCGCCCTCGAAGGACGAGCTGAAGCGGCTCTACGACCGCGCCGGAATCAGTCCGCGCGATGGCCTGCGCGCCAAGGAGCCCCTCGCCGAGGAGCTGGGCTTGAAGCGCCCCGACGTCACCGACGACGAAGTGCTCGACGCCATGGTCAAGCACCCGATCCTGATCGAGCGCCCGATCGTCGAAACCCCCAACGGAGTCCGCCTCTGCCGCCCCCAGGATCGCGTGCGGGAGATTCTATGATCTTTCCTCCCCCGGTTTTCCGGGGGAGGGGAACCAGCGCAGCTGGTGGAGGGGTCTTTCCGACGGTGAAGAAGACCCCTCCACCGCCTTCGGCGGTCCCCCTCCCCTGCAAATGCAGGGGAGGATAAATTGATCGTATGAGCCACCTCGATCCGCGCCTGCTGCTTCAAGGTTATGCCACGGGCATTTTCCCGATGGCCGACAGCCGCGACGCTCATGAGCTGTTCTGGGTCGAGCCGCGCAACCGGGCAATCATTCCTCTCGACGGCTTCCATTTGTCGCGCTCGCTTCGCCGGACCCTGCGTTCGGACCGGTTCAGCGTGACCCATGACCGCGACTTCGCGGGGGTGATCGCCGCCTGCGCTGACCGCGAAGAGACGTGGATCAATGCCGAGCTCGAGCAGGCAATGCGTGCGCTTCATGCGTCGGGCCACGCTCATTCGATCGAAGTCTGGGCCGGTGAGAAGCTCGCCGGCGGCCTCTACGGAGTGAAGCTGGGACGCGCCTTCTTCGGCGAGAGCATGTTCAGCCATCGCACCGATGCTTCCAAGGTCGCGCTCGCGTGGCTCGTGGCCCGGCTCAAGGTCGGGAACTTCACCCTGCTGGACTGCCAGTTCATGACCGAGCATCTCGCGTCCCTGGGCGCGATCAGCATCCCCCGCGAATCTTACGTCGCGTTCTTATCCGCGGCGCTCGGCGGAGGAGTCGACGGGGCTTCGACGGCATTGGCCGACGGAGCAGCCGGGGCGGCCGACTCCCCTGCGGACTTCCTCGCGCTCGACAGGTTGCTGGAGCTGGCCGGCGCTTTCGGCGGGGGCGTTCCTGCCGGATATGTCATCGCACAGCTCTTGGGCCACACGTCGTAGACCGGGTGCTCGACCACGTTGAGCGAGGGCGATTCCTTGTAAAGCCAGCCCGAGAAAACCCGCCCCCAGCTCTTGTCGGGCCGCTGAACGTCGACCTGGACGAAGGCGCCGGTCAGCTTCTCCTCCTCCCACGGGGCGGTGGTTTCGCAGGCGCGCAGCCGGACGATCACGTCCTTCCACCGCACCGACTGGCCGGGATGCAGGGTCACGTTCTGGACGATGCCGTTGCGCTTGTTGAGGATCCCGAGCACCGCGACGCGCTGCGCCATGGGCGTGACTCCGCCCTGGCCGGCTGCGGTGACCGGCGCGTTCGTCCTCGCCGGAGCGGTCGCATTGTTCTGCTCGGCGCCCTTGCCGCACGCGGCGAGCGCGAAGACGGCCAGCAGGGATGTGGCGGCTGCCCTCACGCTTATTCGGGGATCCAGGGCTCGTAATCGCCCGTCGAGGCCGGTCTGATCCGTCCGCTGCCGAGCGCTCCATCGGGGCGGAATGCCTGCATCGTGCCGGTCAGGTTTGCGGTCGGCGGTACCTGGAACTTGCGCACAGGCGGAAGCGCCTTGTCCGGAAGCTCGTCGATCGTTCCGCGAAGCCACAGCTGCCACGCCGGCGGCACCCGGCTCCCGTCGTTGCTGCCGTTGTAGATCACCCACCGGCGCAGCGGCCGGCTCGGATCCTGGAAGTAGACATTGCCGGCTTCGTCCTTGCCGACCTCGGTTCCGAAGCGGCGCGTGAACAGCGCCGTTCCGACGGTCGCGCCGTTCCACCAGGTGAAGATCTTGGACCAGAAACCCATGGGAGCGTGCCTCTGCCCCGTCGATGCGAGCGGTGCAAGCCTAGTGTGGCCACTCCACCCTGTCGCCCATCCGAATCCCCAGCTCTGCCGCACGCCCCCCGGCGATCTCGAGCACGGCGGCGATCGGCTCGCCCCCGGGGACTGGTGTCTCGTCGAGCGGCTTGGCGGTGGCGATCCGAGCGATCGTCCCGTCGGCACGGATGAAGATCATGTCGAGCGGGATCAGGGTGTTCTTCATCCAGAACGAAACTTGCTGCGGCGGATCGTAGGGAAAGATCATGCCCCGGTCGGGCGCCAGCGAGCGGACGAACATCAATCCGCGCTCCTGCTGCCCGGGCGTGGCCGCGACCTCGACGGTGAATTTGTGCTCGCCCGTCGCCGAGCGGATCGTCAGTGGCACCTGGCGCAATCCCGTCTGCGGCGAGCCTTGCTCGACAGAGGCATTCTGCGCCGGATCAACGGAAGCGTTCTGCGCCGGCGCCTGGGGGCTGCACGCGGCGAAGACTGCGGTTGCGAACGCTAGTCCGCCGATGCGTCGAAGCCGCGCAACTCGACGGCGGTCAGGCCCTTGTTGCTCGACGCGATCCGCGCCTGCAGCTTCTGTCCCGGCTCGAGCTCCGGCAGGTGCGCCGTGCGCACCGTCTCCATGTGCACGAACACGTCCGCGCCGCCCGCATCCTCCGCCCGCCTGACGAAGCCGTAGCCGCGAACCCGGTTGAACCATTTGACCTCCACCACCTCGAACTCGCCCGCCGCATCGGCGAGCGCCTTGCGATCGGCACGTTCGCCGGTTGGAATGGACGAGCGCGACTGCTGGGGCAAGGCGGAGCTGAGGTCGATCGAGAGGATTCTCTTGGCCTGCAGACCGCGCTCGAGCCGCACCGGGATGCATTCGATGATCGCGCCCTCGGGCACGCTCCTGCGGCCGTGCTCGCGAAGGACGCTGAAGTGCAGGAGCACGTCGCCCTCGACATCGTCGCTTACGAGAAAGCCGAACCCGCGCGTCGCATCGAACCATTTTACGCGGCCCGTGACCGGCGGCAGCTCGGCCTCGGGCGAATCACTGTTGGACTGCACGGTGGGCCGTACCTCTCTCTCGGCCAGATTGGCGGACGCCTGTACCATTTCGCCCCCATTATCATGCGTGCGAGTGTCGGCAAACCGACTTTCGCTAAGGGTTGAAGCCGGATTGCTCGCGCAATTCCTCTCTATCGATTTGCTCTCCCGGGCCAAGCCTCACGATGGCGCGCGCAAGGCCGAACGGGTGGCCGGCACGGACCATCGCGGCGAGGCTTTTCTCGCGCTGCTTGGGGTCCGGGATAGCGGAAGCGAAGGGGCCCAGCCTGCGGCGTTCGGCAAAGCGGAGCGCCGCATCGACGGCCTGCGCTCCGGCGTGCTCGCGCGCGGCCAGGCCATCCTCTTCGTCGACTCCCGCGTGGCGCAGCTTTTCCTCGAGGCGGCGCTTGCCGAAGCCGCGGGCGCTAAGCGCCTGCGCCTTGGACAATGCGTAAGCGGCATCGTCGATGTAGCCGAGCCCGGCCAGCCGGCCTGCGAGCGCCTCGAGGTCGGGCTCTCCGGTCCCGTCCCAGCCGCGCTCGCGCAGCTTTCGGGCAAGATAGGAGCAGAGTTTCGCTCGCGTCGTTGCGTACCGCCCAACATAGCGCAGCGCCATTTCCTCGAGCCGTTTCCTGTCGAGCGGCGGAAGGGTCCGGCGAGGCCTCGCGTGTGTCATTCCGCCGTTTTTGTGCCACACTCACCCACCATTCAGGAAGCGGGCCGCAGCTGTGGCCGCACTAGTGTGCAACAATGAAGGAAGGGACGGCGTGCTCGAACGCAACGCCTCTGCGAAAACGGAGCTTGCCCCCCCGGGCGCGACACCCACCATCGACACGCTGCCTCGCCGCCTCGCCGATTTCCGGACGATCGGCGAAGCGCTCGACTATGCCGCCACGGGTCGCCGCGGCCTCAACTTCCACGATGCGCGCGGGACTCTCGACCGGACCTACAGCTACGCCGAGCTGCGCGACGATGCGCTTACGCTGGCGCAGCGTCTGATCGCACTCGGCGTCCAGCCCGGCGACCGCATCGCTCTGGTGGCGGAGACCGGGCCCGAGTTCGCTGCCTGCTTTTTCGGCGCGGTCTATGCCGGCGCCTGGCCGGTGCCGCTTCCCTTGCCGACCAGCTTCGGCGGCCGCGACGCCTATGTCGACCAGCTCGCCATCCAGCTGAAGAGCTGTGACCCCACGCTGTTCCTCTACCCCGAAGAGCTCGCCGATTTCGGCAGCGATGCCGCCGCCGCCGCGGGCGTGACGTCGCGGCCATGGGAGACCCTCGGCAGTGTCGAGACCGCGCGCGTCGAGCTTCCCTCGGCGCAGCCCGACGACATCGCCTATCTGCAATATTCGAGCGGATCGACGCGCTTCCCGCACGGGGTCGCGGTCACCCACCGGGCACTTCTCGACAATCTTCGCGCGCACGGCATCGGCCTGAAGGTCGAGGAGACGGACCGCTGCATCTCCTGGTTGCCCTGGTACCATGACATGGGACTGGTCGGCTGCTTCCTGTCGCCGATGTCGCTGCAAATGTCGGTCGATTATCTGAAGACCGAGGATTTCGCGCGGCGGCCCCTCGCCTGGCTCGATATGATCACCCGCAACCCCGGCACGAGCGTCAGCTATTCGCCGACGTTCGGCTACGACATCTGCTCGCGGCGGATGAGCTCGCAGACTCGCGCCGAGGACCGCTTTGACCTGTCGCGCTGGCGGATTGCCGGAAATGGCGCCGACATGATCCGCCCCGACGTCATGCAGGCTTTCGTGGACTGCTTCGCCCCCGCGGGCTTCGAAGCGAGCGCCTTCTGCCCCAGCTACGGCCTCGCCGAGGCGACGCTGGCCGTTTCGCTGATGCCGCCCGGCGAAGGAATCCGGCTCGAGTTGGTCGAGGAAAACGAGCTTTCCGGCTGCGCCCCAGGCGACGATGAGCGGCCGCGCCGCTATCGCGCGGTGGTGAACTGCGGACGCCCGGTTACCGGCATGCAAATCGAAATCCGCGGCGAGGATGGCAAGGTCCTGCCCGACCGCGGAATCGGCAAGGTGTTCGTGCGCGGGGCGAGCGTCATGCACAGCTACTTCCGCGACGAGGAGGCTACCCGCGCCTGCCTGAGCGCCGACAATTGGCTCGACACCGGTGACATGGGCTACATGTCGAAAGGCTACATCTTCATCGTCGGCCGCGCCAAGGACATGATCATCATCAACGGCCGCAACCACTGGCCGCAGGACATCGAATGGGCAGTCGAGCAGCTGCCCGGGTTCAAGTCGGGCGACATCGCCGCCTTCGCCATCACCGGCCCGTCCGGCGAAGAAACTCCGGCCGTGCTGGTCCACTGCCGGGTGTCGGACGTCGAGGAACGCGGACGTCTGCGCGACGAGATCCGCGAGCGCGTCCGGGCGATCACCGGGATTACACCAGTCGTCGAGCTGGTGCCTCCGCGAACGCTTCCGCGGACCAGCTCGGGCAAGCTGTCGCGCGTGAAGGCGCGCAGCCTTTATCTCTCGGGTGAGATTCAACCGTACGATATTGCCGCGTGATTCCAGCGGCTTAGATACGATTTCACGCTTAATTTACAGCTCCTGACGCAAACTGCTCGCGGGAAGCCGGAGCAATAATCATGCGACGCATGCACGGATGGGTCAGCCGCAAGGACCGCAATCCGGTCGAGATTGACGCCG
>Ga0207674_10003798_pt1 | contig 18427 bp, 17 predicted proteins | sample KBSCornC72_FD_184303 | JGI IMG/M metagenome (GOLD analysis project Ga0207674, IMG submission 184303) | Corn rhizosphere microbial communities from Kellogg Biological Station, Michigan, USA - KBS Corn C7-2 (SPAdes) (version 2) | ecosystem: Host-associated > Plants > Roots > Rhizosphere > Soil ... | reverse complement strand
CTCGAGTCGCTGGTCGAGCAGGAGCGCATCGTCTGGTTCACGACAAAACCTCGGGCCACGGACGTGGTGAAAGCTGCGGAGCAGTGGGCGGTGCGATGAACGCGCTCACGCCAGCGCTACGCTGCGCCGGCGATGCGCGGCACGAGAATCCTGACGGACGAGCCGGCCGCGTCGATCTCGGCGATGCCGGCAGCCGTGCGGTCGACATCGGCGGGTCCGGCGGGGTCGGGCCAGAGGTGATCGTCGACGTGACCGTGGGCCGCTTCCCATCCGAGCCGGGCGCGCGTGACGCGGCGGGTGGGGATGGAGAGCGTCGGTTCGTCGTCTCCGGCGAGCGCCTCGAGATAGGCGCCTAACGCCTGACGATCCGATTCCCGCACGAGCAGGAGGTCGAGCTGGCCATCGCCGGCATCGGCCTCGGGTGCGAGCGCGAGTCTCGGTCCCACGTAGCCCGTGTTCAGCAGCATGACCAGCAGATGGTCGCCCGATAGATCGTCGCGTCGGCGTCAACGTACCAGTGGCGATGGCGTGTACGGGCCAACACCCGCCGCAGCCGCTGACCGCGAGCCCTCGGGTTCGGGCGGCTCGACGCGACCCCGTTCGCCTCCTCCCGCTCGGCGTCGAGAAGCATCGCCGCGAACGCCCCGACGCCCGCCGACTCGACGAACTTCGCGTCGCCCCAGGGCGCTCGAGCAGTCGGGATGTCGAGCGTGCGCCGCGCGTCGGAGTCGAGGCCGGCGACGATGTCGTTCACGTCGCCGTGCACACCCAGTGACGCGGCGATGTTGTTGGCGGTGCCGACTGGAAGGATGGCGAGCGGCACGTCGGGGGCGTGGGCTGCCATCAGCCGTGCCACCGCGCCAATGGTGCCGTCGCCTCCGGCGGCGAGCACGACCTCGGGGCGGCGCTGCAACGCCCGCGTGAGCGACGCCGCCTCGGTCGACGTGTACTCGGCGTCGTGGCGAGCTGCACGGAGGCGCGCGAGCAGCTCGGTGCCGAGGTGGTCGCCCGATCCCGCTTCAGGATTGTGAACCAGCGTCACTCGCATAGGCGCTCGCGCATGGGCGCCTTGGACATACGCACGCTCCGGGCCCGCTTGTTGCCGAATCCGTTGCGGATTCTGGTCAATGGTGTGCCCATGCGAATTCTTGTTGCGAACGATGACGGGATCTACAGCCCCGGCCTGCGTGCGCTCGCTCGCGCCGCGCGTCAGTTCGGCGACGTGTGCATCTTCGCGCCCGATGTCGAGCAGTCGTCCATGGGCCACGCCATCACGCATGCGCGGCCGCTTCGCGTCCGGCGAACGCCGATCGACGACTTCGAGGCGTATCGCGTGAACGGCACGCCCGCCGACTGCGTGGCGCTCGGCGTCGATGCCTGGGGTGGCGTGGACGTGGTGCTGTCCGGAATCAACCTCGGGTATAACCTCGGCAACTCGATCTGGCATTCGGGAACGCTCGCGGCGGCGAAGCAGGCGACGCTGCTCGGCACGAGGGGTATCGCGTTGAGCACGCCCACCGGCGGCGACGAGCCTGACTTCGCGCGGCTCGATCCGTACGTGGCGCAAGTGCTGTCGGTGCTGATTCCCGACACCGCGCTGCGTCTGGTCAACGTCAATCTCCCCGCGGAGCCGACGGGGCTGTGCTGGGCGCGTCAGGCGGTGCGTCACTACGACGGGCGCGTGGTGCCTGACGAAGACCCGATGGGCCGGAAGATGTACTGGATCAGCGTGCGACCGGTGGAGGAGGTCGAGGAAGAGACGGACCTCTGGGCGGTGCGGCATGGGCTCGTCGCGTTGACGCCGCTGCGGCTGGATCTGACGGACCACGAGGCGTTGTCGGGCGCCAGAACGCGGATGCCGCTGCCGGACGGGCAGCCGATCGACTGGGCGCCTGCGAGCGCCTAACGCCGCATTCGCGGTGGCGGCGAGACGGACGCCGCAATCCGCGAGGCGGCGCGGCGATTCGGGAGACCCATGGCGCGCGAAAGCTTGGTGTAACAGATGCGCGGCCGCGGGAAATCGGGTGAGGCACTCATCATCTACCTGGACAACCGTGAACGGTGTGGTCAAGTTTCGTTGCTTCTGGCTTAGAGGCTCGACCGAGAGCGAGTGGGTCGCGCGCCACCTCGAGTCGTTAGGTCACGAGGTGATCGTCGCTGACCCGGGCTTCGCGCCGATGTACGCCACGCGCTCGCGGCGGGTGAAGACCGACAAGCGCGACGCCCGCGCATTGTGCGAGGCCGGCCGGCTCGGCGCGTACAGACGATGCCGATGATCGGGCCGGTGACGGCGCTCGGGTTCGTCGCCGCCCTCGACGACATCGCGCGCTTCGAGGGCCCGCACCAGGTCGCCGCGTACCTCGGGCTCGTGCCGAATGAGCGCAGCTCGGGCGAGCAGCAGCATCGGGGCCGCATCACCGAGCGCGGCGACTCGCGCACGCGGTGGCTGCTCGTCGAGGCGGCGTGGCGCATCCGGCGCTCCAAGACCCGGCGCTGGCGCCGCTCAACGCGTGCGCCGAGCGGATCGCGGCCCGCCGCGGCAAGCGCGGCGCCACGCTGCGCCACGCTGCGGCCCGCCTCCGCGCCGGCCTCCCGTCACCGGTTGCTGCCTAACGTTTGCCAAAACGGAGTTCGACGTCCCGTCCGTTGAGATGAGGTGACCGACCCGGACGCGGAGAGCGCGACGCAGCTCATGGCCGCCGTGCGAGGCCGACGTTCAGTTTGGCGCCTCCCGTCCACCGGATCACACCCTGCGCCGCCGAGTCGCTCGCCGATGGTCGAGCGCGTACAGAAGCCTGAGCGGCATCTCGCTCGCGGACGATCAACAGATGCAGCACCCGACGGTCACGCACACATTCGTGCTTGACACGAGACGCCGCTTCACAGAAGCCGCGAGTGCACCTGCGAAGAGGCAGCGCCGCAGGCGCTGCTTCCATAGCGCCCTCGACGGCTCCGACGCGCGTTGGCACTGTGAACAGTAGCCCGGCCGCTCCGCGGCGCGCCGACCAGGTCGGCGAACCCGCGACAGGCACGCCGTCGAACGTCAACGTGCACCGCCTGACGGCCTCCCCGATCGGTGTGTCGCGGCCTAACGCCGGAAGTTAGTTGCGAGCGTAGTATCACCATTGCGGCGTAGCCGCCTGCATGGCCACTCGGTCCTGTGGGCCGTTTTTCGGCTCGACCGTCGCTCGACCATCACGAACGTAGGGCTCGCACTTCGTGAGCCGCGTCGAGTTCGTCCGCACGTCGAATGTGCCTCTCCATGATGCGCGCCAGGTGCCTTACGACCGTCCTCGCGCTCAACGCCAGCAGTCGCTGGTGCGCCGCCGTGAGCGGCAAGATGTCAATGAGCTCCTCCAGTTCCCGGCCGTGCGCGATGTCAATGGTGGCATGACGATAGAACGTGCGCAGCGAGTCTCGCGGAACGCCAGCGGAGTGCACCATCCAGTCGAGCAGCTTTTCGGTCGGCGGACTCCGTTCGATTACGTAGAAGTATGCCAGTGCCGCTACCGGATGGGTGTGCAGAATCCAGAAGTGGACTGTTCCAAGCAATTCGGCGATTTCCGGTAGAGGAGGATCGGCGAGGTCTCGCTCCCGGTCGATACCGACAACCGGCAGGTCCTCCCACAGCCAGAGGTCATGACCGGCTTCCTCCTTGATGTGCCGCGTCCAGTACTCGACAAGCCGATCGGCTACCGGACAATCGGACGCCAGCGCCGTGCTGCGCAAGCGCGCCGCTTCCATCAGCGCGCTTGCGGTACGCATCGCGTGGTACACGCCGATCAGGTATTCCGGGAAAACCCGCAGCAGCGCTGGATGACTGAGAAACCGCAGCACCGTGATATCGAGGTACCCTCGTTCCCTCGCGATGACTTGGTCCAGGTTGGCCCGGTTCGAACCGATCACGCTGGCTCCTAGATCATCTGGCCATTGGTGACCTCTCCGACTGCTGCCTGAACCTGGATCAAGGTTTCAATTTGGGCTTGCGTGAGGTTCTCGATCGCCGCTTTCTGCTGGTTCGACAGCCCCTCCGCTGCTTGGTCGTTGATACAGTTGCCGTTGAGTAGTGCCTGAAGCTTTGGACCGTACGGCATGGTGATTCCTCCGCTGAACTGGAGTGAGTGAGAACTACGCCGCGCAGCGTGTTACGGCGCCGGAACACGATCTTTCACGCGCGGAGATGCAGCCACTTCGACTTGGTGACCTTCATCAAAGAGAGAAAGCGCGGATCGGTGTGGAGCGACTTGAGTAACGGATCGCGTTCGGCGAGGAGGGGAAAGTTCCAGAATCCCTGACGCACAGCGTTTTCCACCCAGTCCGTCGCCTGCGCATAGTCACCCATCATCGCGTAACACTGGGCAAGGGTCCATGAGTACTGCAAATCGTGGCGCGACTGCTCGATCACCTCGGGCGTCAGCGCCTCACGCGCGAGCTCAGGCGCCGCCTGCACTGCTCGACAAAATGTGCGCGCCAACCCGGCGAAGTAGCTGCCGGGAACGTAGGTGCTCACCTCCTCCAGTACCTCGCACGCGCGCGCATTCTCTCTGGCCATCGCGAGTGCCTGGCCATATGCGATGCTCGTGATCGGGTTCTGTGGCTCGAGCTCATGGGCCTTTGCCAGCCACGGAAGCGCACGTTGCGGATCTCCATCGAGGACATCGAGGAAGCCAGGCACAAGGTGGTGCAGTGGCGTGAGCGGATCGATGTCCAGCAGTCGGATGGCAAGCGCGTAGCCAGACGATGGACGTCCGACGAACCCATAAATGATCGACAGCCAGAACAGGGCGTCGGGATCGTTCGGGTTGGCGTCCAGCGCAGCCTTCAGATGATCGATGGCGACCTGCGGATCTCCCTTGGCGTGTATCTCGATTAGCCCCAGAAGGCGCCGAGCTTCGGGCGAGTCCGGGTCGATCGCCATGATCCGGTCGGCACACTCCCGAGCACGCTGGAAGTAGTGGGGCTCGGCGCTTATTCCGGCGTTCACGTATTGCCAGTACACGTAACCCATCGCTGACCAGAGCGCGACGCTATCGCCGTCTATCTCGGCAGCCTTCTTCAAGTAATCGAGCGCCAGGTCGAGAGCGGGTCCGGTGAACGTGTAGATCTCCTGCTTCGCGCGCAGGTAATACTCGACCGCGCGCGTGTTCGTGATTCGGTGCTCGTTGAGGCGCTTCCGCTCACTCGCACTGATCTGCAGCGCTAGTGCATCGACCACCGCGCGTGAAATCGTCTTCTCTAGCTCGAAAAGCCCTTGCAGGACTCCCTCGTAACTCTGCCCCCAAACAAGTTCCTCGGTTTCTGCCGCGATCAACCGTGTCGCCACACGAATCGCGTCACCGGCTCGTTGCACCGAGCCCTCAAGCACGTACTTGACGCCGAGATCCTTCCCCAATTCATGGGCGCTTTTTGCCGTGCCCTTGAGATGGACAGCGGACGTATGTGAGATGACTCGCAACGCCGCGAGTCCGGAGAGACTCGTTATGATCTCGTCCGTCAATCCGCGGGCGACGTAATCCTCTCCTGCAGCGGGGGAAAGCTGTGCGAAGGGCAGGACGAGTACACCCGGCCGGCTCCCCGGTGCCGCCTTCCTGGACGTGGCTCGCGGTGGAGCCGACGCACTCGACCCGTTCCGCGCGCGTGCCTCGGTTTCGATTTCGGCGAGCTCAGCCGCGAATTCCGCGAGATTTCCGTGACGGTCGGATGGATCCTTTGCGAGCGCCTTCTCGATCGTGCGTTGGAGCGGCGCCGGAACCGTGGGCCTCGCGCTCCGAATCGACGGTATCGGACTCATGACGTGGCGTGTCAGGACAACGCGCGGTGACGGACCCGAATACGGCGGTTCCCCGGCGAGCATTTCGTACAACACACATCCGAGGCTATACAGATCCGTGCGCGCATCGGGCGTACTCGAAGGGATGCCCTGCTCCGGACTCATGTACGCTGGCGTTCCGACGACAAGCCCGGACTCTGTGATCTGGTCCGTGGCTGCTTCCTGTATGCCGCGCGCGATTCCGAAATCGGCGATCTGCGCGACTTCCCCTGAAATCAGGATGTTCTCGGGTTTGATGTCGCGATGGACGATGCCTCGCGCGTGCGAATAACTCAGTCCGCTCGCGACCTGCCGCGCGATGCGTATGGCGTCAGCGATCGGCAGCATCCCTTTGGTCGAGAGGAGATCACGGAGACTCGCTCCTTCGACAAAAGGCATCGTGAAGTACAGAAGCTCGTCCGCTTCTCCAGAATCGAAGAGGGGGAGGATATGTGGGTGGTGAAGGGTCGCCGCAATCGCGATCTCTCGGCGGAAACGGGCAGTGGTGAGCAACGCCGTTAGCTCGGGCCGGAGAACTTTCAACGCTACCTGGCGACGGTGCTTGTGCTCCTGGGCAAGGAACACGGACGCCAGACCACCCCTCCCGACCTCACGATCGATCGTATAGAGGCCCTGCAGGGCCGCTCCCAAACGTTCCCGCAAGTCGCTCAAGAGGAAGACCGGAAAATCGCGCGCCATCTCAACGGGATCGCGATGGAGCGATATCGCGAGATACCGAGTCGCTCCAGGCGTCAGTGAACATCAGGCTCTCGACCGCGAACAACACTACTTCGGCAAGGAGCCTCCGGCCAGATACGCATCAGTGACCGTGAACGGAACCTCGAACCGCGCGACATCGCTCGGTGCAGCCGCGCCCATCCGCGAGCGAGGCGCTTCATTCACCAGGTCGGGGAGCGTATCAGGCTTATCCATTGATCGATGTGTGTGGCAACCTGGCAACCCTGTATCTCGATCTTCGCAGGCGTGAGGGGGTGCCCAATCCGCTGGTGCGTCCCGACCTTCAGGAACGTGATGTCCCCCACCCACGCTTGGTTGGGAGCGGTGACCGACATGCCCAGAGCCGGTTTGGGATGGCGCGCATATAGGTGGTGGATGTTCGCCTTCGCGCGGTAGCCGCGCACGGCCTTCGCGCGCAGCCCGGCCGCGCTCATGAGGCGCGCGACACGGCGGCGGCTGACCGCCCATCCGGCGTCGACCAGCGCGCGATGCAGGCGGGGCTGCCGTAGCGCTCCCGGTGGCGAAAGAAGAGGCGCGTGATCTCCGCGGAGAGTACCCGGTCCTGCTTCGCGCGGTCGCTCTCCGGGCGGCGCAGCCAGGCATAGAACCCGGTCGGCGTCACCTGGTAGCGCCGACAGAGCGACACGACGCTAAACCGCGCGCGCTGCGTGTCGATGAAGGCGAACGTGTCGCCTTTCGTGCGGAGCAGCACCGGATGGCTTTTAGGCGGTCGTGCTCCTCCTGTAGCTCGGCGTACTTCCGCTCGAGCGCCTGGAGCTGGGCGATCTCCCGCGCCGGCCCGGGGGGCGGTGCCTTCCACGCCTTCCCGCGAAGCTAGCCGTCGCGCACGTCCTTCCGCCACTTGGACAGCATGAGGGGATGAATCGCGAGCGTTTCTGGTTAGGTGGAAGTGTCAATGAAAGTGGTGCAAGAACCCTTGTCAGTTTCAGCGTTCGTTAGGCCGGCCGCTTCGAGATGGTCGCGTTGGCGTTTTCGAACCGACGACCAACGAACTAAAAGGGCGAACGCGCTTTGGGCCCGGCGAGCATTCTTCACGAAGCGGCGATTCAGGGGAATGAGAACGCGGTGAGGTTCCTCATCGATCACGGTGCCGATCTGACGATGACGGACTACCGCTATCAGTCCAACGCCGAAGGATGGGCACGGTACGGATCACATGATGAGCGGATGGCGGACTTGTTGGCGGCAGCTGCCGCGGACCGCGCTCATGAGAACGCGTAGCGATCGCTCGCAAGCTCTTCGCAAACTCTGCTAGCGGCGCCAGATCCTGAGTCTAGTGCCCCGAATGCGTGGTTTTACGGCGCACACATGGAAAGTGTGTTCAGATGAAGGCTGGCAAAGCGAAGGTGCGCGTTGGCGGCCTAACGAGCGTTAGGCGGCAGATCGGGGGTTGTTGAACGGGGTCCGCCCGTCTGTTCTGGCAGCCTGACGACGGAATCGAACTGAAGCATACCCATCCACCGCCGACGCCGCGACGTCGCGTGCTCGAGTACCACCAAGCCACGCTATCAAAGTCCAACTGGTCAGCGCGAGCCGGGGGCTGATAATACGGCGGTCTTTGTTTGCCTGGAGAACGGTGCACGGGGAGGAGAGGCGGATGCCATGATTCGACGACTTCTGCTTGCCACGTCGCTACTGCCATGGGGTGCGGGATGGGCTCAACAGCCCGCCGCTGCCGCGCCAGCGGACACCGCGCAGGCGCCCCAATGGTCGATTCCCGAGCGCCGCCTTGATCTCTATGCCGGGCTCAGGTCAAACGGCGGCACCAACTTCATGTTGGGCGCGAAGTACTCGCGCCGGCTACCCTCGAAGAGGAATTTGGCCGGCGCTGGATTCTTCGAGGTCGCCTTTGCCGACCCCACCGAATATCTGTTGGGGGCCCTGCTCCAGTATATGCCGCTGAACCGGATGCTTCTGGAAACGGGTCCCGGCGTCGCCCTCGATGGGGGCAGCGATTTCTTCTGGCGCGTGAGCGGGGAATACGAGCTGCAGATCCGTCGATTGTTTCTGATACCGAAGGTCTACGTTGACTTCGTGCATAGCTCGACCGTGGTCGGCTATGGGCTCGCCATCGGTCGCCGCTGACGAGCGGCCGGGACTGGCGGACGAGGTTCAATGGCTTCCCATGGTTGACGTGCGTCGGCGTCGCGGCAGCCGTTTGGCGGCGATCCCCGCGCGTAGCCCGCACCGTATGCCCTCGCTGAACCAGTGGCTGCGATGGCTGGAGCACCAGCCTAACGCCTGGAGTTGAGCCGCGACCGAAGTATCACGGCGCAGTCAGGGTGTGCCGCGCATCATTGGCGCGGGCGTGGGGTCACACCATGTACGGCGCAACCGCCGGACGCGGTCGGCGCACCCACGGGGCCGCACGTCATCGGGTTGAAAGGCGCGGGCGGCGCGAGGTTGACGATCGACCGCAGCTCGAGATTGTGCGCATTCACGACCGCGACGTTACCCGCGGCGCGGAGGCCGACCGGCAGCACGTTCCCGTAGTTCGGCTCGCCGCCACCGAACGCGTCAGGCTGGTTGTTTCCGACGCCCGGTATCTGGTCGAAGCGCAGGGTGGCGAGCTTGGCCACCGGCGTGGTGGTCAGATCGATGACGATGACCTCGTCCGAAAGCGGCGAGCTACCGAAACCGCGCGTCCCATCGGCGGTCATGGCAAAGCTGTGCCACGATGCCGCGCCGACGGCGCCGCGATCGGCCAACGTCTCGGTCGTCATGTCCAGTGTGTAGATGTGGCCCCCGCTGCCCGCGGAGGCGATGACGACGTGATCGTCGTCGCTCTTGATCATGCCGCAGGCGATGAAGCCGTCCGTTGGGATCTGGGAGAGCAGCGTCATCGATGGCACGTCGACGACGGCAATGCCATTCGGGTTGAGCGAGACGAATGCGCGCCGGCTGTCGGCACGGAACGCCGTGCAAACGGGCGCCTTGCCGGTCGCCGTACCGATGTCGAGGCTCGGGCCCACCGACCAGCTTCGGTTGGCTTCGTCCACGAACATCCTGGTGAGCGTCCTGGCGCCGATGATCGAGACCAGGGCCGTCGCGCCGTCGGGCGACACCTTCACCTGGTGCACGAGCGTCGGGGCGAGTTGGACGCTGTAGGCGACCTGTCTCGTGTTGGCATCGATGATGTAAACCTTGCCGTCAGTCATGCCGCCCACGTACGCGAAGTCGGGGGAGTGGAAGGTGACAATGTGGGGCCCGGCTCCGGAGGGCAGGTCGATCTTATCAATCGGAGACAGATTTTCGAAGTTGCGGATGAAGATCACGCTGCTCCCCTGACTCGTCACCCACAGCTCTTTGGGCATCTTGACCCCGGCCCGGTCTCTCGACGTCTGAACCTCCCGGGGGCGCACCTGGCTGACGTTTGTCGCGTCGTCACAGCCCACCACGGACTGACTCAGTGCCGCCAGGGTCGCCCAGACGATCTGCCGCGCTCCCACTCCATGCCTCATCGCCATTGTACCTCCCCGATGCATAGCATCGACACAGTCTTACCGGCGAGGATACCGCGAAGGCGCAACGACACAAAGCCCAAAAAGTGAACCGCGGCGCGTTAGGCGGTGGGTGCTCCCGCGAAGCGCGTCACGCCGAGGCACTCGCAGAGCGCGCGACGATGGCGAGGCGCGCCGCTGAGCGCGATGCCGCCCGCCTTGACTGCCTGCAGCAGTTGAAGTTGCCCGAGGCAGACGCGCGCGAGCACTTCCGTTTCGGCATGTACCTCGACATCCACGTCGAAGCCCGGGTCGAGCAGGCAAAGATCGACATCCGGTTGCTTCAGCACGAGCCAGTACTGGCGCTTCGCCTCTCGCCGAAAGCGAAAGAGCGCGACCATCCGCTTTGCCGGGATCTCCTCTCTCCGCACCATGCGGCGCAGCGCCCACATCAGAAAGTCCGGGTCGAGGTGCTCCTCGGTGAGGTCCTTGCTCGCCCAGCGGTAGCCCCACGTGCCGAGCGCATCGACGACCGCCCCCAGCGCGCGCCCCGCCTCGGTGAGTTGATACTCGCAGCCTCGGCGTCCGGGTACGGCGCACTTGTCGATGATGCCGCTTCGCTCGAGGGAGACCAGTCGCTGCGCCAGCAGATTGCGCGACATGCGCGGGACGCCATGGTGGATGTCGCTGAACCGCCGTCCGCCGGCGAGCAACTCCCGGAGGATGAGTGGCGTCCATCGTTCCGCGAAGATCTCGGCCCCCAGTGCCACAGGGCAGAACTGTCCGTACTTCGTCATGTCTCGAACGTCTAGGGCGCGACAAATCGCCGCGCTTCGTCGAGCTCCGCCTCGCGACCTGATCCCGCCGCCACCGCCAGCAGCTCCTTATAGAAAGCGCGCGCGGCTGTCGTCTCGCCGGCCGCCGCGGCGGCGCGCGCGGCGCCGAGAAGACTGTTGAATCGTTTTGGATTCAACTCCAGCGACGTCCGATACATCGCGAGCGCTTTCGCGGCGTTGCGCTGCTCCAGCAGGAGATCGCCCCACAGTTCGTACGCGGGCACCGTCGGACCCGGAGTCACGGCGTGCTTCGGTGTGGCTCGCTCCAGCTCGGCCGCCTCGCGCATCCGCGCACGACTGGACGCCGTGTCGGTTTGTGCGTGGGCAATCCAGGCCTGCAGCTCCAGCTCGAGGATGCGAATGTTACGCACGAACAGATCTTCGCCGCCGCTCCGGGCGACCGCGCCAAGCGTGGCGAGTCTGCTCGCGGCCACGCCAGCCTCGCCGATGATACCTTCGTGCGCCGCGCCGATTCCCTTGGCGAACCAGGTCACGGCTTCCGGCCAGGCGAACCCGTCCCAATCGAGCCCCGGCGTCTCGCGCGGAGTGAGCGATCGCGCCTCGCCCCACGCGCGTCGTTCCAGGGCGTAGCGTGCTCGCGTCGAGGCGAGGTGAAACGCCGTCTTGAACGTGGGCTGCAGGTTCCGCGTCTCGTGCAAGCGCTTCACTTGTGCCGCTGCTTCTTCGTCGGCGCCTGTCTGCAGGTACGCGTACACGAGGTACTCGACCGCGTGGGGAAATTCGTCCCAGACGTATTGGCCACGATTTCCGGCAGGGTGCTCCAACGCCGCCTGCGCGGCGAGCAGGTTCCCACGGATCACTCCGTTCCAATCACCGAGTCGCGTATAGATGTGCGTCGGCATGTGCAGCGCGTGCGGATTGCGCGGCGCGCTGGCTTCGTATTTCCGGACGACCTCGAGTGACGCGCGCTCCCGCCCCGGCGCGTCGCTCGCATGCACCAGGTAGTGCAGCGCGCCGGGATGCGCCGGGTTTTGCTCGTAGACGGCTGCCAGAATGTCGGCGGCGCGTTGCGAGTGCGCGATCACGGATCGGTCGTCCGGGGGCGCCGCGGCTAGATGCGCGAGAGCAAAGAATGCGGCCACGTCCTGATCACGCGGGTACGCGGCGTACGCCAACGCCATGGCCGCCTCCCACCGGCGAATGCGTCGCCAGTAGTCCGCCGATTCTGGCTCGCGGAAGAACTCCGCCGTTGCGTCCACGAGCAGGCGCTCGCGGGCGGACATGCCGCCGCGAGCTCTTGCCGTTTGCACGAGGTTCCAGCCCTGCCGCAGCTCCGCCGGTCCGGGTCGCGTCGGCCAGAGCGGCTGGAACAGCGTCATCGCGACTCCCCAATGCGCCATCGCGCACGCCGAGTCGATCTGCGCGGTCCGCTGAAATGACTCCCGTGCGCGCGGGTACGTCATGTGGTGCAGTAGCGCGACGCCGCGATTGAACTCGGTCCGTGCATCCGGGGAACAGGAGACATGGAAATCCACTGGACCCATCGCGTGTTCAATGATCGGCACCGTTTGCGTCTTTCCTTTGTCCCCGATAAAGACGACCAGCAACCGCGCCCGCGCCACGCGGCTGGCGTTACGTGCGATGCCGTGAACTGTTCCCGGTGCCTCCCACCAGCTATCACCGACGTTGTGGATCTGTACCGGGCCGCTGTCGAATTGATTCTCAACCGTTCCTTCGAGGACGTACGCGAAGACGGCCACATCATGCCGATGCCGGGGCGCACCGGAGTTCGGCGGGAGGACGATGGCCGCCGCTTGGACCTCGCGGAAGTCACCGGTCGGGAGAGCTCGCATGACGAGGTCTGTGCGAGTTACCGACTGGTCTCCCGGCTGCTGCTGGGCTGAGGCAGGTGCGATCATCGCGAAACTCGCGAGACCCGCGAGGAGAATTGCAGGAATCGAGACCCTCATACGATGAACTCCATCCAGAGGTTGACACACGCTGACAATAGCCCTATTGTACCGATCGTTCGGTACAATAACGGACCCTGGTTCATCGATCAAGTCCGACCTGTTACGAAGGTGGCCATGACACCCGGTCCTTTTCACGAGGGCGAGCGATACGTACAGGAACGCGCCGGCGAGCGGGAAGTCGCCGTGCGCAACGGGTGGTTGGTCGCCGAGGCGATCCCGGTTCGAGCGATCCCCTTCCTCGCCCAGCAGCGGATGCTTGCGATCGGAAGCGTCGATGAGCACGGGGCGGTCTCCGCCTCCGTGGTCTTCGGAGTGCCGGCGTTCGCGTACAGCCCCGACGGTCTATCGGTGGTCCTCGATCGAACCCGGACCCACGCCAGTCCCGGCGACCCGGTCTGGAACAATCTCCGCGTCGGCGTCGCTGTAGGACTGCTGGCGATCGAGCTCGGTTCGAGACGCCGGCTCCGGATCAATGGAGTCGTGAGCACCCTCGATGCGGCGCGGATCGAAGTGAGTGTTCGTGAGGCGTATCCCAACTGCCCCAAGTACATCCAGCGTCGTCACCTCCGCGAGGAGCCGGGGATTCGTCGCAGCGAGTCACAACCGCACGCGAGCGGCGTCTCGCTGGACGAGGCGCGGTCGCTCGTGGTCGAGCGAATCGATACGTTCTTCGTGGCCAGCCGGCATCCCACGCGCGGGTTGGACGTCTCCCATCGTGGCGGCACCCCGGGTTTCGTCCGCGTCCTGGATCCGATCCGACTGCGCATCCCGGACTACGGCGGCAACGGCATGTTCAATACGCTTGGCAACTTCACGGTCGACGATCGCGCAGGTCTCGTCTTTGTAGATTTCGACCGCGGGAGCCTGCTTCAGATGACGGGAACAGCTGCCGTTCACTTCGACGAGGCTGAGGATCCTCGGCAGCCGACGGGAGGCACTGGCCGCTATTGGGATTTCCACGTCGACCGCTGGCTCGAGTCAGCGATTCCGACGCCGATCGCGTCGGAGCTTCTGGATTATTCAGTGCACAACCCAACCGCACCCGCGTAATCGGAAGGATGCCGGCTCCTCTCGCCACCAGGACTGAAGTTCTCGACCGGATCATGGAGTCGTTCCGAAAGGACGGCTACGATGGCGCGTCGCTCGAGACGATCTCCAAGCGAGTCGGGCTCGGCAAGTCGAGCCTCTACCACCACTTTCCCGGTGGAAAGGAGGAAATGGCTCTCGCGGTGCTGGCCCACCTGAACGAAGGGTTGCGCAAGACATTCGATGCCGTGAAAGCCGAGCCGCATCCGAAGAAGAAGCTCGATCTCATTCTAGACGCGATCGACGCCTTGTACGAGGGTGGAAAGAAGGCGTGTCTCCTGGCGCGGCTCGGTGCCAGCGTAGACCGGGCGCGCTTCGGCGCGCCGCTCAAGGCCACGTTCAGCGGCCTGATGTCCGTACTGGCGGACATCGGCCGTGCGGCGGGGTTGACCGCGCCCACTGCGCGTCACCGTGCGGAGCAGGCCATCGTGCGGATCCAGGGGGCGCTCGTGGTATCGGCGGCCATGGGTGACCCGAGTGTCTTCGATCGTACGCTCGGCGAATTGCGAACTACACTGCTCCTTCCTGACCGCAGACGGTAGCGCTTCGTACGTATGTGCCTAACGCCCAGCTGAAGCCGATCGCTACCGCGCATCCCGACAGGAGAATCGTTGGTCCAGCATGACGGAGGGCTCGCGTGCCGCGAGCTCACGCGCATGCCCGCCGGGGGTCAGTCCGAAACTGTGAGCGCGACCGCGAAGCGGTTCGGTCTTCATGGTCACGCCTAACGCATGCTGATCCACCGTCATGGCCATTCCCGAAGGGCGGCGAGGCTTCCGCGTTAGGCGATCCATCGACGGGAGGCGCCCGAGGCCGGGGTTCGCCGCCACCGCCCCGACTCCCAACGCGCTGCGCCGCCCGTGCGTATCCTAAGACCTCACTGACACAACCCTACCAGGCCCCCCGATGCGACTGATCCGCTCGTCAGCCTCGGCACTGCTCCTCGCAGTGCTCCCGCTCCCCATGCTCGCCCAGTCCGCCGCCCCGAAAAAGGCCCTCACCCAGGCCGATTGGGACCGCTGGCGCGCCATTCAGAACCCCACCCTGTCCAACGACGGGAAGTGGGCCGCCTACACCCTGAGCCCCCAGGTCGGTGACGGCGAGTTCGTCGTCCGCGCCACGTCGGGCACGACTGAATACAGGGTCCCGGTCGGCTACATCGGGCGCCCCAACAACGTCCCCGGCGCCCTCCGCCCACCGCAGACCCCCCCGGGAGCCGGCGGCGGTGGACGCGGGGGCGGCGGACGCTTCGGCGGCGGCGCCGGACCCGCGTCGCCCTTCTCCGCCGACAGCCGATACGCGTTCGTCATCGCGCAGCCTAATAAGGAAGCGGTCGAGAGCGCCCAGCGCGCCGCCCGAGCCGCCCGTGCCACGGGAGGTGCCGGAGCTGCGGCGGCCGACACCACTGGCGGAACGCCTTCGCTCGTGATTGTCGCGCTCGCCGACGGGAAGACCACCACCATCGCCGGCGTCCGCAACTTCCGCCTCCCCAAGGACAACGGGAAATGGCTCGTCTACTCGGCCGCTGACACCTCGCGGCGCGCGGCGGGTGACTCCGCCAACCGCGGCGCGGGCGGCGCGCCGAACCGAGCCGGCGGTGCTGGCGGCCGGCCGGGCGGCGGCCCCGGAGCCAACCGCGACCGCCGCCAGTACGGCACCTCGATCGTCCTCCGCAACCTTGATAGTGGCGTGGAGCAGAAGATCGACGACGTCCTCGCCTACACGTTCGACGACAGCGCCAAGGTCCTGGCCTACACCGTCGTCTCGCGCGACTCGACCAAGGACGGCGCCTACATCCGCAACCTCGCTGCCGGCACGACACAGACCCTGCTCGCCGGACGCGGCAACTACCGCGCGTTCACGTTCGACCAGAAGCAGCAGCAGTTCGTCTTCACGTCCGACCGCGACGAGTTCGGCAAGTCTAACGCACGCTCGACGGTCTACTACGGCACCCTCAAGGGTGGCAAGGCCGAGTCGCTGGTTGCCTCGAGCCTGCTGCCGAAGGACATGCACGTCGCGGACAACGGGTCGATCTCGTTCACCCGCAGCGGCACCGCACTGCTGCTGAACATCGCGCCGCCACCAGTCGATTCCATTCCCGCGGACTCGCTCGTCGGCAAGTCGCAGTTCGACCTCTGGCACTACAGGGACCCGCAGCTTCAGCCGACGCAGAAGCTCCAGGTCGCGCGCGAGCGCAACAAGAGCTACCAGGCGATCTACAACCTCGCCACGAAGAAGCTCGTGCAGCTGACGACGGACTCGATGCCTAACGTCCTCGTCTCCGCCGACGGCCGCTCGGGGCTCTCGTCCACCTCCGTCGCCTACGACATCCAGCGCATGTGGGGCGACGACGGCAACGACGTCTACGTCGTCGACCCGAACACCGGCACGCGCAAGCTGGTCAAGCAGAAAATCTCGGGCCAGGCACAGCTCTCCGACGACGGCAAGTTCATCATTTTCTTCGACAACGGCGTCTGGTACACTCACCAGATCGCCACTGGCAAAACTGTTGATATTACGACTCCCGTGAAGGGCGTGCATTTCGACCAGGAGACGTGGAGCACGCCCGACACGCCGGCCGCCTGGGGCGTTGCCGGCTGGACGAAGGGCGACCGCTCGGTGCTCCTGTACGATCGCTTCGACATCTGGGAGCTCGACCCCACCGGCGCGAAGCCGGCCGTCGTCGTCACGGACTCGTTAGGCCGTCGCGAGAGTCTCGTGTTCCGCCTCGTGGACCTGGCCCGCGCCGATGAGGACGACCGCGCGATCGACCCGGCGAAACCACTCATGCTCCGCGCGTTCAGCGAGGTCACCAAAGCCTCGGGCTTCTACCGCGATCGCCTCGGCGCCAGAGCCGAGCCGGAGAAGATCGTCATGGGCGACCTCGCGTACGGCGTGCCGCAGAAGGCACGCGACGCCGACGTCTACATGGTCACGAAGAGCACGTTCATCGACTTCCCGAATCTCTGGGTGGGCCCGAACCTGACGTCGCTCACGAAGATCTCGGACGCGAACCCGCAGCAGAGCCAGTACAACTGGGGCACCGCGGAGCTCGTGACGTGGACCTCGTCCGATGGCGTGCCCCTCCAGGGCATCCTCTACAAGCCCGAGAACTTCGATCCGAAGAAGAAATACCCGATGGTCTCGTACTTCTACGAGGATCTCTCGGACGGCCTCCACAACTACATCGCGCCCACGGGCCGCAACGTCATCAACCCGACCCATTACGTCTCGAACGGCTACCTCATCTTCGAGCCGGACATCCACTACGAGGTCGGCTATCCCGGACCGAGCGCGGTCAAGTCGATCGTGCCGGGCGTGCAGAAGCTGCTCGAGCGCGGCTACGTCGACCCGAAAGGCCTGGGGCTCCAGGGCCAGTCATGGGGAGGCTACCAGACGCTCTTCATCATCACGCAGTCCCAGATGTTCTCGGCCGCCATGGCCGGCGCGCCGGTGGTGAACATGTTCTCGGCCTACGGCGGCATCCGCTGGGGCACGGGCATCGCGCGCGCGTTCCAATACGAGAAGACGCAGAGCCGCATCGGGAAGTCGATCTGGGACTCGCCTAACCAGTACATGGAGAACTCGCCGCTCTTCTGGCTGCCGCGCGTGACGACCCCGCTGTTCATCATGGCCAACGACGCCGACGACGCGGTACCCTGGTACCAGGGCATCGAGACGTTCGTCGCGATGCGCCGGCTCAACAAGGAGATCTACTTCATCAACTACAACAACGACGTCCACAACCCAGCGAGCCGCGCAAACCAGAAGGACATCGCAGCCCGCATGCAGCAGTTCTTCGACAACAAGTTGAAGGGCCAGCCGGCGCCGAAGTGGATGATCGAGGGCATTCCGGCGAAGGACAAAGGCCGCGATCAGCTGCAGATTCAGGTGCAGAGCGCGCAGCAGAGCGTCGTCCCGCAATAGCCGTTGTCATTCCGAACGCAGTGAGGAATCCTTGGCCTCCCGGTAGAGCGCTCTCGCCCGGGAGGCAGAAATTGGGGTCAGACTCGAATTACATCGTTTGGTTGCGGCCGAAAGACCAACGGTTGTAATTCCAATCTGACCCCAGTTTGTTATAGCAAGGGTTCCTCTACCGGGAGGTATCGCAATGTGGAAGCTCACCCTCGTCGTTCTCGCCACCACCGCCGCCGCCGTCGCTTGTGCGGATCCCGACCGGTCCACCGGCGTCCAGCCCGACAATGCAGCGACGCTCGACCAGAACGCCGTCAATACGGCGAGTCTCCCGGATCTCATCGTCGACAGCAAGTCGACGCAGAACAACTGGCTCGTCCGCGTCGAAGATTTCCCGGCCGACTTCTGCAGCGTCCAGGAGGGGGGCGTTCAGCCGGGCACGCATACCGTCATCCGCTTCACCGTCACCACGCCGAACATCGGCGACGGGGACGTGTTCGTCGGGAGTCCGCTCAAGCACATGGACCCGAATGGTGATGGCAACTTCGCCGACCAGGATGGCCTGTTCGAGTTCGCCACCTGCCATGCGCACTTCCACTTTCAGCATTACGCGACGTACTCGCTGATCGACGCGAGCGGCAAGACGTG
>Ga0207674_10003794_pt1 | contig 18436 bp, 15 predicted proteins | sample KBSCornC72_FD_184303 | JGI IMG/M metagenome (GOLD analysis project Ga0207674, IMG submission 184303) | Corn rhizosphere microbial communities from Kellogg Biological Station, Michigan, USA - KBS Corn C7-2 (SPAdes) (version 2) | ecosystem: Host-associated > Plants > Roots > Rhizosphere > Soil ... | reverse complement strand
GCCCGCTGGCGCGGGCGGACGCCGATTGACGCAGCGGGCTCCGCGTCGGGATCGAACTCCTCTCGCAACGAGCCGGTTTTTGAGGGGACTGCCTCGGGACGCATGAACTGACCGAGGCTGTTCCCCCTTTTCAAAGGGCTCTGGTGCGAGGACCTCTGGATGGACCAAGGAGCAACAGCGGCAATCGGCGTCCGGCGCGAAGCGCCGGTCTGCGTGATCTGTGTCTCCTTGTTTTTAGGGCGTACAGGTCGCGATGCGTCACGACACCCAGCTACGCCGGAATCGCCGCGCCGAGGGTCTCGTGGAGCTCCGCGTCGGTCAGGACGATCGGATTACCCTGCATGCTGCTCGCCTGCCGCGCCGCCGCCACCACGCGCGGGATGTCCTCGTCGCCCACACCGTAGGTGGCGAACCCTGGCACCGACAGCTCGGTGACGAGCTCGCGCAGCCAGACCACCGCGTCTTCAGCACGAGCGCTCGCGTCTCCCGTGACAATGCGCGCAACCTCGTCGTATCGAGCAACCGCCTCAGCGTTAGGCGATCTGGCGCGAAGGGCGCGGACGTTGATCTCGGTAACCAACGGCAGAAGCCGCGCGCACACCACGCCGTGCGGGATGGGAAACATCCCGCAGAGCGGCGAAGCAAAGCCGTGCACTGCGCCGAGCTTCGCGTTCGCGAGCGCGAGCCCGCCGCAGAGACTCGCGACGGCCATGTCCCGTCGCGCATCGCGATCGCCGCCGTCGTGGAACGCGCGCCGGAGTGCCGTGCTCGCCCGACGAATTCCTTCGCGTGCCACAGCATCCGTCAGCGGGTTCGCGTGTGGGGACACGAGTGGCTCGATGCATTGCGTCAACGCGTCGAGCCCCGTGCTGGCCGTCACCGACGACGGAAGCGAGTACGTGAGCGCGGGGTCGATGAGGGCGACGACCGGAAGCATCAGCGGACTTCGGAGGCTCACCTTCACCTGCTCCTCCTCCGCCATCAACACGGCGTTTCGCGTCACCTCGGCCCCGGTGCCGGCAGTCGTCGGAATCGCGATGAACGGCGCGGCGCGATTGGTGAGAGGTCGTGCCTTGCCTATGACCTCGAGGTAGTCGCGCACCGGCGCGTCATTCGTGAGGAGCGCGGAGATCGCCTTCCCGGCGTCGATCACGCTCCCGCCGCCGAGCGCCACGACGACGTCGCATTGTTCGACGCGCGCTCGAGCGAGTCCTGCTTCCACGAGCGAAATGGTCGGTTCCGACGCGACGCGGATCGTCGCCGTCGCGAGCCCAGCGTCGCTGAGCTGCCGCACGAGCGGCTCGGCGCGCCCGCTCCGACCTTCAACGACGAGCACCCGCGCGCCCATCGTCGACACGATCTTGGGGACGTCTGCCAGCCGCCCTTCGCCGAAGATGATGCGAGTGGGCGCGGCGAACTCGAAGCTCACCGCGGTCGCTCCCAGGCGTCGGCCTCCGGAAACAGCGCGCGGTATTTCACGCTGCGACGCGGCTCGGCCATCATAGGCTCGACGGCGTCACGCCACGTCGCGTAATGCGCGGTCTCCTTGTGGCGTGCGGGGTCGGCCGGTGTCCGGTAGATCTCGACCAGAAGAAACCGGGTCGGGTCGTCCTGCTGCTGCACGAGATCGAAGCGTACGATGCCGGGTTCGCGAACGCTGTTGCGCGCGTTCTCCAGCGTCGCGGCGATGAACGCGTCGGCGCTTTCCGGTTTCACATGAATGAAGACTTGTACGATGAGCATGGAATCTCGTCAGGTTTCCGTTGATCTCAGCGACGCGCGACGGCAAGCAGGTGTGCGCTCACACCGAGCAACGTCGACTCGGCCTCGAGCGCGTCGAGCGCCGCGAACAGCACACGCAGCCGCCGGTCATCGGCAAGTCGCGCATCGAGATCCGACAACAGCCATGCGGGCCCTTCGACCCCAAGCGTCGCTTCGTGCGTGAGGCCCGCGGCCGAGCACTCCTGCGCAAGCTCTTCCGGGCGATGGAAGTAAGCGGTCGTGAAGTACGCCGGATTGCGTGTTGGGTTGCGATGCCGTCCGTCGCTCAGGTCTTGGGCAACGACGGACGCGAACGCCGGGTCCTCGAGATAACCGCCACGCAAACCGTCGAGCGTCGACGCGAATCGCGAGATCGCCGCCGCGATGATGACACCGCCAGATCGACACACGCGAGCGGCTTCCGAGAGCGCCAGCAGTCGATCGGCGCGCTCGGGCAGGTGGTAGAGTGGGCCGAAGAGCAGCACGGCGTCGACGCTCGCGTCAGGCAGCCGGAGTAAGCGCGCATCGCCGACTGCGGCACTGGCGAGCACGACTCCCGCGCGCTCGGCGTCAGTGCGTGCCTGCTCGATGTGCAGCGGAATCGGATCCACGAGATGGACGTCGTAGCCGCGGTCGGCCAGCCAGATGGCATACCGTCCGGGACCACCACCGACGTCTGCGATCACGGCGGGCGGCGCCGGGAGACAGCGCTCGAGCACCAGGCGCGTGCGCGCGAGCTCGAGAGCGCCCTGGCCGGCGGCGAGTCTGTCGCGCTCGAGCCCCCGGGCGTAGAACGCCGCGATCTCGTCGCTGTCGCGTGCGCTGTCGCGTGCGCTGTCGCTCATCGGTCTCTATCTCATCATTTGCGACGCGGCCGCTGCTTGGCCGACACGGATCGAATGACCAACTTGCCTCGCCCACGTGGCGGGAACGGCGTCTTCAGATCAGCCACGGCAGCAGCGAGCAGCGCTTCCACCTCCGGGCGGTCCAGCACCGCTGCCGACGGCAGACGGATGAACCGCGTCTGCTTGCCGGATCCGACCAGCACCTTTTGCGGGTCCGGAAGGCGCGCGCCGTTGATGAAGCACAGGCCGACGCCATTCGCGGCAGCCGCGATACTCACGATGGAGTCAGAAGGCCGCTCGGTCGGAGAGTAGCCGATCACGAAAAAGTTGTAGTTGTCGTACGCCAGCTCCGTCCCGGTCGGAAAGCGTTTGCGGAGCTTCCGGCGGATCGCGCGAATCAGCGTCTGATGGTTTGGCTCGAACTTTTCGATGAACTGCTGCAGCCGAGCTTCGGGATCATCATCGGCTGAGCTGATTGGTCGTGTCATGGCGACCGACGGAGAAACGAACGCATGGCCCGAGCAACCTCCGTCGGTCGCTGCAGGAACACGAAATGGTTGCTGCCGTGCAGGTCGACGACCGTGTTCTGCGGAAATCGCGCGAACTTCGCGCGCGAGTCCGCAACGACGGCGGCAACGAAACGCAGCAACGAGTCGCCCTGTGCCTGTCCCGCAGAGTCCAGCTCCGCATAGTAGGGAACCACGTCGGCGAGCGAGTCAGGGACGGCGTAGATCGCGAGTGCGCGACAATGGATTTGATCGTAGCGCGCCACACGGCTGCCGCTCGCGAGTCTCGCCTTGAGCGCGTTGGCGGTGACCTCGCCCAGGTAGCGGTCGGCGCTGTCGAACCGGACCGTCGCTCGAATGTCGGAGTCCGGCTGGCGAACCCCCTCAATTCTCGCGTAGACCGCGCGTATGCTGTTGAAGTCGACCGTGTCCGCCGGGGAGATGCGCGGCTCGGGGCCACGCGGCTGGGCCTTGCCTAGCGAGTCGATAGCCGAACGGTCGTAGGCGGCGTCGATGTACACCAGGCCCCCGCATCGGGCAGGATGCAGCTCGGCAAATCGCGTCATCTCCTCGCCGGCGATCGAGTGACCGACGAGGATGACCGGCCCGAGGCGCAATGTATCGAGCGTCGCGGTAATGTCGGCGACGAGCGTGTCGAGATCGGCCGCCGGTGGTGCGCCGGCCGACGCACCGAAGCCGCGACGGGTGATGCCGATGACGTGAAAGCTGTCCGTGAACTGCGGAGCGAAGTCATCGAACACGTGGGCGGTATTCCCGCCACCGGCAAGGAACACGAGTGGTGAACCCTGCCCGCCCCAATCCACCACCTCGAGCGTGACGCCCGGAGCGACACGCGTCATCCGCGCAGTCGGTGCCGAGTGCGGACGGACGCGAGAGACCTCGGAGCCACTCGCACAGGCCAGTGCTACCGAGATGACCAGGAGTGGAATCGCGCGAATCATGAAATGCGACAGGGCAGAGTCGTTCCTATTCCGCCGCCTGATCCAGATTCCAGATCATGTGAGTGAACTGCCAGGACCCGGCTGACGTCCGCCGCAACCAGGCCATGCCCTTTCCAAATTCGGTCGTCGTGGGGCCGCCGGACTTCGGCGTGACCGAAAACGAATACGTGAATCTGCCGGCCGCCCAATCGCCAGCCACTGACAGCTCGTCGTACTCGAACTCCTCGCGCATCGTGAACTGGTCGAACAACTGATCCGTGAGCGCGGCGACACCCTCGCCTCCTCGCGTCGATGTTTGCCCCGGCGGCATCATGACGATGTCGTTAGCGAAGAACCCGAGGAATTTCTTCCGGTCTCCCGCGGTGATCGCCTGCGCGTACTCGGTTGCCATCCGCCGGATCTCGAACTCGGCTGCGGACGAGGCGCGCACGGACAGCGGCGTGTCAATCATTCACGACTCCTGACCCCATGGTGGTGTTTACCGCTACAGTATATCACTGCAGCGTCGGCTGCGCGGGACGCTCGAGCAATGCTAGAGAACATCTTGAAGTCCCGTGCGACTAGCAGACCGAGACAGAGTTTCGGATCGCATGAGGAACCGCGAACGCTGAACACGCGGGCGGGAGCAACTACGAACGCTGGACACGAGGGCGGCGCAGTGCGCCGTCAGCGTAGACAGCGTTCGTGGTTCTTGCATCACCCACGAGAGACTTCGCTCCACCACGACGCGATCCTGAACTCGGATTCGCTCAACTAGCCGCGAGAGAGCGGCCGGAATCCGAACCATCCTGACTCGCCCGGCGCCTAACGCTGCATCGGCGAAGCCAAAGGCGGCCGCGGCGACGGAACCACACACGCCACACGGACTAGCTGAGCCGACGAGGAGCGCGTGACGCATCGAGGCCATTCCCGATCTTGGTCCGCGTCGACCAAGCCCGCAAGCCGGGGAGATCAACGGGGGCAGAATCGTTTGGTCGGGTCAGATTCGTTGAATTCGAGGATTCGAACGACTCTGACCCCGTTGATCCAACGTTCAGAACGGACAGTTCCCCGGGGCCGGCTCATCCTTCCGCAGCGTCGCGCCTGGAGGCGCGAAGTACGTCACGATGTTCTCCGCGGGCTGATCGGTCTCGTTGCGCGCGATGTGTGCGTGATCGCCGACATCGAGAAACCCTTCGCCTGCCTTTCGTCGGATCGGTTGGCAATGCGGATCGTCCGACTCGTAGAACGTCATCTCGCCCGTCTTGACGAGGATGAACACCGGCCCCGGATGGCTGTGCCATCCGCTGTGCGTACCGGGTTCGAACACGATGCTCTGCACCGCGAGGTCGAACCCGGGCTTTGACTTGACCTCCACCTGCCAGTCATCCGAGATCCGCTTGACCTTGAATACCGGATCGGATGGGTCCAGGAACGTAGCGCGAGCGAGCACCGTGGACTGCGACGTCCCTTTCGTGGCGAGAGGTGTTTGCGCCTCGAGGCTTCGAGCGTATGGTGCGACGGAGCTCGATCCGTCGCTGCACGCGAGGACGGCAAGAGCGAGCGCGAAAGCGCGGGCATAACGAGCGCGAGGCAAGTCCATGGAATCCTCCCCGGGAGGGCCGTATGTTGGAGCCGCCGAATTTGGCTGGTGGGTCGTTCATCTGCGCTAACGAGGAGTCGCGATGGGACAGGACATCGCGCACGTGAACGCACAGGAGTCGCTCGATGACCTCGTGGCTGCGGCTTACGAGGAGCTTCGCGCAATCGCGCACGCCCGCCTCGCGTGGGGCGGCGCCGGCGGAACGCTCTCGACAACCGCCCTCGTTCACGAGGCCTACCTCAAGCTCGCTGGCCAAACGCCGTCGAAATGGCACGACCGCGCGCACTTCTTCGCCGTCGCCTCGCTCGCGATGCGGCACGTGCTCGTGGACTTCGCGAAGGCGCGCATGACGCTCAAGCGTGGCGGTACACGACGTCGGATCACGCTCGACGACGATGCGATCGCCGTGGACGATCAGGCCGACGCGCTGCTTCAGCTCGACGACGCGCTCGCGCGGCTCGCCGCGAAGGAGCCACGGCTCGCAAAGGTGGTCGAGCTGCGGTTCTTCGGTGGCCTGAGCGAGGACCAGATCGCGGAGTCGCTCGCTGTTACCGTGCGAACGGTGCGGCGTGACTGGGTGAAGGCACGCGTGATGCTCCGCCACGTGCTCGAATCCTGAAGGCGACGAGTCGAAGGCAGCATGACGTCCGGTCCCGAGCCGACTGATCGCTGGTCGCAACTTTCGTCGTTGCTGGACGCGCTGCTCGATACGCCACCGGAGCGACGCGCGGAGATCATCACGCAGCTGAGCAGTGGCGATCCGGCACGCCGGGCAGAGCTCGAGCGCCTCGTGGCCGAGTTGGGTCGCGAGGCGCCGCTCATCGATGCGCCGGTGGTGGAGCGCTTCGGAGCACTCCTCGAAGACCCGGCCGCGGGATTCCCTGAGGTGTTGGCGGACCGCTACCGCCTCACGCGGGAAATCGGCCGCGGGGGCATGGCAACCGTGTACCTCGCCCGCGACCTCCGGCACAGCCGCGACGTCGCAGTCAAGGTCGTGTCCCCCATGCTCGCCTCGGCGTTAGGCGGCGACCGCTTCCTGCGCGAGATCGAGATCGTTGCGAACCTGCGGCATCCGCACATCGTCCCGCTCTTCGACTCGGGCAATGCCGGCGGTGCGCCGTACTACGTGATGCCGTTCGAGACGGGATTGTCGCTGCGCCAGCGGCTCGCCCGCGACGGCCCACTCCCGATCGCCGACGCCGTCACAATCCTCCGCGATGTCTCGGACGCATTGGCGCACGCGCACGAGCACGGCATCGTACACCGCGACATCAAGCCGGACAACGTGATGCTGTCCGGACGCCACGCCATGGTCACCGACTTCGGCGTCGCCAAGGCTATCGTCGCCAGCAGCGCCGAAGAACGCTTCGCACACACCGACCCTAACGTGTCAGTCGAGGCGAAAGCCGAAGCGGACACCGCGCCGACGACGACGCAGGGCGTGGCGTTCGGGACCCCCGCGTACATGGCGCCTGAACAGATCGTGGGCGATCCCCGGATCGATCACCGGGCCGACATTTACGCAGTCGGCGCTCTCGCGTACGAGCTGCTCGCGGGACGCCCTCCATTCGTCGGCACCTCGCGCGACGAGGTGCTCGCGGGGCATCTGTCGCGAGCGCCATCGCCGGTGACGACCCATCGCGCCGACGCGCCGGCGCCGCTCGCCGAGCTCGTGATGGCCTGCCTGGCGAAGGACCCGAGCGACCGCCCGCAGACGGCCAACGAGCTCGTCGAGCGGCTGGAGCGAATCGCAGGACGCGGGCGAACCGCCACAGCGCCACGGACGCGCCGCTCCCGCTGGCTGACCGCAACCGCCGTGCTGACCCTCGCCGCGGCCGCCGCCTTCCTCATCGAGCGACAGCGCGCTGCCGGGCCTAACGCGTCCTGGTCGGCACGATGGGCGCTCGCCCGTGTGGAACGACTCACGGACTTCCCCGGTACCGAGGTCGACGCATCGATCTCGGCCGACGGCCAGCGCGTCGCGTTTCTCGCGGACCGCGACAGCGTGTTCGACGCGTTCGTCACGCGCGTGGGCAGCGAGCAGTTCGTGAATCTCACGAGCGGGAAATTTCCGCAGCTGCTCAACGAGGATGTGCGCAACGTCGGATTCTCCGGCGACGGCGCGAGCACCTGGATTCGCGTCGCCGACATCACCGCACCGGCCAGCGTGTGGCTCGCGCCGACCGACGGCGGCCCGTTTCGGCCGTTTCTCGGCACCGCCGTGATGGCCGCCTGGTCGCCCGACGGTTCCAGGCTCGCGTATCACGAAACGACTCCGGGCGACCCGATCTACGTCGGCGACCGGAACGGCGCGAACTCCCGCCGCATCCACGTGGCCGAAAGCGGGATTCACTCGCACCACCTGAGCTGGTCCAGCAATGGCCAGTACCTGTTTTTCACGCATGGCGTGCCGCCTAACGACATGGATATCTGGCGCATTCCCGCGGCCGGCGGCCAGGCGGAGCGGGTAACGCACCACAACTCGCGAGTCGGGTATCCGGTCTCCCTCGACGACCGGACGCTGCTGTACACCGCGACCGCAAGCGACGGTACCGGACCCTGGCTGTATTCGATGGACCTCGGCACGGGGGCGTCGCAGCGCGTCATCACGGGCGTCGAGCACTACATCTCCATCGCCGCCAGTGCGGAGGTCGCGGGGCAGCCGAGACGTCTGGTGGCGACCGTCTCGAATCCGACGGTCGGGCTGTGGTCCGCACCAATCGTGACGGGAGTCGCCGGAGAAGACTCGGCTCAGCGACTCGCCCTGCCGACGGCCCGATCCGCCGCGCCCCGGTTTGCCCGGGACGGCACGCTGTACTATCTCGCCGCGCGCGGTGGAGCGGATGCGGTCTGGCGCCTCGCTGGTGACCGCGCGACCGAGTTGTGGAAGGCGCCCGATGGAGCCATCGACGGCGCGGTAGCGGTGTCGCCAGACGGAAGCCAGCTGTGCGCGTCGGTGCGGCAACCGGAGCGCTCGACTCTATACTGTTTTTCCGCCACAGGGGCCGGCGGGCGATCCGTTGCCGAATCGCTCGACGTTCGCGGTGCGCCGTCATGGTCACCGGACGGCGAGTGGATCGCCGTCGCCGCCAGAGACGGGCCGGCGGTGCACGTGTTCAAGGTTCCGGCGGGCGGGGGCGAACCGGTGCGGCTCGTGGACTCGGTGTCGGCGAACCCAGTGTGGTCGCCTAACGGGAAGCTCATCATCTATTCGGGCGCGTCCCGAGCACGGATCGTCCCGCTCAAGGCCGTCACTCCGGACGGTCATCCGTACCCGATTCCGGAGATCAGCGTGGATCGCGTTGGGGACAGCTACCGGTTCCTGCCGGGCGGCGACGAGCTCGTGGTGAAGCTGGGCGGATTCCGCCGTCAGGATTTCTGGTCGGTGGATCTCGCGTCCGGGCGGCGACGCCGGCTGACCACCCTCAAGCCCGGCGAGTCGCTGCAGCGATTCGACGTGTCACCCGATGGGAAACGGATCCTGTTCGAGCGCGTCCGGGAGAACTCGGACATTGCGCTGATCGTGCTGCCGCCTGGTTAGCGGCGACGCTAGCGCGCCGCGAGGCGGGACCTCGGCGGTGTGTACGCGGTCGCGATGAGCGTGCGGTGCTCGACCCATCCGGAGAGACCCTTGGTCCGGATCCGCCGCCAATCGCCGCGCGTCTCGCCGAGCTGCACGCGCGTGTTCGGGCCGATCGAGGCGATGATCCGTGACTGACGCGTCGGATTCGATCGAACGACGGCCCAGTTCCGCGCAACCGATGTCACCCAGCCGGCGCGGGTCTTCGCTCGCGTGGTGGATTTGGGCGCGGGCGCTACCCGCGTGGTGGTCGCCCGCGGCGGCGCCTTCGCGATCGTGCGCGGCGTCGATTTGGCGGCGGGCGGCCGCGCGGTTGCGGGGGCGGGGGCGGGGGCGCGAACCCGTGTGGGCGCCGGCGCGCGGGACGCTGTGGGTTTCAACACCTTGGCGGGCGTGCGCGGCGCCGCCTTCTCCGCAGGACTCGTGGTCACCGGTTCGGGTGGCGGAGCGGGAGGCGTCTCGACCGACGATGGCGCCGAGTCGTTCTGCACGACGCTGCCTGCGGACTGCATGGCGACCCGCCGAGGTGCAACGACAGGCGTCGAAACTGATGGCAGCGTGTCCACGGTCGACAGCGCGATGGCCGTGTCGCGAGCGGAATCGGTGCGGGCGACAACTGTAGAATCGGGGGAGCCGGCGGTCGCGGTGTCGGGCCGCGCCAACGTGATCTTCCGGCCGAACGACTCGGCCTTGGGCTGATTGGTGGGGAGCGTGTCGGCGACGAACGTTCGCGGCGCCGGCTTGGGCGGCGTGGGCGCTTCGTTCTTCACGAGCCACGCGCCAATCGCGAGCGACGCGAGCACGAGGCCCCCGAAGCCTTTCCAGATGTACGGGCCTAACGGTCCGATTGGCGAACGCTCGGGCTTGGTTCCGCACCAACGACATCCACCGACGCTGTGCGGATAGTACGAGTTGCAGCTCGTGCAGTGTGCGAGCGGCAAGAGCTCGCCGAAGCCATCACGGTTCTCGAATCCGTGACCGCATTTCGGGCACTTCGACGCGGCAACGAGCGCCTTCGTGCCACATACATCGCAACGCACAGAGCGCATGCGGACCGCCTTGTTGAGGGTGCGCTCTCCGACGAGTCGGGTTTCGGAGAGACGCGCGGCCTACCAACCTACTTGTTGGACACCGTGTTCGCCCCCCGTGGAAAGACCAGTTCGACGTGGGTCCTGACGACTGAGCCAATCCACGCGGCGGGAATCGCCGGCGGATTTGGTAATACAGTCGTTATCAGGTAGAAGTGCCATTCGTCAAGTTCGACTTCGGTGACTGGGCGGTCATCGCATCCAACTACCGACCCGCCGGCGGCTGGGCGAAGCTCCTCCTCGCCTTCCCACACGTCGGCCACTGCCTCGGTTGCCCGTTAGGCAGCGGCGGCAGCGTCGACTCCTCGCGCGACGTCCGCTCCGGGTCCTCCGACGCCGCGTACGCCAGCATCGCCGCCATCGTCGCGTTGTTCTTCAGGTCGTCGAACACGATCTTGTCGTACGTATCCCGGTTCGTATGCCACGTGTACTGCCGGTACTCCGTGTAGCTCGACTGTAGCCGGAACGCCGGCGCCGGCCGGCACAGGAACGACGTGTGATCGCTGCCGCTGTTCGCCTGCGGACCCGGCACCTGCAGCTTCACGCTGTCGGTCAGCTCCGCCGGAAGCTGCGCTACCCACTTCGCCAGGTTTGCGCTCGCCTTGAGGAAGCCCTGCCCCTCGAGGATCTCCACGCGCCACGTCCCGTTGTCCTGGTTGAACGCCACCTGTAGTCCCTGAATCACCTCCGGATGATCCTCGGCGAATGCGAGCGAGCCGATCGTCCCCTGCTCCTCACCGCCCCAGTGCCCGGCGAGAATCGTCCGGCGTGGATGCGGATACGTCTCCTTCAGGATGCGCATGGCCTCGAGCATCGTGAGCGTGCCGGTCCCGTTGTCCGTGGCCCCGGTTGCTCCATGCCAGCTGTCCAGGTGGGCCGACAGCAGGACGTATTCGTTAGGCAGCTCCGTCCCCTTGAGCTCGGCAACCACGTCGAACATCGGCACCTCGGCCGGCGTCGCCTGCGATTCCACGGTCAGCCGCACGCGCGGCCCCTGCTTGTTCGTCGCCAGGCGGTACAGGAGGCCGTAGTCCTCGCACGAGATGTCGACGCTCGGGACCTTCTGTGTGTTCGAGCCGAAGATCTTGTCGACGCCCCAGCCGCCCGACCACGTGAGCGTCCCGACGCCGATCACGCCCGAGGAATCCAGGCGGGCGTACGCGGTGCGAAAGACGTCCTGAGGCTGCGCACCCGGCGCGAGCGCCCGGAACCGGGCGGCCGCGGCGCGCTGATTCTCTACCCGCTGCTGGTTGATCTTCGTGACGGTCGCCGGACGCGCATACCGTTCGAGCTCCTGAGGCGCCCGACACATGATCTCGGGTGCCGACACGAGCACGAACTTCCCGCGGAGGGTGCCGAGCCACTGTTTCGCGGCGACGGAGTCCGCGAGGTCGGGAATGACGACGACGTCGCCCTCGACGGGCCCGTTCTTCGGCGTCGGCGGGCTCCACGCGAGCAGCTTGACCTCGAGGTTCTGGAACCGGGGGCCGATCATCTCCATGTGGACCGTGCCCTGTCGCCACCCCCGCCATGTCCCGTACTTCTCGCGCCGGACCGGGACGCCCCACGCCGTGTACGTCTTCTCGAGCCAGTCCACCGCGTTCGCGAAGCCCTGCGTGCCCGAGAGCCGAGGGCCGATGGAGTCGACGAGCACCTGGGCGAGCTTCTCGGTCTGCGACTGCTCCATCCCGACCTGCCACATCTTCTTGATGACGGTGTCGGCCGAACGGAAGGTCTGTGCGGCGAGTGTGGCGGGGAACGCGAGCAGAGCGAGTGCAAAGAGACGACGGTTGCTATGGCGCATCCTGACTCCTGTGGAGGTACTGGCGTGGCGAGCCCCCAATCGTAAGGACCCGTGCGCGCGGCAGGAAAGTGGCGCACATTCGCGGTGGTCTCCAACAGCCCATCCGCCATGAAGCTCACTGCCTTCGCCGCTCTCGTGCCGTCGCTCGCGCTCGCGCAAGCCCAGCCGGTTCCTCAAACCACCACAAAGCCAGGCTGGCAATGGACAATGGACAGTGTGAGGACTGTGGTAAATACCGTGCGGGCCGGGCGGAACTTGCTCACCGCCCCATGGCCGAACGGCGCGCGCGTCGCGGTGCTGCTCTCGTTCGACGTCGACAACGAGACCGTCGCGCTCCGCTTTGGCGACGCGAACGCCGGCGCGCTGTCCATGGGACAGTACGGGTCTCGGCAGGGGTTGCGTCGGGTAGTGGAGCTGCTGGACAAGAACCGCATCCCGGCGACGTTCTTCGTCCCCTCGGTGAGTCTTCAGCTCGCGCCCGAGATGGCCGACCTGATCAAGCGGAGCGGCCGCCACGAGTTCGGCGTGCACGGGTGGATCCACGAGATGAATACCACCCTTCCCGACTCCGCCGAACGCGCGCTGCTCACGAAGGCACTCGAGGAGCTGACGCGCATGACGGGCACGAAGCCGACCGGGTATCGCGCGCCGAGCTGGAATTTCAGCCCCAACACGCTGTCGATCCTGCGCGATCTCGGGTTCCGCTACGAGAGCTCACTCATGGCGGACGAGCGTCCGTACGAGCTGCTCCAGAATGGTCAGCCGACGGGGATGGTGGAGCTGCCGGTGGAATGGATCCTCGACGACGCACCACTGTTCGACCCGCGGGGTGAGCGGTACAGCGCACCACGTGACGTGGCGCAGGTGTGGATCGACGAGTTCGACAAGGCGTACGAGGAGGGCACAGTATTCCTGCTCACGATGCACCCGCACATCTCGGGGCATCGGTCGCGGATCGTGGCGCTGGAGCAGCTCATCGGGCACATCCAGCAGAAGGCGCCAGGGCAGGTATGGTGGGCGACGCACGGCGAGGTCGCCGAGTACGTGCGGAAGACGTCGAAGCTGGGCGAGCCGAAGCCCCGGAGTGGCCCGACGAGCGGGACCCGTTAGGCCCGACGAGCGTTGCCAGGTATTACAGCAGGCGGGACGCCTGTATGGAAAGATCGCCGCGAACACTGTCGCTCGCGCTATTCCGGCATCGCGTTAGGCCTGGCTTTAGAAACAAGGGAACGCAGAACGCGCAGACCGGCGCTTCGCGCCGTCGCAGAATGACGCAGGAAACTGCTCGGCAGCTCTGATACCGCGCGCAACGAGCCGGCTTGAAGGGGAACTGCGTCGGTCAGTTCATAATCACAGCTGACCGAGGCAGTTCCTTTCAAAATCGCTCGTTGTGAGAGGAGCTCGATCCTCACGCGGAGCCTTCTGCGTCCAGCTGCGTCGCCCGCGCCAGCGGGCGTCTGCGCGTTCTGCGTTCCTTTCTTCAAAGCCGGCCCTAACGCGATGCCAGAGAATTTGTGCCATCGCTCGCGATGACAGAGGGGCGTGGCCGCGGATCGCGGCCACGCCCCTTTGCTATCCCGGCCGGAGACTAGTGCTTCTCAGCCTTCGGCGCCTTCTTGCACTTCGGGTGCAGCTGGATGTTGCCGCCGATCACGACCTGCTCGGGGATCAGGACAACGCCGCCGACCTTGAGGTACACCGCGTCACCCACCTTCTTCGCGGGCTCGCCGAGGTCGACGAAGCGCCACTCGACTTCGACGTTCGCGGGGCCGCCGTTGACCGAGCCCAGGCCAAACGCGAGACGCGAATCCGGATACTGGCTGAGCGGACCGGTGTCCGGGTGGCCGTAATCGGTCACGTTCCAGACGTGAATGTGATCGCCGTTCGTATGGTTCACGAAATTGAGATCGCCGTAGGCGAAGCCCGGCGGATCCGAGATCCGACCAGCGTTGCCGCCGTACGAGATGTTGTTAGGCGTGAGGACGAATCCACCGAACGTCGAGAAGTCGCAGGCGGCGGGCGGAATCTCGACGATGTTCCTGTACGTCAGGCGAACGCCGTGGATCAAGTTGACGTCGTACGGGTTACCCGGGGCGACGTTCGCTTCCGGGGTAATCACCGCCGGCGGCGGCTGGTCTTCGAAATCGTCCTCGATCAGCTGCTCGACGACCGGGCCGACGAAGCCCGCAGACGTCTCCGTGATCGTTACGCGCACCGCGCTGCCGCTGTGGTTGTTGGCAACGACGGCGATGCGGCACTCACCCGGCGCAACGGTGATCGAGCCGCCCGTGGCGACAGTCCCGCCGGCGACATCACCGGTACCACCGTTGATCGACTCGGTCGCAATCGTGAAGACGCCGGAGACGTTGCTGTCTTCGGTCTTGCAGATCGTGAACCGACCGACCGTCGGGACGTTGTCGACGAGACCGTCGGGAACGTCACCGATCGCGAAGCTCGGTGTACCCAGATTCCGGACCGGGGCCGACGGTGCGGTCGGCGAATCCGAGCAGGCCGCCAGGAACGCCGTCGCGCTCACGGCGAGCGCTGCACTTCTCATCATGCGCATGTCTTCTTCCTCACTCGATGGGGTAGACCAGAACTGGCCGAACAGCGCCGAACGGGCCTCGAGCGTCGCATGACCGTGACATGGAGCACGAGTGACCGAGTACATCCCTCACCGGCCCGCTGTGATGCGGACCGTGAAGGGGCCATAGTTAAGGAGAGCCTAACGACCACGCAAGCGTTGCAGTGTCACAACGCGCAGATCGGTCATTCTTTCCGGGATCGGGCTCGATCAGACGGTCGTTTTGACCGCTCAGTCGGCCCGGAGCGCGACGATCGGGTCAACTCGCGCGGCTCGCCGCGCCGGGACGTACGCTGCGATCGCGCCAATCGCGATCAGCACGAGCGGCACCGTCACCATCACCGAGAGATCGCGCGACGACGTGGCATAGAGGAGCTGTTCCACCAGGCGGACGGCGGCCAGCGCGCCACCGATGCCGATCGCGCACCCCACCGCGGCGAGCGTGAGTCCCCACCGCAGCACCGACCGCACGACCTGGTCGGCGGTGGCGCCTAACGCGATGCGAATCCCGAACTCGTTCGTGCGGCGCGCCACCGCGTAGCTCGTCACGCCATAGAGCCCGAGCCCCGCCAGCACCAGCGCACAGGTGCTGAACGCGCCGACGAGCCCCAAGACGTATCGCCGCGGCGCGAGCGCGGCCGACAACCCCTGCTCGACGCTCGTGAACGTCATGGCCGCGCCCGTTCCCATCGGCAGCATGTTCGGTTCGGCCTCGAGCGCCGCGCGACGAAGCGCGGCGGCTACCGCCGGCGACCCGTCCCGCACGCGCACGGCGACCGATACCCACGCCCACGGCTCCGCCGCGAGCGGCACGTACACCGACGGGTTCGGGTCACTCTCCGGGCCGAACTGCCTAACGTCACCCACCACGCCGATCACGACCGACGGGACCGCGCGCCCGAAGTCCGCACGCGCCTGCGATGACCGGAAGATCGTCATCGGCTTGCCCACCGCATCCTGGCCAGGCCAGTAGCGCTTCGCGACAGCCTCGCTGATCACGACGCCATCACCCGGAGAGCGCATCTCCGCCGGGGTATACCACCGGCCTCGCACGAGCGGGATGCGCAGCGTCCGAAGGAACCCCTCCGAGACCGTGATGTACGTGGCGAGGTCCTCGCTCGTGGGCGTCCTCCCCGGAACCTCGATGCGCGTTGGAATGCCCGCGCGCCCCGACGGCATGAAATTGACGACCGTTGCTTCCTCGACACCGGGCTCCGCCTTCAATCGGTCGATGATCCGCTCGTAGACCGTGAGCGCCACCTGTGGGTCCGCATTCTTGTCCTGAGGCGGCGACCCGGACGTCGAGAACAGCCCGTGGGGATCGAACCCGACGCGCGCGCCGAGCAGTCGGCGGTAGCTCTGGGCGAGCAGCCCGGCGCCAACGAGCAGCAGCAGCGCCAACGCGAACTGCGCACTCGTTAGGATCGCGCGCCCGCGCGCTTCCCGCCGCGAGCCACCAGCGCCGGACCGGCCACTCAGGAGAACGCGGAACGAGCCACCGGCGATCGCCGCACGGAGTGCCGGGAGAACGCCGAACAGCAGCGCCGTCAGCATGGTCACGCCAGCCGCCACCGCGAACGCGCGACCGTCGAGCGCGAGCTCGCGGGCACGCGGAAGGTCGAACGGCGCCGTCACTCGCAACCATGATATAGCTCGCGACGCGAGCACGAGGCCGAGCCCGCCTCCCAGGACCGCGAGCGTGGCACTCTCGACGGCAAGCTGTCGCATCACCTGCACGCGACTCGCGCCGAGCGCAAAGCGAATCGCGACTTCGCGTCCGCGCGACGCGCCTCGCACGGCCGCGAGGTTGGCGAGGTTCACGCACGCGACGAGGAGAATGAGCGCAACGGCCCCGCCGAGCCCGAGAATGGCCGTGCGCACGTCGCCGACGATTTCGGTTTGCAACGGTGCGACCTCGACGCCGATCCAGTCGCCCTCCTCCTTCGGATATGCCTCGGCGATACGCGCCTGCACCGCCGACAGAAGCCGAGCGGCCTGTGAGACGTCGACGCCGGGTGCGAGGCGACCGATGGCGCGGCTGTCGGCGTGGAAGTCTCGCCGATCGACCACGGCGTCGCGCCCGTTGAGCTGTACGAGCGGTCGCCACGCGTCGGCCCAGGCCGGGTACGAGAAGCCGGGCGGCATCACGCCGACCACCACCGAGCTCGAGCCATCGAAGCGAAGCGTCTGGCCGATGATCTTCGCGTCGGCCCCGAACGTCTTCTGCCACAGCTCGTGGGAGATCACGACGACGTCCTGCCCGCCGGGTCGTTCTTCCTCCGGGGCGAACGTCCTGCCTAACGCTGCCTGACGACCCATCAGCTGGAAGAAGCCGGGCGACACGAACCCGATACCCACGCGCTGTGGGCCGTCGGGCCGCTGCAGCGCGAGCCCGTCGCCGCGGATCCAGGCGAGGCCACTCAGCGCGACGCCGGCGCGCGCCCAATCCTGAAGCGTCGGATTCGAGACGAGGCGCTGGTTGCCTCCTTTGCCGCGCTGGTACAGCGAGACGAGGCGATCCGCGTCCCCGTAGGGCAGCGACCTGAGGAGGACGTGGTCGACGACGCTGAACATGGTCGCGGCCGCGCCGATGCCGAGGGCGAGGGTGGCAACGACAGTGACGGAAAATCCCCTGGCATTTCGGAGAGCTCGCCATCCGCTCCGGACGTCGCGAAGCACAATATCAACGAAACGGCGCAAACCAGTCGACGCAGAGGGTTCCATGTTGGCTGAATTGGTGGCTACCCGGTTAACTCGTCGATAGCCTGTAGAGTCACGTCGCGAAATGACGAGAAGGCGCCGTTTCGCTGTTGCGATCCATGTCAGTATTGTATGTCAGCCAATCTACCGGAGCAGCCGGTGACTGCACCAAGGATCGTCGCGCCGGTGAGTCGGCATCTCGATGTCGCCGATCTTGCGCGAGCCGTGACGTTCTACCGAGATACCGTCGGCTTCGAGGTCCACGCGAATGCCGGCCAATCGGCCGAGCTCTCGCTCGGGCCAGCGCGGATCACGTTAGGTTTGCGTGAACCCGGCACCGGAGGCGACGCGCGGAGCATCCTGTTCTTCGAGACCGACGACGTCGCGGCAACCTACGACATTCTCGCCGCCCGCGGTGCCGAGCCCACGGCACCCGAGGTGGTCAACTGGATCAAGATGCGGATGATCGAAGTCCGCGATCCCGACGGCAACACACTTTGGTTCGGCACTGGCGTCGGCGGTGGCCACGAGAGGTCGCAGCACCGGCGCATTCTGCGGAAAGTCATGCCCGAGCTGCCGCTGTCAGATGTCGCCGCCGGCGTGACGCACTACCGCGACGTGTTAGGCTTCGACGTCAATTACAGCCAGCACGACATCGGTGTGATGGACCGCGATGACATGCGCGTCCTGCTCATTGCGCGCTCCCCTCGGCATACGGGAATCGGCTCGTGCGCGTTCTACGTGACCGACGCCGATGCGCTGCACGCGGAGCTCACTGCCCGAGGCGCGAACGTGCAGGGACCGCCCGTGAGCCAGCCGTGGGGACTTCGCGAGTTCAGCGTGCTCGATCCCGAAGGGAATCGTCTCACGTTCGCGCAGACGTTCGAATAGGCCAGGCACGGGTAGAAGCGTCTCGCACCAAAAGAAAAAAACCTTACACGGATGAACGACGATCACGACGATGACACGGATTGACTCCGCTAGCAGTCACGCTCCCTTTCGCAGGGCAGCCATCCGGCCGTGT
>Ga0207674_10003793_pt1 | contig 18443 bp, 17 predicted proteins | sample KBSCornC72_FD_184303 | JGI IMG/M metagenome (GOLD analysis project Ga0207674, IMG submission 184303) | Corn rhizosphere microbial communities from Kellogg Biological Station, Michigan, USA - KBS Corn C7-2 (SPAdes) (version 2) | ecosystem: Host-associated > Plants > Roots > Rhizosphere > Soil ... | reverse complement strand
GGCGCGGCAGTCCTCGAGCGAGCATCTGCGCCCAGCCGGCCCGAGCAAGCAAGCGAGGTGATCAGCGGGCCGGCGTAGCCAGCCGCGAGCGAGAGGACTGCCGCGCACGTGTCGCCGCGCCCAGCGAGAACGTCAGCGAGCGGACAACCAGCCACTCACGGGATGCACGAGCCGGCCGGCCGCCACGAGGTCAGCGATCGTCTGACGAGCGATCGGCCACGAGAACCAACCCCGCACCTCATCTTCGTGCGTCAACACGGCGGCGCGCACGCCGATGACGACGAGCTCCTCGAGCGCGGTGTCCTCTGTCGTCTTCCACGGCTTGCGCCACACCTGATCCCAACGCGAGAGCACGCTCGAATGGCGGTGTCCGCCCTTGCTGTCCTCCACGGCGACACCACGCGCGACGATCGCGCCGTCGCGCTCGAGACCTTCGCGCACCTTCCGGAGCGTGGCGGCCGCGAGCCCGAGCTCGGATTTGAGGTCCTCGACAGTGCTGGGCCCCGCGCCGGCGAGATGTCGCACCAGGCGCGCGGCGTCGTCGTCGCCGGACTCCGCCTGCGCGAGCGCCGCGCGGCAGAGCGGATCGGCCGCGCGCGCGGCCTCCGGCGCGAGGAACAGCGTCTTGCCCTTGTGGAGCTTCGTCTCGAACACGTCCGGGCGCTCGGAGAGCTCCCCGCCCCAGCTCCACTTCGTCTTCGGCCACGAGGCGAAGCCCTTCTTGGTGGCGTCGTACGCCTCCTCGTGCGCCGCCGCGAACAGGCTCGGCAGCGCCGAGTCCTGGGTCAGCGTGAGCATCCGCCGGTCCTGCAGGAACGCGAGCGCATCGTTGAGCGTCCGCAGCTTCCGGTCCGGAGTAAGCCTGCAGTCGAAGAGGCGCTTCGCGCGGAGCTCCGTTAGCGGGATCGTTTCCTCGCGTACGCGCGCGTGTCGGCATTGTCCACGAGCTCTCGAGCGGTGCGGCCGTCGAGCGGATATGACGCGATGCCCCAGGAGAGCTCTGGCATCCGGATCCGACGGCCATCCTGTAACTCGACGTCCGCGTTCTCGAGGATCTCCATAAGCCGTGTCACGACCTTTTCCGCCTCATCGCGGGGCGTGTCGGGCATCACGATCGCGAATTCGTCGCCACCATACCGCGCCGGCACGTCCTCGGTGCGCACCTGGGCACCGATGCTGCGGCCCAGCGTACGCAACACCTCGTTGCCCGCAAGGTGACCGTACGTGTCGTTCACGGCCTTCAGCTTGTCGAGGTCGAAGAACGCGACCGCGAGCGAATTCTCGCGGCGAGCCGCGCGCGCGATCTCCTCTTCGAGACGGTCGTAGAAATACCGGTAGTTGTGAAGACCCGTGAGCGCGTCGGTGTTGGCCGCGCGCTTCAGCCGCTCGTGCAGCTCGGCAACGTCGATGGCAGCGGCGATCTGCGCGCCGACGGCCTGCATGAGCGTGAGGTCGCGCTGGGAGAACGCGTGCGGCACGCGGTGCGAGACGGCGAGGACGCCGATGGGCCGGCCGGCGCTGACGAGCGGAATGATGATCTCGGAACGGATCTCGGGATCGCCGACATAGCGCGGGTCGAGATGGACGTCGTCGATCAGCTGCGGCTGCCGGTGCTCGAGGACCCAACCCGAGATCCCACGGCCGGACGGGATCCTCAACGAAGTGCCGGGACTGGTCGGAAGTCCGGCGAGCGCGCGCACGACGAGGTCGTCGCTCTGTTCCTCGCGCAGGAAGATCGTGAGGCGGCTTCCGGGCATGCTCTTGAGCAGGATGCTGAGGATGCGGTCGAGGAGCTGCTGCAGGTCGAGGATGGTGTGGAACTCCGGTGTGAGGTCGGCGAGGATCGCGAGCTCGCGGCTCGTGCCTACCTCTTCCTCGGCGGCCTCGATCACGCCGCGCGCCTCGATCATCGTGACGAACTGATCGACCATCACCGGGTCGTACCACGCGCCGGCGAGGCGACGCAGCTCGCCAAGCGCGACATCCGAGCGCAGGGCGATCCGATAGGGACGGTCGGCGAGCATCGCGTGATAGCCGATGACCACGCTCAGGATGCGCGCGGCGCGCGGGATGGCCTCGCCCGCAAGTCCGTCCGGGTAGCCGGTGCCATCCCAGCGCTCGTTCGCGTGGCGCACGATCGGCACCACACCCCTCAGGAAGCGGATGGACTCGAGAATGCGCGCGCCGAGCAACGGATGCTCGCGGACGATGGTGAGCTCCTCGGGTGTGAGCGGGCCGTTCTTGCCGAGGATCGAAGCCGGAACGCCGATCTTCCCCAGCGAGTGGAACAGGGACGCATAGCGTAGGTCGCGCAGCTCGTCGGGTCGCAGGCGCACGCGCTCGCCGAGCGCGAGCGCGTCGGCGGCCACCCGGCGCTGGTGGTCCTCGCGGTAGTGGTCGCGGGCCTGGATCGTCGCGGTGAGGGCCGACACCGTTGAGAGGTAGGCGTCGTCGAGCTCTCGGTAGAGACCGATGCTGCGAATGGCCGCCGCGCCGAACCCGGAAAGCACGCCAACGAGCTCGTTCTCATCGCTCGACACGACGTGGTGCTCTTTCCAGGTCACGAAGAGCACGCCAACCAGCTTGTCCGCGAGGCGGAGTGGTTGCAGAAGCACGCTTTGGTGCCCGAAGCGGCGCAGAAGCTTGCGCGCGTTCTTCGGTGCGTCCTCTTCGTCGTGGATCTGCATCGGTGCCCCGTCCTCGAGGAACTTCGCGATCACCGGGCTGTTCTTCGCGAGCATCAGTACATCGCTCGAGGCGGTGCCGGTCGTCACCGCGAACTCGAGACTGTCGCCGCCGGAGTCGAGATACACGGCGACCGCCGACGCCTGCATCATCTCCTGCACCGAATCGGCGAGCGCGCGAACCAGCGCGGGCAGCTCCTTGTGCGTCGCGAGCTCGAGACCGATGCGATGCAGGTCGAAAAGCCGTCGCGACAGCGCGAGGGTCCGGTCGTAGAGGTCGGCGCGCTCGATCGCGATCGCGGCCTCGGTCGCGATCGCCGACAGCAGCTCTAGGTCACCCTCGTCGTAGGCGTTCGCTCGCGAGCTCTGCGCGGAGATCGCGCCTATCGGTTTTCCATGCAGGCGTAGCGGCGCGACCATGATCGACCGTTCGATCACCCTTCCCCAGGCACTCCGGGGCGGTAGCTTGAGGCGCACACGGTCGCGCTCAGCGTCGCGAAGCAGGATGGGTTTGTTGCTCTCGACGGCCAGCCCGCCAAGCGTCCCGGCCATCGGGCTCTCTTCAGGTGCCATCTCCTCGCCGCCGTCGTAGAGATAGCGGAACGAGAGAGTGCCCCGCTCGGGGATGGCGATCGCGACGTAGAAGGCGTCGACATCGAGCGCCTTGCGTACCTGTTCGAAGACCTCGCGGAACACCTTCACCGGATCGAGCGAGCTTCCGACGGAGTGCCCGACATCGACGAGCGTCGCGAGAAGTCGGGCGCGGCGCTCCGCAGCGAACCGCGCGCGGATGTCCAGATAGCCGAAGAAGAAGAGTGGGATCCCCGGTACGAGGAACCACGGCTCGATGAGCACGACCTGCACGGTGATCACCGCCGCGAGACTCCACAGGAGCTGCGCGCGGACCGTGCGATCCACCCATTGGCGCGTGACGCGGTCGAGGTTGACGTTCCGCAGCGCGCGCTGGAGCAGGACGATCTGCACGATGTCGACGAACACAAGGACGAGCACCGCGACGACGCCGGCGATGATCGTCGCGGCGGTCGGCTCGACCAGCGCGACGAGCTCGTTGCGGAAGAGCGCGTACACCGCCGCGGCCGTGCCCGTTGCGACCGCGACCGACGCGGCGTTGCGGATGATCTGGAGCGGTCGCTTGCCGGAGAGCACGTCGTTGGCGAGCCGAGCCGCCGCCGCCATGCACGCGACCGCGCCCGCCGGCATGAGGACGATGCCGGCGATCACAGCGACGTCCGACGCCGAGAGCTCGGTGTTCGTCTGCACCCGGATCGGGCGGACCGAAAGGACGAAGGCCGAGAGGAAAAGGAGGCCGAGGAACTCCGGGCTGACGCGTCCGTCGAGCGCGTCGCGCACCCCGAGCGCCACGTACGGCGTGGCGACGAGGACGGTGACCGCGATCAAGAACCTCGCGGCGCGCGGAAGTGGCTTCATTCGAATGCCTATGCCCCTCGGTGGCCGAGCCTAGCACCCGACCTCGGCGAAACGGGGTCAGCGAGGCATCAGCGCGTTCGCAGCCAGCGTTCGGTCAGTAGGACCGCCGCGAAGATCCCGGCGATGATCAGCAGCTCCACCGCGCCGCCGCGATCCACGGCCGGCCTGATGACAAGGAAGAGCAGCGTCGCCGCCATGAACACGCCGACCACGATCTGGAAAACGAGGCGCGAGCTCAGGCGGATGGCGGCTCCGGCTCACCGGCGCCGAAGTCGGCGGGCTTGCCGCGCATGCGTCGCAGCGCCCACGCGATCGGGTCGTACGTGCGCGACACGATGCGCTCCTTCAGCGGGATGATGGCGTTGTCCGTGATATGGATGTCCTCGGGGCACACGTCAGTGCAGCATTTCGTGATGTTGCAGTAGCCGAGTCCGTGCTTCGCGCGCGCGAGCTCGATGCGGTCGTTCGTGTCGAGCGGATGCATCTCGAGCGCCGCGAGCCGCACGAAATAACGGGGACCCGAGAATGACGGCTTGTTCTCCTCGTGATCGCGGATGACGTGACATACGTCCTGGCACAGGAAGCACTCGATGCACTTGTGGAACTCCTGCACGCGCTCGATGTCTTCCTGGTACATGCGCCGCGTTCCGTCCGCCTCCTTCGGCTTCGGCTTGAACGCGGGGATCGTCTTCGCCTTCTCATAGTTGAAGGACACGTCGGTTACGAGGTCCTTCACGACGGGGAATGTCTTCACCGGCGAGACCGTGATCTCCTCCCCGGGTTCGAACGTGTTCATCCGTGTCATGCACATGAGCTTCGGATGCCCGTTGATCTCGGCGCTGCACGAGCCGCACTTTCCTGCTTTGCAGTTCCACCGCACCGCGAGATCCGGCGCGTGCGTCGCCTGTATGCGATGCACGACGTCGAGCACGACCATGCCTTCGTCGGCCGGTACCGCGTATTCAACGAACTCGCCGGCCGACGCATCGCCGCGCCAGATCTTCATGCGGATGTCGGCCACCGCTACTCCTTCGCGCTCGATGCGGCGACGGGCTCGAGCGCGACCTTGCCGGTCGGCTTGTCCTCGCCGATGAGCGGACGCAGCTCCGGAGGCATTTCGGGCAGCGGCTCGGACTTCAGCACGAGCTGACCGTCACGCCGGCGAACGACGACGTTCTTCTTGCCCCACTCCTGGTCGGGCTTCGGGAAGTCGTCGCGCGTGTGCCCGCCGCGGCTCTCCTGCCGCATCAGCGCGGCCGTCGCGACCGCTTCCGAGACGGTCAGCATCGTGAGCAGATCGAGCGCGAGGTGCCAACCAGGGTTGTAGATGCGCGAGCCCTTGACCCCGACGCGCATCGCACGCTCGCGAAGGCGGCCGATCCGGGTGATCGCCTCCTCCAGCTCCGCGCGCGTGCGGATGATCCCGACGAGCTCGTGCATCGTTGCGGTGAGATCGGCGTGCACGGCGTACGGGTTCTCGCCCTCGCGCCGCTCGAATGGGGCGAGCATCCCCGTCGCCGCGGCGTCCACCTGGCGATCGTCGATCCGCGGCATCTTCGCGACGCGCTTCGCGTATTCGGCCGCGTACAGGCCGGCGCGCCTCCCGAACACGAGAAGGTCCGACAGCGAATTGCCGCCCAGCCGGTTCGCGCCGTGCATGCCGGCCGCGACCTCGCCCGCGGCGAAGAGTCCTGGGACGGTCGATTGCGTCGAGTCAGCGTCGACGCGCACTCCACCCATGATGTAGTGGAGCGTCGGTCCGACCTCCATCGCCGTCTTCGTGATGTCGACATCCGCGAGCTCCATGAACTGGTGATACATCGACGGGAGGCGTCGCTTGATGTAGTCCGCAGAGCGGCGGGACGCGATGTCGAGGAAGACGCCCCCGTGCGGGCTGCCGCGCCCGGCTTTGACCTCCGCGTTGATCGCGCGCGCGACCTCGTCACGCGGTAGCAGGTCCGGAGTGCGGCGGTTGTTCTTCTTGTCCTCGTACCACTTGTCGGCCTCTTCCTCCGTGTCGGCGGTCTCGGAGCGGAAGAAGTCGGGCACGTACCGGAACATGAAGCGCTCGTCCTTGTTGTTCTTGAGCGTTCCGCCGTCTCCGCGCACGCCCTCTGTCACCAGGATCCCGCGCACGCTCGTCGGCCACACCATCCCCGTCGGGTGGAACTGCGTCATCTCCATGTCGATGAGGTCGGCACCCGCGTCGAGCGCCATGCCGTGGCCGTCGCCGGTGTACTCCCAGGAGTTCGACGTGATCTTCCATGACTTGCCGACGCCGCCAGTGGCAAGCACGATCGCCTTCGCGCGGAACAGCACCAGCTTGCCGCTCTGGCGCCAGTACCCGAACGCGCCCGAGACGGCGCCGTCCTCCGTGAGCAGTCGGTAGAGCGTGCACTCCATGAAGACATCGATGCCGCGGTGCACCGCGTGGTTCTGGAGCGTGCGGATCATCTCGAGACCGGTCCGGTCGCCGACGTGAGCGAGCCGCGCGTACCTGTGACCGCCGAAGTCGCGCTGCAGGATCAGACCGTCCTTCGTGCGATCGAAGAGCGCGCCCCACTCCTCGAGCTCGAGAACGCGATCGGGCGCTTCCTGCGCGTGGAGCTGCGCCATGCGCCAGTTGTTGAGCAGCTTGCCGCCGCGCATCGTGTCGCGGAAGTGGACCTTCCAGTTGTCCTCTTTCCAAACGTTGCCCATCGCAGCAGCGATCCCGCCCTCGGCCATGACGGTGTGCGCCTTTCCGAGGAGCGACTTGCACACGAGCGCGGTCTTCACGCCCATCGCGCTCGCCTCGATGGCCGCGCGGAGACCCGCGCCGCCCGCGCCGATCACGACCACGTCGTAGTCGTGGGTCTCGTACTCGCCTGCCACTACGACACCCACCGCAGGTCGGTGATGACGCCCATTGCGACGAGCCGGATGTAGAGATCCGTCAGGGCCACTCCGAAGAGGCTGAACCACGCCCACCGGGAGTGCCGCGCGTTGAGCTGGTTCGCCCAGCTCCAGAGCCGGAACTGCAGGGACTTGCCGTGGAACGAATCGAGGTAGCCGCCGACGAGATACCGCGCGGCATGGCAGCCGAACGTGTAGCCGCTGAGGAGCACGACGTTGGTGACCATGATCAGCGTGCCGACGCCGATGCCGAAATGCCCGTCGAAGTTGAACGCCTGGATCGCATCCCACCACAGGATCGCGAGCACCAGGATCGCAAGATACAGCGCGTAGCGGTGGATGTTCTGGATCACCCACGGAAAGCGCGTCTCACCGCTGTACTTCGCGCGCGCGTCCGGCACGGTGCAAGCCGGAGGGGACCAGAGGAATGCGCGGTAGTACGAGCGCCGGTAGTAGTAGCAGGTGACGCGGAATGCGAGCGGTGATCCGACGATGAGGAAGGCGGGCGAGAGCGTGTACCAGTCGCCGATGATCGGGAACGTCGGATGGATGCATCCCGTGGTGAGGCAGGGTGAGTAGAACGGCGAGAGGTATGGGTCGGCGAAGTAATTCGCGTTCTGGATGCTCACGATGAGCGAGTACACGACGAATCCACCCAAGACGAGGACGATCGTGAGGGGCTCGACCCACCACCGATCGTGACGCTCGTGCGGACGCTGCCGGACGCTGGCCGTCGTCGTCGCCACTGGCGGTCCACGGTACGCACTCGGCTCGTGGTAGGCAAAGATATCGAGGCGCTGGCGGCGATAGCCGTAGGCTATGGCTGTGGAGCTGCATCAGCTGCGCTACTTCGTCGCGGTCGCCGAGCAACGGCACTTCACGAAGGCGGCGCGTGAGCTGTCGGTCGCCCAGCCCTCGGTCTCCAAGCAGATCCGTCGCCTGGAAGACGAGCTCGGCGCGCCGCTCTTCCACCGAATGCGCGGGAATGTCGCGCTCACGCCCGCGGGCGAGGCGCTGCTCCCCCTCGCGCGTCGGGTCCTCACCGACGTCGCCGGCGCCGAAAGTGAGGTCCGCGACCTCACCGGAATGCGCCGTGGACGTCTCTCGCTCGGTGCAACGCCGAGCCTGTCGACGACCCTCGTGCCGCCCGCACTCGCGCGTTACCACCAGAGCTATCCCGGGATCGAGCTCGTCCTGCGCGAGGCGGGCTCGCGCGATCTCGTTGGCGAGCTCGAGCGCGGCACGCTCGATGTCGCCCTCGTGATCCTGCCGATGCACGACGACATCCTCGAGACGACAGCGCTGCTGCGCGAGGAGCTGGTCCTGGCGGTGCCGAAGTCACATCCGTTCGCGAAACGACGGAGCGTGGCGATCGCGGAGCTCCGTGGCGTGCCACTGGTCATGTTCCGCGACGGCTACGACCTGCGGGCGACGACGGTCGCGGCGTGCCGCCGCGCCGGCTTCGAGCCCACGTTCGCGCTCGAGGGTGGCGAGATGGACGGCGTCCTGCGCCTCACGGCCGCCGGCGTTGGCGTCGCTGTGGTCCCGAGCCTCGTCGTCGACCGCGGTGGACCACTGCGCGCGGTGCGCATCGCGAAGCCCGAGCTCACGCGCACGATCGGCTTCGCGCATCGGCGTGACCGGCGGTTGACCCGCGCGGCGCAGGAGTTCATCACCACGGTGCGTGCGCTGGTCGCCGCTCGCGAGTGGCTCGCGCGCACGCCAGCCGGTCTCACCGTGCTCGACGGCGCGGCGGTTCCCCGCGCGCGGCGCGCGGTAAGTCTCAGTCGAGTGTGAAGATCGGTACCGTCTCGGACTTGCCGCGCACCTGAGCCTCGCCGAGAGAACGCGTTTCGACCCCGTCGTCCCGCAGGTATCCGGCTGTGACACCGGAGAGCACCGCGTCCACTTTGTATTCCTTCGTGAGCGACTCCATGCGCGACGCGGTGTTCACCGCATCACCGATGGCGGTGTAGTCCGAGCGCTCGGGTAGACCGATCGCACCGAGAACGACATCGCCCGTGTGGATGCCCACGCCGAACTGCACTACGGGCTCGCCGGTGCGGGCACGCTCCACGTTGAGCGCCGTGATGCTCGAGCGGATCGCGAGCGCCGCGCGCGCGGCGGCAGGCGCGCCATGTGCCGGATCGCCCATCGCGCCGAAGATCGCCATCAGGCCGTCGCCGGTGAACTTGTCGAGGATGCCGCCCGCGTCGATCACGGACCGCGCCATCAGCCGGAGGTACGCATTCATCACGGCGATGACCTGCTCCGGCGCGAGCTTCTCCGCGAGCGCAGTCGAGCCGCGGAGATCCGCGAACAGGATCGTGACGGTCTGGCGCTCGCCCTCGAGCCGCAGTGGATCGCCGCCGATGACGCGCTCGACGACGGTCGGCGGCAGGAACCGCTCGAGACCGCGTCGTCGGTCGAGCTCGAGGAACAACGCGCCCAGCGCAAGCACCGTCGCCCCGAACATGAGTCCGTGGTACTCCCACCACGAGAGCGTCCACACCGGACCGAGGAATTGCGACAGCTGAGCCTGCGCGAGCAGGACGTACGCCGCCGCGAGCGCGCCCTGCATCGGAAGCCGCGTGCGAACGTAGTCACGGCCCTGCGACCAGGCGGCGATCGCGTAGAGGAGGACCGTGCTTCCCGAGACGGCAAACGGGAGCAGGCCGGCGCCGCCATAGATATCGGCCGCGGTACCCCTGGGATAGGTGCTCGGGTCGTAGCTCGCATAAGCGCCGCCACCGATCAGGATCCACCGCGCCAGTCCGCCAAACGCGGCGGGCCACCCGATCGCAACGACCGCATACAGCACGATCGCGAGCCCCACGACCGCGAGGAGCGTCCGCGGCGGAACGCGCTTCTCGAGGAACCCCGCCGCCGGCGTGTAGCGGACCGCGAAGAAGAGCGCCGAGGTCAAGAGAGCGAGCTGCGCCGATACGCCGACGACGAGGCCGGCGTCATCTCTCTTGTCGCCACGCTGCAGCACGTCGGGCGTCGACAGCCCATGGACCGCGAAGATCCCGGCCATGCAGAGGAAGCCGGTCGCGATCAGCAGGCTGCGATAGTGGCCGGATCCGAGCGCGGCGCGCGCGACAAAGATCGCGACGAGCAGCGCGACGATCGAGACGTTCGTCGTGATCACGAAGTGCTCGACCGGAATGAACACGGGAGTGTTGCGCTGCGGATCCGCTAGCAAGACGGCGAGGATCACCGTTGGGGAGACGACCAGGAGCAGCAGGAGCAATGGACGCCACGGCACCCGTCTCACGGGCGCCAGTCTAGAAAGGCCTAGACACCTGCCGCGCGCGCGACCTTCGGAAGAAGCTGATCCAGATCGAAGGGCTTGCCGACAACGTCGGCCGCACCGATGGTCTTGGCGTGACGCGCGAGATCGTTCGCGGCCGATAGGACGACGATCGGGATCTCATCCCGCTCGTGCAGCCGCTTCGCGAAGGTCCAGCCGTCCATGACCGGCATCATCAGATCGAGCACGATGACATCGGGTCGCCACCGCTCGCAGACGGACAGGGCGTCCGCGCCGTTGATCGCGGGCACGACCTCGTAGCCGTCGTCCTCGAACGCTGTCGAGAGCAGCTCACGGATACTCGCGTCATCGTCCACGACCAGAACGCGCTTCTGGTCCTTGGTACCCACCGGCGCGGAGCATGACACACGAGACCGGGTAAACAGCCTACTTAGCGGCTCGATCTGAGTGATCCGGCGAACACAGCCGGGATGACGATGAAGCCGATCGCGAGCGTCGCGACCCACAGCCAGAGCGTTTCGGGATGACAGGTCACCAAATTGAGACAGCCCTCGAGAGAGCGCTGTCGCTCCACAAGAAGGAGGGGCAGGCTCGCTGGAGAGGCGACCACGGTCGCCGCAGCGAATGTTGTCGCGATCGTCGGGATGGAACGGGACAGTGCCCCCGCGCGGGGATCGATCGCGCGTGCCGACCGGCGGGCCCAGAAGAGGGCGAGGAACGTTGCGAGCACCGCGAACGCGATCGACGAGCCGAACCGCTCGTCGAGTGGCCGCGGGTCGAGCGGGAGCGCGAGCTCGAAGAGCGTCAGCGCGGCCCAGTAAGCCAGCTTGATCGTTGTGATGCGGCCGACGAGGAGCGTGAGTGTGGCATGCCGCGGCAGAGGTCGCTGGGCCTCGGTGCCTACCGGTAAGTGGTCCACCACTTCTGCAGGAAATACAGCACCGCGATCAGGATGACCGTGGTGACGAAGACCATGTAGAACTCGCCGGACTCGCCGACCTGAGCGATCACGCTACTTCAGACCCTGCAAGTACTCGACGATCGTTCGGATCGTCGCCTCGTCGAGACTGCCGCCTTCGCTGCTCAGCCATACCGGCATGATGACGCCTGGCTTGACCTTCGGCGCATTCGAGACCCAGTGGAAGAGCCAGTCGGCATCGCCGGACGCCTTCGCCCGCTTGTTCTCGTCGTTGATCGGTCCGTCCGTCCCGTAATGCCCCAGGTTCGGCGCCGTCGGCAGGGTGCTCGGCTTCGTCGGATCGAAGCTGTGGCAGGACGTGCAGTAGGCCTGAGCCGCTTCGCCTCCGCTCGGCTTCGCAGGCGGCGGCGGAGGAACGACGTCGGCGTTCTCGACGCCATCCAGATGCGTCCGGATGTTGACGATGTCGGCCCAGTCCTCATCGGTGCCGCGCATGATGAAGGTGACGAGCTGGTTGATCTGCTCGGGGTTGAACGGTCCGCCTTCGGACTGCGCCCACGCGGGCATCGAGTAGTTCGGCGGTGGATTCGCGTGACCGCGCTCGATCGTCAGCTCGATGAAAGCCGCTCGCGTCGCGAGCGCCGAAGGATCCTCTTTCAGCGTCTCGTACTTGTTCGCCGCGGTGTTGAGCGGCTTTCCGGGCAGCGGCTTTCCGGTCGCGTCCTTGTCACCGTTACCGAGGCCGGTCTTGCCGTGGCACGGGTAGCAGAAGTTCGCGTACAGGTTCTTTCCGCGCATGATCGAGGTCTCCATCTGCTTCTCCGAGGCCGCGGCGCGCAGCGATAGAGGACCGGATGGGATCATCTCAAGGAGCAGATAGCCGCCGACCAGCCCGATGATGGCGAACGTCATGACGCCGGCCGCGATGATCTTGCGATCGAGGTTGCTCGAGATCTCGAGCGGGTCCGGCGCGGCGGGGATCTGTGCGACCCAGTACGGCGTGGGCTGCTCGACCGTGTCGCCGGCGCCGTAATGCTGTCGCAGCAGCTCGACTCCGGTCGCCGGTGTTTCATCGGGCTCGACCTGCTGCTGGTGATACGCGACGAAACCGAAGTACCCGAGCAGGGCGACGAACAGGATGAGGCTGGCCGCGGCCAGGATGACGTTGATGTCCACTACGCGTCCGGGACCTCGGCGTGTGCCGGGTTCCATTTGTTATCCGGTCGCTTCAGAACATTCAGCGGATTCGTGTCGACGACGAGTGACCCGTTCACATCGGCGACGTGGAACAGGTCCAGTCCACGTGGCGCCGGCCCGCCGATCACGAGCGCGGTCGTCTTCTCGTACAGCGAGCCGTGACATGGGCAGTGGAACTGATCCTCGGTCTTGTTCCAGGGCACGGTGCAACCGAGGTGGGTGCACTTGCGATAGGCGGCGGCGATCGCTCCCGGACCGTGGATCAGGAAGAAGCGGCCCTCGGTATTGAGGATCGGCTCGTCCTTCGATGCCTGGAACTTCGCGATGATGTCGGTCTTCTTCCCGGCGGGGATCTTCGCGCCGAGACCCTCGATCTTGATGACCTTGAAGAAGGGCAGGAAGGCGGCGGAGAGCTCGCCGACCGCGAGCAGCGTCGCCGTGAGAAAGCCGATGCGGAGGAGCTGGCGCCGCTTGACGCGTGACAGCATTCCGCCGGAAACGATCGAGGTCTCATCGTGCGGGCGGATCACGTCAAGGACTCGGCGCGAAGCATTGATGAGTCTCAGGGAGCGCCCACGGCGCGTAGAGGTCCATCCCCGGGCCACGTAACGAGGTGCCCACGACCGTCAGCACGACATACGTGACGACGAAGCCCGTGAAGATCGCGATCATCCATTCACGCGTGCCACCGCCGAACAGGCGTTTAACGAGCATCACGAGTATCACCGGAAGGACGAGCATCAGCCCGATCGGGATCACGTAGTTCGGGATGAGCTCGCGGCCGCCTGGGAAGTACTGGCCGGCGAACTCCGCGTATCCCGGCCATCCGATCGCCGGGTACTTCGCCTTGACGATCGCATCGAACGCGATGAGGCCCGAAACGATCACCGCGGTGAAGATGGTCGAGAAGATCGCGACGCGCTTACCGATCTCGTTGGTGAACCAGTGCCCGATGCCGGTCCGGTCGCGGTCGATGTACGGGATCACCGCCATGAACGTGAGCCAGATCGTCGGAACGACGACACCCGCGAGCCCCTTGTCCATATGAAGCAGGAGCTCCTGCAAGTTCAGGAGGTACCAGGGGGCTTTCGAAGGATTGGGAGTGCAGTCAACGGTCGAGTGGTCCTGCAGCGGGGCATTGAACAGCGCGGCGATGACGAAGAGTCCGAGCGACCAGATCATCGCCGCGATGAACTCGATGACCAGCAGATGCGGCCACACCATCGCCGTGTCCTCGACGCGCTTGTCGACACGGACGACCGAGTCCTGACGGACGAACGCGAGCAACCGGAGACGCTTCTCCTGACCCGGGAACGGTTGCGGTCCGCGCGGCGCGGTCATCTAGAGCGGTCCACTGATGCCGCCGTCTTTGCGGATCCGCCAGAAGTGAATGGCGATCAGGAACCCGGTCGCGAGTGGTAGCGCAACGACATGTAGCACGTAGAAACGCAGCAGCGCATTCGGACCGAGTTGGTAGCCGCCGAAGATCAAGAACGACACCTCATCACCGACTGCTGGTGTTGCACGTGCGATCTCGTAGCCCACGGTCACGGCCCACAGAGCCAGCTGGTCCCACGGGAGGAGATACCCGGTGTACGAGAGGAGGATCGTGAGCGTGAAGAGGAGGGTGCCGACCACCCAGTTGAATTCACGCGGCGGCTTGTATGACCCGGTGTAGAAGACACGGATCATGTGCAGGAACACGGTGATCACCATGCCGTGGGCCGCCCAACGATGCATGTTCCGGAGCAGCTGTCCGAAGATGACGACCGTCTCGAGGTCCTTGATGTCCGAGTACGCCCACTCGGTCGTCGGCCGGTAATAGAACATCAGCAGCGTCCCGGTCAGCGTGAGCACGAGGAACAGGAAGAACGACAGCCCACCCATGCACCACGTGTACGGGATCGCGAGCGCGTGACGCCTCACCTTCACCGGGTGCAGGTGAAGGAACACGTTCGTGAACACAGCGAGCGACTGGTTCTTGCGCGAGTCCGGGTAGCCGTGCCGGAAGAGCGACTTCCAGAGCACTCCCTGCTTCACGCGCTGCCACACCTGCACCGGGATATCGAGCATCTAGTGGACGTGCTCCTTCTGCGGCTCTCTCATCGGGTGCCCGTTGTGCCCGTTCTTGTATCCGGACGCGCGGGCGGGATCGTACATAGGAAGCGGGCGGATCGCCCTACCGCCGCCGACCGTGAGATCCAGGTGGACCTCGTCGTCGATCGACTCCTTCGGTAGCGTCTTGCCAACTGCGGGCATGACCGCGCCGTAGCGGTTCATCGTGATCGCGTCCGTCGGGCAGCGGATGACGCAGAGCGCGCAGCGGATGCATGCGGTCTCGTCCAGGAAGAACGCGACGCCCTGCCCCCACTTCTTCGCCTCGCCGACCGCGGGGATCGCGCCGTCATCGACGACGTCGGACATGTCGACCATGTGAATGACGTCCATCGGGCAGACATCGACACAACCGCCACAGATGATGCAGAGCTCGCCGATGATCTCGATGTTGAAGTTGCACTTGAGGCAGCGATCCGACTCCGCGATCGCCTGCGCCTGCTCGTAGCCCTGGTTCACCTCGAGGAACAGGCCACGGCGTTCCTTCTTCGCGAGCTTGGGCATCTCCTGGCGCGGGATGCGGTCGTAGTCGACCGACATGTTGTGGTAAACGCGCGCGAGCTCGCCCTCGCCGGCGATCTGGCCGGTGTTATCGGGCGTGCTCGAGCGCCGAAGCGTGACGATCTCGTGGTACTCCGGCACGTTGACCGCGGAAGCGATCGGGTCGAGGAATCTCGCGACCTGCTGCGCAGCGGAGCGTCCGTCGGCGACGGCCGCGATGATCGTCGACGGGCCCTCCCGGTAGTCGCCGGCCATGAAGATCTTGGGAACCGACGTCTGGTAGGTGTCCGGATCGATCTTCAGGTCGCGGTAGCGCTTCACGCGGAACTCGGGGATGTCGGCGAGCCACGTCGTGTCCGGGTTCTGGCTCAAAGCAAGGAGAACGGTCTCGCACGGGACGTCGAATTCCGAGCCGGCGATCGGCTCAGGGCTGCGGCGTCCGCTCTTGTCCGGCTCGCCGAGCTTGTTGCGAACGAACCGGACCCCGCGAGCGTGCCCCCACTCCGTCGTGAGGATCTCGACCGGCGATGCGAGGTACACGAAGTGGATGCCCTCGCGCTCGGTCTCGGTGAGCTCCTCTTCGTCCACGACCATCTCGTCGCGACCGCGGCGGTAAACGATCGAGACGTTGTCGGCGCCGAGCCTCCACGATGTCGAGGCGCAGTCCATCGCGGTGTAGCCACCGCCAAGCACCACGACGTTCTTCCCGACCTCGACCGGTCGACCGCGATACGCGCGCTCGAGGAAGACGATGCCGGCCATCACGCCACCAGCGTCGAGGTTCTTGATCTCCGCCGGATAGTTCGGCTCGAAGCAGCCCGCGGTCACGAGCACGGCGTCGTACTCATCGTGAAGCTGACGGAGCGTCACGTCGCGACCGACATATGTTGAAAGACGCAGCTCGACGTTCTCGTTGACGATCCCGTTGATGTCGCGGTCGATCACCTCGCGCGGCAGGCGGAACGGTGGCACGCCCGCGAGCGCGGTGCCGCCCGCCTGATCGAGCGCGTCCAGTACGGTCACGCCGAAGCCGAGCTTCGCGAGGTCGCTCGCGGCCGAGAGACCCGCGCACCCGGCGCCGACGACAGCGACGCGACCGCGGGGCGGGCCGATGACCGGTGGCGGTGGCTGGGTGTACGCACGCCCATCGACGCGAATGTTGTCGTGCGTCCAGTCGGACAGGAACTTCTTCACGTAGCGGATCGAGAGCGGCTTGTCGACCTCTTTGCGGCGGCACGCCGTCTCGCATGGCGCGGCGCACACGGAGCCACAGATCGACGCCATGGGATTCGGATCGAGAGCGAGCTCCCACGCCTTCTCGAACTCGCCGGCCGCCGCGAGGTTGAGATATCCGCGGCAGTTGGTCTTCACGGGACAGGCTTCCTGACAAGGGATGTTGTCCTGGTACCAGGACGGCCCGACCTCCACCACCTGGTACAGCTCTCTCACGCGTGGCTCATGCTACCGACGGCACATGGCGCGTCAAACGAGCAGAGCGACGATCGAACGCAAGACCCGCCTCGACGGATCGGTGAGCGAGTATCGCTGCGAAGCGTTATCGCTCGAGGTAGGCCGTCACGCGGTGCTGCGCTATGTCATGGACAGCGACTGGGTCATCGCCGACACCGGGATCGTGCTGCGGCCCGGTCAGATCACCATCGCGCACTACTGGATCGACCGTCCATACAACGTCTATCACTGGCTCGATGGGTCACGAACGATCGCCTACTACTGCAACATCGCGACTGACACGGCCATCGACGCAGACATGGTGAGCTACACCGACCTCGTCATCGATGTCCTCCTGCGACCCACAGGCGAAACGATCGTTCTCGATGAGGAGGAGCTTCCGCCCGACCTTGCGCCTGCGCGCCGCATCCACATCGCTCGCGCGCTCGAGACGATCGCCTCCGGGCCGCGCCGGTTGGCCGCCGAGATCGAACGGGAGACGCGCGCCGTTTTGGCGGCCTAACCACGCCTGCGGGGGAGTCGTCTTCCCCCGACCGGGGGGCGCCGGGCTTGTACAGCAGGACCACACTTTCGGACGTGGACGATGACACCCGTCTCGCGAACCGCGGAGCGACCGACCCCCTCGCTGAGGTCAACCTCGGCGCTCCAGGGTCCGCACCCAGCCGCAGCGACCTCGAAGCACTGAAGGACGGCGCGGCGATGATGATCCAGGCCGGGAACCGCGTCGCCGCGATGGCCCTCCTGTGGTCAGCCGTCGCGATCGATCCGACCGATCTCGCCTCGCATCGCCGTCTCGCGGCGACGCTCGCGAGTGGCGGTGACATCGACGGCGCGGCTGAGGAGTACGCGCGCTACATCGAATTCATGCTTCCGCTCGGCGAAGTCGGCCGCGCGACGCTCGAGCTCTCATACGGATCGAGCATGCTCGGCGGCCACCGCGCGTTGCACGAGGCGGCAGAGAAGATCGTCACCGCGGTGCGCGCGATCGTGCCGCCGGCAGGCGTCGCCATCGCCCCCGCCATCCATGAGATGCGTCCCGTGGCTCCGCCGATGCGTCCGCTCGCACCATCGCGCATGCCTGCGCCCGAGGCGGTGCACATACCCGCTCCTGAGGCATTCACGCCTCCGCTCCCAACACCGCGTCTTCTCCCGAAGGTCCCGTTCCGCTTCTGCATCCACGCCGATGGAGATCGTCACTGGATGCAGCTTCAGGGCGGCACGGCCGATCTCACACCGGTCGCGGTCCGCGTGATCGATACCAACGAGAACGTCATCGAGACCCGCCTCTGTATCCCGCTCGCGCCTGGCGACAAGGGTCACGCGCCGACCGACGAGCACGCAGGGCCCGGGGTCGCATGGGTCGTCGTCGGCGTGCCGAATGACGTCGTCGCCGCGATGGATGCGGGCAAGCCGTCGCCGTACGGGTTCCAAGCGAAGGTCGGCGAGGACTGGCTCTCGCTCGATCTGGCCGACACGGGCTGTCGTCTTGGCCGTGCGCGCGCGAAGACCGCCGCCTCCTAGCTCTAACCTGACTCGCGTAGCCTGACAGTCATGCGACGGCTGCTGCGAGACGCGATGCCCCTGCGACGGGGCGAATGGGGTCTCGCTCTGTTCCTGTACTTCCTGCTCACCGTGATGGTCGGTGCCGACTGGGTCGGCAAGCTCGGGGCCGACGCGCTCTTCGTCAAACGCTACGGCGTCCAGAACGTCCCCTGGATGTACATCATCACGCCGATCGCGATGCTCGCGGTCTCGGCGCTGATCTTCTTCTTCATCGACCGGATGCGCAGGCGGACGATGCTCCTGGTGTATGTCGCGGCCGTCACCGTCTTCTCGATCGGGCTGCAGTACGCGATCACGACCAACGTCGTCGGCAGCATCGTTCAGCCCATCTCGTACGTGTTCGCGCACGGCGTGAAGGAGACGATCTACATGCTGT
>Ga0207674_10003792_pt1 | contig 18444 bp, 22 predicted proteins | sample KBSCornC72_FD_184303 | JGI IMG/M metagenome (GOLD analysis project Ga0207674, IMG submission 184303) | Corn rhizosphere microbial communities from Kellogg Biological Station, Michigan, USA - KBS Corn C7-2 (SPAdes) (version 2) | ecosystem: Host-associated > Plants > Roots > Rhizosphere > Soil ... | reverse complement strand
AGCCGCCCTTGCCATCTCGAACTTCCTCCGCCAGCATGACCTGGTTCAGGTTCAATGGGTGTTTCTCAGCTCCGTCTCCGGAGCACCCCAGCGAGACACCCCTGATCTAGATCGAGTTCGCCGGCTGTGCAAGAGCGCACCACAACCACCCCGCTGCTGACGTTCGAAGGCCTGCTGGTGATCGTGGGCGGCGGAACGGTCGATTTCCAACTGATGCGCGACCTGGCGGCGGCCGGCGCACACTTGGTGGGGGCCGACGGCGGCGCCGACCAGATCGTGACGGCGGGCCTGTTTCCGGAGGCCATCATCGGCGACCTCGACTCGCTTGCCAATGTCGAGGAGTGGCTCGGCCGGACCCGGCTGCTCAGGATCGACGAGCAGGACACCACCGATTTTGAAAAGGTGCTCTACTCGACCTATGCACCGGTCACCATTGCGCTGGGGATGACCGGACGACGCTTCGACCACACGCTCGCCGCGCTCGATGCGGTGACCCGCTATGCCCGTGATCGCGTGATTATCCTCGTCGATGAGGAGGATCTGGCAATGGCGCTCACCGGTGCCTTCACCTTCGAGGTCAACGAGCGGGAGCGCGTGTCGGTGCATCCGCTGGCGCCCATCAAGTTCCGCCGTTCGATCGGGCTCAAATATCCGCTGGACGGATTGCGGCTGGCGCCCGGTGAGCGTACCGGCACCTCAAACGAAGCGACGGACGGCGTGTTCCGCATCGATCCTGAGCCGCGCGCCAAGGCGCCGTGGCTGCTGATCGTCGATCGCAGATATCTGTTTGCCATTGCCGCGGCGGCGACGGCGCGCGGATGAATGGTGGCTGAACGGCCGCCTCAGCGTTCCTTCAAGCCGCCCGGCGCAGCCTCTGGTCAACGTCGGCGCTCACGCCGAGGTCAGCGGAAAGACCCCCACATGCGTACCAAGTTCACCCTCGTCCTTGCGGCACTGACGGCCGCGGGCCTTGCCCTTTCGGCCACCCAGGCGATGGCCGACAGCCTCCATCTGTCGCTGCAGTCAAACGGCCTGACCATCAACCTCAACGTCGGGGATGCGGCCGCGCTCAATCCGCAGCCGCTGCCGCCCAAGACCAAGTACAAGCCGGGCCTGTACGACAATGGCCCAGGCGGGTCCTATCCGCCCAAATTCGTGCAGGCGCAGTACGACGATTATGACGAGATGCCGCCGCCGAAACATTGGAAAAAGGGCAAGTTCAGCAAATACGGCCAGTACAGCCAGTTCGGGCAGCCGGGCTTCGGCGACGAGGTGATGCTCAACCCCCAGCCGCTGCCGCCCAAGCAGTTCCACTACGTCAACTGGAACTGACCAAACCGCAGATGTGACGACGCCGGGAGCGGGCTCCCGGCGTTTCCATTCCTGGCGATGAGTAGAGAGGCTAGGCCTGCTCGCGGGCCCGAGCCTTCTCCTTCGCAGCGTGCTGCACCGCCTCCTGCACCTTCTCGAAGGCGCGGACCTCGATCTGCCGGATGCGCTCGCGGCTGACATTGTATTCCTGCGCCAGCTCTTCGAGCGTCGCCGGGTTGTCCTTGAGGCGACGCGCCTGGAAGATCGCCTTCTCGCGTTCGTTCAGCTCGCTCATGGCGCTGTTGAGGAGGCCCATGCGCTCGTCGAACTCTTCGCTGTTGCCCAGCGTCGTCTCCTGATCGGGAGTGTCATCGACCAGCCAGTCCTGCCACTCGGACGACCCCTCGTCGGCGCGCATTGGCGCGTTGAGCGAGGCGTCCCCACTGAGCCGCTGGTTCATCGAGACGACATCCGCTTCGGAGACGTGCAGGGTCGTGGCGATCTGCTTGACCTGCTCGGGATGGAGGTTGCCGTCGTCGAGCGCGGCGATCTGGCCCTTCACCTTGCGGAGGTTGAAGAACAGTCGCTTCTGCGCCGCGGTGGTCCCGATCTTCACCAGGCTCCAGGAGCGCAGGACATATTCCTGGATGGCGGCGCGGATCCACCACATGGCGTAGGTCGCAAGGCGGAAGCCCTTGTCGGGCTCGAACCGCTTGACTGCGTGCATCAACCCGACATTGCCCTCGGAGATGACCTCGGAAATGGGCAGACCATAGCCGCGGTAGCCCATGGCGATCTTGGCCACGAGCCGCAAATGCGACGTGATGAGCTTCTGTGCGGCGCGAGGATCTTCATGCTCTTTGTACCGCTTGGCGAGCATGAACTCCTCGTCGGGCTCCAGCATCGGAAACTTCCGGATTTCCTGGAGATAACGGGACAATCCCCCTTCTGCGGAGAGGATTGGTAGGTTCGACTGGGCCACTCAAGCACCCCTTTCTTTCTCCCCCGCGCGTCCGCGGCGGGAATTCCCCCTGGCGTCCGCAAAGGCACACCAAGGGACGTGGTCGATATATAGGTCGAATTCAGCTCTTGATAAGGGCCGGACTCGATCATTGTTAGAGAACGAAATGTCGCCGGGGGCCTGAGGTTCCCGGTGCGGTTCAGGTGCGGTGAAATGCCTTGTTGAAGGGCTCCAACGCGTCACTGAGGGCCTGCAGATCGCCGGGAAGCGGCGCCTCGAAGAACATCTCCTCGCCGGTTACGGGGTGCTCGAAGCCCAGTTCTGCGGCGTGCAGCGCCTGGCGGCCGAGACTATCGACAATGATCTTCAGATCGTCCGGGAGGCGCCGGGATTTGGTAGCGTAGCCAGGGGCGTAGACCGGATCGGCGATCAGAGGGTGACCGATATGGGCCATGTGGACGCGGATCTGGTGGGTGCGACCAGTCTCGAGTTCGCAGGCAATGCGGGTGATGTCCCATCCGTCGCCACCGTAGCGAGCTTCAACGGCATAGTGTGTGATGGCCTGCCGCCCATCCTTGCGCACGGTCTGCTTGAAGCGGTTGTTCTGGTCGCGCCCGAGCGGGGCGTCCACCGTACCCCGTCCCTGCTGGGTCTGGCCCCAGGCGAAGGCCGTGTAGAGCCGGTGCAGCGGTCCGGTCCGACCGTGATCGGCGAACTGGGCGGCGAGATGCGCCATGGCGCGCTCGGTCTTGGCGACGACCATGACGCCCGAAGTGTCCTTGTCGAGGCGATGGACAATGCCCGGACGCTTGACGCCGTTGATGCCGGGCAGGCTGCCCTTGCAGTGAAAGAGGAGCGCGTTGACCAGCGTGCCGTGGGCGCTGCCGGGGGCGGGGTGCACCACCATGCCGACCGGCTTGTTGATCACGATCAGCTCGTCGTCCTCGTAGAGGATATCCAGCGGGATGTCCTCGGGCTCGGGATCGGGGTCTTCCGGCGGCGGTGCGGCGAGGATCAGCTCGTCGCCGAGCTTCACCTTGGTCTTTGGTTCGAGCGCGGTTTGACCATTGATCGCCGCCGACCCGGCCAGTATCAGGTCCTTGACGCGGTTGCGCGAGAAGGCGGGAAGCGCCTTGGCGAGCACGGCGTCGAGCCGGCCGCCCGCGAGATCCGCGTCGACCGTCACCGCAAAGTCCTCGTCCTCAGCTTCGGAAGCCTGCATGAGCGATCCCAATTCCAGCGAAGCCCCGCTGAGCCCTGAAGCCCGCGCCCTGATCGGCCGGGCGCGGCGGAGCTTCCTGTTCTCGATCGGGCTTCTGCTCGTGGGCCTTCTGGCAGTCGGCGGAGCCATTGTCTACAAGTCCGCGCAATCGAGCGGAAGCGCGCCGGCGGTCAACGGCGCCGACTACGCGCTGGCGGCCGTGAAGGTCCCGAGCGGCGCCCAGGTGATCTCGGCCGTTGCCGCCGGTGGACAGATCAGTGTCACCTACAAAAACGGCACCACGACGAGCATCCGCATCTTCGACGGGAAGTCGGGAGAGCTGATCCGCGAAGTGCCGGTGCTTGGCGAATAGCCCGATCGATCAGGTCCGGTTCTGAATATCCTGCAGCGCCGCCAGGCGGTCGGAGACCGCACTGGTGCCCACCGGCTCCGGCGCGCGTGCGGACTTCGTCTCGCCGGCGAGGATCGAGTCGTCTGCATATTTCTGCACGCGCTCGAGCAAGGTCTCCTCATTGTCGGGCGTTTCGCCTTCGACCGCGTAGACGAGGCGGCTGACTTCGCTGGCGATGTCGTTGAGCTTCTCGCGCAGATGCGACTGCTCGATGCGATCGGTCTCCCAATCGGCCATCACAGTGCCTTCGACCGTGAGGACTTTGGTGCGGAGGCGGTCGAGCTCGTCCTCGATGGCGAGCTTTTCGGCAAGCAACTGCTCGCGCTGGCCGTCGACCTGGTCCATCACCTTGGCGGTGTCGGCGAGGGCGATGTTGACGCGGTTCTCGGCGTCGGCGATGCGGGCTTCGGCGTCGATGAGTTCACTTTGCGCGGCGGTCGCGGCATCGTCTTTCTTGGCGAGCGACGCACGGAGTTCGGCAGCAGCGGCGGCGGTATCAGCCTGGCGCTTGTCGGAGTTCTCGAGCTGACCGATCAGCGAGCGGTTCTGCGTTTCGAGGAACTGGGCGCGCTTGCGGTCGGCCTCGAGCTTTTGCAGCAGCAAATCGACGTCGGAGTTGTAGTCGCCGCTGAGCGCCCGGCCGTCGACGTCGATGGAGCGCGGGGTTTTTGCGCGCAAGGCCTCGCGCGCGGTTTCGAGCTGGGTGACCTTGTCGGCGTATTCCCGGTCGCGCATGCGCAGGCGCTGACTGAGATCGGCGCCTTCCTTCTCGAGGTCGAGAATGCGGCGACGGAGTTCGGCCTCTCGCTCCTCGAGCTCGCGCATCTGCTGCAGATGGGTATCGCGCTCGCCCTTGATGGCGCCGACTTCGCTGCGCTTGCGATTGATGTCACGCAGTTGCTCGCTGAGCCTACGACGCAGTGCCTCGACATTCATTTCGAGGCGGCGGGTGGAGAGAGCGAATTCGGCGCGCAGCTGATCCTTGTCGGCGCGGAACTCCGACATGGTGATCGGCGTCGCCGCTTCGATGCGCTTTTTGGTGAGACGGACGGCGCGGCGCCAGACGGCTGGCAGGATAGCCAGAGCGAGGAGACTGGCCGCGAGCCCCCCCAACGCAAAATACATAATGTTCTCAATGCCCATTGAGAGGCCCCGACACTAGCCGATCATGGCAAAATGGCCGCGACCGGACGATGACAAAGACGGTGACGCACCGCCATCTTTGCCACTGATTAACCTTACCGGGAAGGGGGAGGGAGCGAGTACGCGGAAAATGAGAAGGGCGCCACCGGCGCCCCGTTCGGGCTCGGTCTGCGTTAGTGTTCTTACCTCAGAAGGGATTCCAAGTCGGCTGCTGGGTGAAGCGCAGATAGCCGACGTTGAGACCGGCGCGCAGGCCGACGCCCGAGCGGATGGGGACCAGCACGATGTTGCCCTGCTTCATCACCGTCATGCCGAGGCCGCCGACCACATAGGCGGAGCCATCGACACCGGGGAAGCGGTTATAGATGTCGTTGGTGGAGCTGAGGTTGTAGACGAGCATCATCACCTTGGAGCCGTCGCCGCCGGCGTCGAAGCCGATCGAGGGTCCCTGCCAGAACAACGGGTAGTCGCCCTGGTTGCGGGTGTAGAGCGTGCCTTCGCCGTAACGGGCGCCCAGGATGAAGGCGCCGGAGCCTTCCTCGCCCAGGATGTAACCGTTGGGCAGGCCGAACTGGCTGGCAGCCTTTTCGACCAGCGATGCCAGGCCCTGCGACACAGAGCCGAAGAATTCGCCGCCGGTCTTGGTGATCTCGTTGATCGAGAAGGTGTCGGAAACCGAGCCTGCCGCTATCGCGGGGGCCGCGAAGCCGAACATCAGGGCAAACACGAGGAAAAGGCGTTTCAGCATCAGACGCTCCAGGGACTGCCGCCGTGCGGCCTTTACCAAGCGCTCACCCTATCGGACTAGCTTGGCCATGAATTTCAGCCTGATGGGCGCCTATCGCGGCAATGATGCGGCAAATCAGTGAACAAATCTTAACCATAGCGGTGTGGCTGACGCTGACGCTGGCAGCACAGGCCGACGGTCTGGTGACCGCAATCGTCACCGATCCACTGACGGGCGTCGCAATCGACGGTTATGACCCGGTCAGCTATTTCACCGATCCGGAGCCGCAACCGGGCCGCGCCGAGTTCGAGTATGACTGGGGCGGGGTGCCCTGGTACTTCGAGAGCGCTGCCAACCGCGACGTCTTCCGACGGAATCCGTCTGTCTACGCGCCGCAGTTCGGCGGGCACTGCCTGACCTCGCTGAGCCGCGGCTACCTGGCGGACGGCAAGCCTCGCCTCTACGTCATCGAGGCCATGAAGCTGTACTTCTTCTACTCCAGCGCCAATCGCGACGCCTTCCTGTTGAGCAAATCGACGGCGATCGCCGATGCCGGCAAAAACTGGCCCAAGCTCAGCCAGGACCTGGCCGGTCCAGACGCCGACACGCCGGTGGCCGCAGGACTGTACTTTGCGGCGGCCGCGCCGGCCTCGGTTGCCGCCGGTCAAACAGACGCTAAAGTCCAAAGCAACTGATTCTCGCGGAGATACCCCGGATGGCCGACTTCATCGAGCTCAAGGCGACCGACCTCGCGGCAATGCTCTGCTCGCGCGTGTGCCACGACCTGATCAACCCGGTCGGAGCGATCGGCAATGGCCTTGAAGTGCTCGCCGATCCCAATCAGACCGCCATGGCGGAAGGCGCGCAGGAGCTGATCGCCAATTCCGCCAAGCATGCCCGCGCCAAGCTCGAATTTGCGCGCCTCGCCTATGGCGCGTCCTCGACTGCCGGGACCGATTTCGACACGCGCGAATGCGAGCGCGTGGCGCGGCTGTTGTTTGAGATCGAGAAGGCCGACCTCGACTGGCAGGTACCGCTGATCCTGTTGCCCAAGCACAAGGCCAAGCTGCTGATGAACATGCTGCTCATCGCCTCGATGGCAGTGCCGCGCGGCGGCGTGGTGAAGGTCGAGGTGGTTGGCCCGCCGGGCGAAGAGCTGTTCCGGCTGACCTCGACGTCCGATGCCGAGAAGCGGCAGAAGACGCTGATGCCGTCCGGGGCCGAAGGCCTGCTCAGCGGTCGCCCCGAAGAGGGGGTCGACGCACGCGGCATCCAGCCCTTCTATACCGGTATTCTAGCGCGGATGACCGATATGGACCTCAAGATCGGCATCGAGGGCGACGTCTTCAGCTTCACGGCGACGCCAAAGGCCAAGGTCGAAGGCGATAAGCCCGAGACGAAGGCGGAAGCGGCATAAACCGCTGCGCTCCGGTCCAGGATAGATCATGAAGCTTTCATTGCCGGCAGTGTGCCTGTCGCTCGTCGTTCTGGCGGGATGTTCTGCTGCCGGGATCGGCAACCCGACGGTAGCGGAACCCGCCGGCGAGGTACCGATCGTGGATAGCATACCGGCCAACGGGCTGGTGATCTCCGATATCAATATCGTCCTCTGTCAGGCCACGCCGGCCGACAAGCCGCATACCGTCGAGGAGGCGATGCGTGCGCTCAAGCTGTCCGCCAAGCAGCATGGTGCATCTGGCCTCGCCAACGTCACCTCGGGTCTGGTCACGACGCCGACCAGCAAGTGCTACACCATGGCCCAGGCCATGGGCATCGCATTCAAGCAGAACTGACGCCTCCCTAACTCTTCGCCAGCAGTTTCATCGCCGCGTTGAGTGCCCACAGTGCCACCGTCGCGGTGCGGCCCTGGCGGTTGCGAACGAGCGCTTTCTCGGCCTCGCTGGCGGTGATCCAGGTCTTCGAGAAGCTGTCCCGGTCGTGGTAGCCGGGCGCGTCGGTGTGGGTCCAGTCCTGGCTGAAACTGTAGTATTTCGCGGGGTCGGCGAACGCAGGATCCTTGCGATTGACGTCCTTGAAATCCGGATCCCATTTCTGCAGCGCCATCGCTTCGAAATTGTCGAACTCGGTGAGCGTGCCCTGGTGAATGACGCCGTTGGCATGCGCAGGCACGCCCATGTCCTCAACCATGTGGAGCATGATTCCAATCAGGAAGTAGGCCTGCGGCTTGTTGCCGGCCTGATAGGCGGCGAGGGCGTCGGTCCACCAGCCGGGGACATCGTCGGAGCCCGCATTGGTGCCCTTGTGCTCGATCCGTTTCTTGTCGAGGTCGATGCCGTAGAGCGATCCTTTGACCGGCAGCTCATGCAGTTCCTGGTTGGCGCCCTCGATGATGACGGCGCGGTAGGTGCCGAGCTCGGGGAATTTGCCCACCAGATGATCGATCGCGTATTCGGTGAGGTAGGAGTGAGTGGGGTGGATGATCGGGGTCAGCCATTTGAACTTGGCGCTATCCCAGGCGCCGACCGGGCTCGTGATCGAGATCGCGGCAAACACCGCGGCCAACGCAATGTGCCGACGCTTCATGATCTTCCCCGTGATGCTTTGGCGGATGCTAGTCTCCGCCGATGCCTCCGTGAAGGCCAGCTGTTCCAGCGGTCTCCGCTTTATGGTTAGCTGCGCCGGCGCCGGGAGCGGCGCCACTTGGGGGATTGTCATGAAGATCGCCATTTTCGGTGCGGCGCTGTTGCCGCTGCTGGTGCTTGCCGGCTGCTCGGCGACCACCATCGATACCCATGCACTGAGTGCGGCCGACCTCGTCACCAAGCCCGACTACATGGGCATCTACCCCAGCGTTCCCAAGGACGCCAAGGTGATCGGGCCGGTCGATATGCTGCTCTGCCAGGCCAAGCTTACTGACAGGGCACCCACCGGCGACGACGCCGTGCGGGCCCTCAAGGTGGCGGCGGCGCAGAAGGGCGCGACCGCCCTGGCGGAGGTTTCGTTCGGTGCCGACAGCAAGCAGACCGACCACTGTTATTCGACCGCCCATGCCAAGGGCGTGGCCTATCTTCACAACTAAACTCTGGCGTGGCAGTCGCCGGCGTTCTTAGCCTTTTACTAACCATTTCGTAGGGAGATTGGGGGGATAGTCTGCCGAGCTTCCTGCTTTGCGCTTTTTTGGACCGCTGCCATGAAGTCCTGCCTCATCGTCGATGACTCGAGCGTGGTGCGCAAAGTTGCGCGCCGGATCCTCGAGGACCTCGACTACATCGTCGATGAAGCCGAGGACGGGCAGGAGGCCTTCGACAAGTGCCGCCAGGAAATGCCCGACGCGATCCTGCTCGATTGGCAGATGCCCGTGATGGGCGGGCTCGAGTTCCTGAAGCTGCTGCGCGCCTATATCGGCGGGCAGACGCCCTACATCGTGTTCTGCGTCACCGAAAACGACATCGGTCAGATCGCACTGGCGCTCAAGGCCGGCGCGTCCGACTACATGATGAAGCCATTCGATCGCGACATCCTCGAAGCCAAGTTCCTGCCGCAGCCGGAAGAGCTGGCCGAAGCCGGTTAGCGCTCGCTGAGCGGTCTACGCCGAATGCGACGACCATGTCGTTGCGGTCCTCGTAAACCACCCCTGAAGCGGATGAACTCTATGCCTCAGCCCATCAGGACCCGCTGCAGGGCTGGGAGTTCAGCGACCAAATAGTCGAACAGCGCCGCGATGCGGGGCTGGCGGCGAAGATCGGGACGGGTCAACAGATACCAGCCGCGCTGCAGAGCCGGCACCGGCGGGAGCACCTGCACCAGCTCGGGTTCGCTGTCGGCAATGGGAGTCGGCAGAGGGGCGATGCCGACGCCCGCTTTCACCGCCGTCAGCACGCCGAGCACACTGGCGTTGCGCGCGACGACGCGGGCGCCCGGGAGAGTCTCGCTGAGCCAGGTGCTGGCGCGATGCGCCGCCATGGCGCCGTCGAAGCCGATAAGGGCGTGCGCCTGAAGGTCGGCAATTGAAGCCGGCCGGCCGTGCCGCGCCAGATAGGCGGCGCTGGCGTAGATCGCCCAAACGGAGTCGCCGACCTTGCGCCCGACCAGACGCGGGTCGTCGGGCTCGCCCGATCGAAGCGCCACGTCGGCCTCGCCACGCCACAGATCGAGGTAGCGATCGGCGATGGCAAACTCGACGGTTAGATGGGGATAGCGCTCGCTGAAACGGCCGAGCAGGCCTGAGGCTCCCAGTCGGCCGACAATTGGCTCGGGGACGCTCAACCGAACAATCCCCGACGGCGTCGCGCCGTAGCCCTCGGCCGCAATCTCGGCGGCTAGGATCGCGTCCTCCACTGACCGTGCATAGGGCAGGAGGCTCAGGCCGAATTCGGTCAGGCGATAGCCGCCGGGTGAGCGCACGGCGAGTGGCTTGCCCAGGCTCCGCTCGAGCGCGGACAGGCGCCGTTGCACTGTCGACTGATTGACGCCCAGGACCCTGGCCGCGGCGAGCGTGCTGCCCTCGCGCGCGACGGCGAGGAAGTGCCGCAGGTCGCTCCAATCGAACATGCCTTGGTTATGCACTTTTGCCGTCGCGCTCCGCAACATCGCTGCTCCCGCTGCTGCGCAGGTGCGGATACCGATCTCTCATTGCGGGGACCGACGGAGGAAAGAATGCTCGAAGTGACCGATCTCAAGCGTGCGACCGAGGGGCTTCGTGTGGGAGTTACGACCACCGGAGCCGCGCAGGGCATGGCGCAACTGACGCCCTTGCTGCGGCAGAGCGTGACTACGTTGCCCGGCGGGGGCAGCCACGAGATCCGCGTGTTGACGGCCAATTTGCAGCCCGGCGACGTGACCCCCCGTCATTCGCACCGCTTTCCGGTGACGGTCTGCGTCTACGAAGGCACATTCACGCTGGACCTCGACGGCCAGCCGCCGATAGACATCGCCGCCGGCCAGGCCTTCGTCGAGCCGCCACACGTGCCGATGACCGGTCGCAACAATGGCGACATACCGACACGGATGTGCCTGTTCTATGTGTGCGATCCGCAGTCACCGTTCGCCGACCCCCTGTGAGCCCGACAGGGAGTAAAGCAAAGCCCGCGACGGCAGTTGCCGGCGGATGTACACCGAACCGTTGCCAATTCCCCAACCCCACCAGTCTAGGCGGCCCCGCTCTTCGACATCGCCGGTCGAGCCGGCGGAGGTTTCCGCCCGCCCACATTTCTGCCGATGCAGAAAACAAAAACCCCGGGACGGGTCCCGGGGTTTGAGGTCTGCCGCAACTACAGACTGAACTTAAGCGCTCAGGCGACGCTGCTCTCGGCGAAGACTTCGCCCTCGTCCGGCTCGCGCAGCACATAGCCACGGCCCCAGACGGTCTCGATGTAGTTCTTGCCGCCCGTCGCCACGGAAAGCTTCTTGCGCAGCTTGCAGATGAAGACGTCGATGATCTTCAGTTCGGGCTCGTCCATGCCGCCGTAGAGATGATTGAGGAACATCTCCTTGGTGAGAGTGGTGCCCTTGCGGAGCGAGAGAAGCTCCAGCATCTGGTATTCCTTGCCGGTCAGGTGCACGCGCTGCTGCTGCACTTCGACAGTCTTGGTGTCGAGGTTCACCGTCAGGTCGCCGGTCTGGATGACCGACTGCGCATGGCCTTTCGAGCGACGTACGATGGCGTGGATGCGGGCGACAAGCTCGTCCTTGTGGAAGGGCTTGGTCATGTAGTCGTCGGCGCCGAAGCCGAGCCCGCGTACCTTATCCTCTATGCCGGCGAGGCCAGAGAGGATCAAAATCGGAGTCTGCACCTTCGCGACACGAAGCGTGCGAAGCACCTCGTAGCCGCTCATGTCGGGCAGATTCAGATCAAGCAGGATGATGTCGTAGTCATAGAGCTTGCCGAGATCGACGCCCTCCTCGCCGAGGTCCGTCGTGTACACGTTAAAACTCTCGGATTTGAGCATCAGTTCGATGCTCTGCGCCGTCGCGCTGTCGTCCTCAATCAGGAGCACACGCATGCCGTTCCCCTTAAAGTCGTTCCTAGCTGGAACCGGGGTGACAGGCGATTTCGCCGCAACCCCTAACCGAACCCTACTGGATATGACTCAAACCTAAGCGCCATTAGTTAACAAAGTTTAATTCTGATCCGCAATATGCAAACCAAAAGCTATCGCATCTTAACTAAGCGGTTGATTTCAAATATTAAAATGGAGCAACCAAACTTAATATTTTAGGTTAAGAAAGCCCTTCAATCGACTCTGTCGACTCATGCTTGTCGGGTTTGGGGCTGTGGAAAAGCCGCGGCGCTGAAACCGGCGCAATATCTGGGCTTTCGGGGCATGGTTAACGCTTTTTGCTTAACGTTCGGTTACGGTCCCGGAGATGCGATTCGAGGACAGCCGATGCGCGCCCTGACCGCCGATATCGAGGCGATGGACGAGGTCGAAGTCTTCGGCCGGGTAAAGACGGTGCAGGGTCTGCTGATCGAGGTCGTTGGGCCGGTGCGCGAGTTGCGCGTCGGTGGGCGTGTCAAGATCGAAACCACCGGCGGCGGCATTCTTCAGTCCGAGATCATCGGGTTCCGCGACGGGCATGCGCTCTGCCTGCCCTTCGGGCCGCTGACCGGGGTACGCCTCGGCTGCAAGGCGATCTTCCAGAGTCATGACGGCGCCGTCTATCCGAGTGAAGCCTGGCTGGGTCGGGTGATCAACGCCAACGGCGAGCCGATCGACGGCAAGGGGCCGATCTCGCGCGGCGTCGAAGCCTATCCGCTGAAGCAGCAGCCGCTGCCGGCGCACGAGCGTGCGCGGGTAGGGGCGCCGATGGACATGGGCGTCAGGGTGATGAACACCTTCACGACCATGTGCGAAGGCCAGCGCATGGGCATCTTTGCCGGCTCGGGCGTCGGCAAGTCGGTGCTGATGTCGATGCTGGTGCGCAACGCTACCGCGGACGTCGCCATCGTCGGCCTCATCGGCGAGCGTGGCCGCGAGGTGCAGGAATTCGTCACCGAGTATCTGGGGGACGCCGGCCTCAAGCGCGCCATCGTGGTGGTCGCGACCTCGGACGAGGCGGCGCTGATGCGGCGGCAGGCGGCTTACCTGACGCTGACCCTGGCGGAGTATTTCCGCGACCAGGGCAAGCGGGTGCTGTGCATGATGGACAGCCTCACACGCTTTGCCATGGCGCAGCGTGAGATCGGTTTGGCGATCGGTGAACCGCCCACCGCCAAGGGCTATCCGCCCACCGTCTTCACCGAGCTGCCCCGCCTGCTCGAAAGGGCGGGACCGGGACTCGTAAACTCCGGCTCCGTTACGGGTCTATTTACCGTTTTAGTCGAAGGTGATGATCACAATGAACCCATTGCAGATGCCGTACGCGGCATCCTCGACGGGCACATTGTGATGGAGCGAGCCATTGCCGAACGGGGGCGTTATCCCGCCGTCAATGTGCTGAGATCCATCTCGCGCACGATGCCTGGGTGCGTGCCCGTTGCGGTACGGCCTGTCTTGCAGAGAGCGCGAGAGTTCATGTCGGTGTTTGCCGACATGGAGGAACTGATCCGGCTGGGGGCTTACCGGAAGGGATCGGATCCTCAGGTCGACCGCGCCATCGCCCTCAATCCTGCGTTCGAGGCCTTTTTGGGCCAGCAGCGGGAGGAGCGAACCAGTATTGCCGACGGCTATCAAATGCTTGAGGCGATCCTGGAAAAGGCGGGCAAGTGACTGACTTGAGTGTGTAAGGAGTACAAGTCATGAAGTCGCGCAGCGAGAGCCTGATCCGGCTCAAGAAATTCCAGGTGGACGAGAAGCGTCGCCAGGTTGCGCAGATCGAGATGATGGTCGCCGATTTCGAACGGATGGCCTCGGAGCTCGACCAGCAGATTGAAATCGAGCAGCAGAAGACTGGCATTTCCGACGTCGCTCACTTTGCCTATTCCACCTTCGCCAAGGCGGCGATCGCACGGCGTGACAATCTCCTCGCCTCGGCCGCCGACATGCGCGACCAGCTCGAGGGTGCGCAGGATGCACTTGCTGAAGCAGTCGAAGACCTGAAGAAGGTCGAGCTGCTCGACCAGCGCGAGCACGGCCGCGAATTGGCTGAAGAGGCCAAGGTCGAGCAGGCCGAGTACGACGAGATCGGGCGGCTGCGACATCGGCGCTAGGCCGAGGCGGTCCGATCGTCGAGTGCATGAGGGCGCCATGGGCGCCCTTGATGTTTCAGTAGGTCTTCATCGCCCGATGCGGCATGCCGCCTTCCTCAAATTCATCGCCAAAGGCGACAAAACCGAGCTTCTCGTAGAGACCGATCTTGTCGGACTGAGCGGTGAGGTAGAAGCGGACTTGTCCCAGCTCCTTGGCGACGTCCATCGCCACCCGCATCATGGCCATGGCGACGCCCTTGCCGCGAGCATGGCGTAGCACCGCGACCCGGCCGAACTTTGCGTGTTCGGGCAAGAACACTATGCGCAGCGTGCCGACGACGTTCCCGTGGTCGATTGCGACCAGGTGGGTCGCGGTCGCATCATAGGCGTCCCGCTCAAGAGCCTCCGGTACGCTCTGCTCGAGGATGAAGACCTGACGACGAACCTCGAGGGCCAGAGCCCCGAGATCGGAGGAGATCGGGACGGACAGGATCAGTGGATCGGACATTGCAGCGCCCATAAAGCACAGTCCACCGGCGCAGAAAATCCATGCTATGGTGGCTCGTGTTCCTTTCGATCTTCGACATCTTCAAGGTCGGTATCGGTCCGTCATCGTCGCACACGATGGGGCCGATGCTGGCAGCGGGGCGGTTTCTTCAACTGTGTGCCGCGGCGACGCTGCCGGGGGGCGAGCTGACGCTGAGCTGTCGGCTTTACGGCTCGCTCGCCTATACGGGCGAAGGACACGGGACGATCCGTGCAGTGCTCTGTGGTCTCCTCGGGATGCTGCCGGCCAGCTATGACCGCGAGGCGGCCGACGAGGCACTCGCAGAACTCGCGAAATCGGAAACCGTCCGGTTGCCGAATGGCCGCCGCGCCCATCTCAGCCCGCACGCCGTGACGGTGGAAAAGGGTCAGAGGTTACCGGCGCATCCCAATGGAATGACATTCGTTTTGGCTGCCCCGGGCGGTGGCGAGGTGGTCAGTCAGAGCTACTACTCGATCGGAGGCGGTTTCGTGCTCACTGCCGACGAGATGGCAGCTGGACCGCTGAAGCCGAGCGACACTGAAGTGCCGTATCCGTTCGACAATGCCGTCCAGATGCTGGAGATGGGGGCGGCGTCCGGGCTGACGATCGCCGCCATGAAACGCGCCAACGAAATGGCTCGCGGGAGTGGTGATCTAGATGCCGAGATTATGGCCCTATGGCAGGTGATGAGCCGCTGCATAGATCGTGGCCTTCACTCGGACGGGGTTCTACCTGGCGGACTCAACGTCAAGCGCCGGGCCAAGGGGCTCAACGACAAGCTCACGGCACGCGCCGGGGCCAACGATGCCCCGCTGCACTCGGCAGTGGACTGGCTGCAGGCCTATGCGATGGCGGTAAACGAAGAGAATGCCGCGGGCGGGCAGGTGGTCACCGCCCCCACCAATGGCGCGGCCGGCGTGATCCCGGCCGTGGTCCGGTATTACCTCGATCTCGTGCCGGGGTCGTCGCCCCGGAAGGTGCCTGACATGCTGCTCACTGCGGCGGCCGTCGGCGGCCTGATCAAGTTCAATGCCTCGATCTCGGGCGCGGAGGTTGGCTGCCAGGGCGAAGTTGGGTCGGCCTCGGCGATGGCGGCAGCGGCGCTGTGCGCGGCGCTCGGCGGCACCAACGCGCAGATCGAGAACGCTGCCGAGATCGCGCTCGAACATCATCTGGGCATGACCTGCGACCCAATCCGCGGTCTGGTGCAGGTCCCGTGCATCGAGCGCAATGGCATGGGCGCTGTGAAGGCTGTCGCCGCGGCGTCGCTGGCCGCGCTCGGTGACGGCCAGCACATCGTGCCACTCGATGCCTGTATCGAGACCATGCGGCAGACCGGCCGTGACATGGATGAGCGCTACAAGGAGACGAGCCTGGGCGGTTTGAGCGTCAGCCTGCCCGAGTGTTGAGCTGGGCGTGCCACCACATTCCTAGCGCGCTAGAAGCCCAACAGGTCCTTGACGAACAGCACGTCGACGCCGATCGCAGCGGCCGCCATCGTGACATACCAGGGCGCCAGGAGGATCCAGGCGATGATGCGTCCGACGCCCCAACCGCGCAGCTCGTCGTCCTCGTCGCTGCGGCCGACTGGACGGGGACGGCGAACGTTCTGATTGTCCGCAGGATCCGGCCGCAGGCGTGGCCGATCGACTTCGATGGCGGGAATGGCCGGCTGCGCCGGCAGAGGCTGCTGCGGCTGAGGCGCTGCTGGCGCCGGAGCTGCATCCTGTTGTCTGGGAGTTCGCGCCGCGTCAGATGCAAGACGAGCCGCATCCTCCCGGTAGAATCCTCCGGTACTCTTGGGTTTGACGACCAACACTCCGCCCCGACGCAGTCCGCCACTAAGGAAAATGAATCACTGGTCGGGCGATTAGTAAACCCACGCTGCCAGGGGCAATTGTCGCTAATCCACCACTTCGTGCATTGACGGCGTTTACGACGCAGGCTGGTTGATCGGAACCAGGCCGTCTGGTCCCGGCACGGTCCACTGCACGGCCCCTGCATTGCGAACGGTTTTCTGGATGAAGCCGAGCTTGGCCACCACCGGTGGCGTGAGCACGAAGGGATAGGCGTCGTGCTGTCCGACGGCACGGTTGAGGTTGTTGATAAGTGAGCTCAGGGGCACCCAGTGGGCGATGAGCTCGTCGACGGAGCTGACCCGGTAGGGATCGAAATCGATGCGGGTCTTGAGCTCGCCCGTGACGTCGACCCTCGGACTAAGTCGCACCCCGAATGCTGCGGCCATCTCAGTTGTGTCGACTATGTGCAGATAGTGCGCCCACGTCTCGGCCCAGTCCTCCCACGGATGAGAGGTGGCATAGGACGAAATGTAGTTCTGCTGCCAGTTCGACAGAGGCCCGGTCTCGTAGTGCCGTTGCAGGGCCGCGGCGTAGTCCGGCCGCTCGTCGCCGAACAGGGTGCGGAACTCCTCGATCGCCGGTGAATTGGCGATCAGCAGGTCCCAGTAATAATGGCCGACTTCGTGGCGGAAATGGCCGAGCAAGGTGCGATACGGCTCATTCATCTGCTTGCGCCGTCGCTCGCGTTCGGCGTCGTCGGCCTCCTCAAGGGCGAGGGTGACGATGCCGTTCTCATGACCGGTCAGCACCGGCGACGCGGCGGCGCCGTCGGACAGGAATTCGAAGCGCAGGCCGTGAACGGAATCCTCGTTGCGGGTGGCAAGCGGCAAGTGCAGCCGCAACAGCGAATAGAACAGGCGCTTCTTGGCCCGCTCGATGATCTGCCAGTTGGCGAGATTGGCGGCGCTGTCCATCGGCGGCACGATGCCGTTGTGCCGGCAGGCGCGACAGAAGGGATCGCCGCCCGGATTGTATTCCACCAGCCAGTTGCAGGCGCCGAACCGCGCATTGGCACAGTAGACGAACTTCATCTCAGGCAGGATGGGGGCGTGGAAATGGTCGGCCTCGACCTCGAGCGACACCAGCATGTTGGTCGCGTGCCAGTAGCCGAGCGAGTGACCGCAGTTTTCGCAGACCGTGTTCTCGAAATAGAGGACATTGTCGCAGTGGTCGCAGCGGAAGAGTTTCATTGAGTTTTCGTGGGGATGGCCGGTTGACGCCGCTGAAGAATGCCGCAGTTCGTGGCAAGTTCCCATCCATGGGGGACGCGCCGACTTCGACAGACCGGATTTCGCCGTGGACGGCGCGGCTGGTGCTGGCGGGTGCGGTTATCGCAATTGGCGTGCTGGTGTGGGTGAGCCTGGGCATCACCGAGCCGGCGCGGAGGGCGGGACCGAGCGACCTCGATACATATCAGCGCGTGGTGGACGCGGTGCGTGGAGGGCAGGGCTATTACCCAGCCCTGCACGAGGCACTGCTAGCGGGAAATTACGGCACGCTCTCGCCGCTCAACTGGCGGACGCCGCTGTTCCTGACGTTTCTGGCGCTGTTCCCGACGCGCGAGGCGGCCCAGGTATTTCTCGGGTTGGTGACGATCGTTGCCTGGCTCATGGGCGTAGCGTTCGCCTATCGCCGGGGCGGCGTCGGCCTAAGCGTGTGGGCGGGTATCGTGCTGGCGCTGAGCCTCGTTTCGATCATCGCCTACCGGGCCGAACTCAGCTTCGAGCTCTGTACCGGCACGCTCATTCTGATCTCGGTGTGCGCCTATGGTCTCGGGTGGCGATGGGCGGGCTTCGCGGTTGCCCTGCTGGCGCTCTTCGTCAGGGAGCTCGCGGTCCTCTATGTGCTAGTCTGTCTGGCGACCGGCCTGCGCGAACGGCGCTGGAGCGAAGCCAGCGTGTGGGCTTTCGCGCTGCTTGCTTATGGGGCGTTCTATGCCTGGCACTGGATGCAAGTCAGCGCATTGATCGGGCCATCCGACCACGCAGCTGCAACCGACTGGTTGCAGTTCGGTGGAGTAACGTTCGTGTTGCGCACTGCCGCGTTCAACGGCGTGCTGCTGGTCCTGCCCTACTGGGTGGCGGCGGTTGCGTTGGTGATCGGTCTGTTGGGACTCAAGAACGAGCCGCGCGCCGCGCTGGCGGTGGTGCTTTATCTGCTGCTGTTCCTGGTCTATGGCCGCCCCGAGAACGAATATTGGGGAGCCCTCTAT
>Ga0207674_10003790_pt1 | contig 18446 bp, 23 predicted proteins | sample KBSCornC72_FD_184303 | JGI IMG/M metagenome (GOLD analysis project Ga0207674, IMG submission 184303) | Corn rhizosphere microbial communities from Kellogg Biological Station, Michigan, USA - KBS Corn C7-2 (SPAdes) (version 2) | ecosystem: Host-associated > Plants > Roots > Rhizosphere > Soil ... | reverse complement strand
GCCGAGATGACGGCGCTTGTCACCACTGCGATTATCACCGCGATCCCGCTGATCCTGCGCTCATCCCTCTTCCGCGAGATCGGCCTTCCTGCCGGCGCCGCGCTGGCGTCGGCTCTTTTGCTTAAAAAGAACGATCATCGGGATCACAAATAGGAACCGTCAGGTTGCCCTGCCGTTGTCCGTTCTCCTGGTGCCTGCTGTGGCGCTGGGACTGAGCAACCGAGAGGATTTGCCATGTCTCACATCAAACGGCAGATTGTGACGATCCTTAAGGACGAAACACTTGAGGACAACGAAAAGGTCGAAGTCCTGCGTCAGCTCGAGGCCGATACCCTCAGCAAAGAACGCAGTGCCACCGAAGGGATGACCCCGGTCGATGGCGACGATGGTGAGGACCTGAAGGCGATCGAGCAGGCGCTGCGCAAGCTGGGTGAACATCCGGTGGAGGCCGGCGCCAACAGCCTGTAGCTCCCCGCTCGCAGAATATGCAGAGTTCAGGAAGCCCTGCCCGGCAATATCGGGTGGGGCTCTCTCATGTCGAAGCAAGAAGCTTGGTCGCGGCTCCTCCATCCGCTACCGCGACCGGCACCGGTTCGCTCCTGGGCACGATCACGCTGAGCCCTCCGGGGTGGATCTTGAGGTCGAGGCGATCGGACAGCGTCACAAGTTCACCGTCGATCACCGCCAGCGACCCCGACTTCTTGCGCGGGAAGAAGATCGTCGCCTCGCGCACCTCCCGGTCGATCACCTCGGGCAGGCTGCGGAACCTGCCGCGCAGCAGACCCCAGGCGAGACGAAACATCACCGGCAGAGTGAGCGGCGGCACAAGGTAGATGCCCAGCACACCGCGATCGAGCCGATCGGCAAGCGGCAAATGCCCCTCATCGAGCGGATTGTTGGAGACCGCCAGGCCCGCTATGGAGCGACGCTCCAGACGGCCCCGCGCCAAGACATCGATACTGAAGATCGGCGGATTGAGGATCGCACCAAGCGCAGCACGTGTGGATGCCATCATCTTCCCGATCCGGCTGCGATACGGCAGGCTTTGACGCAGCTTGACCATCTTGGCGTGGATGCCGGCCGAGAGCTGATGAATGAACGGACGGCCGTTGGCAGTGGCGATGTCGACCTGCTTGACGTCACCCGTGGCGAGCGCTGCCAGTGCCTCGTCCAGCTTGAGCGGAATGCCGAGCGAACGGGCAAACAGATTCATGGTGCCGGCCGGGATCACCGCCAGCGGAATGCCGCGCCTATAGGCGATCGCCGCGGCGGCCGAAACGGTTCCGTCCCCACCGCCGGCCAGCAGCACATCCGTTGACTCGGCGGCACGCTCGAGCTCGGCAATCAGGCTGCGTCCATCGACGACACGGGTCTCGATCTCGTGACCTGCAGCCGTGAAGATCTCCACCGACCTGGCGGCGAAGGCCTCCATGTCGGTGGTCTTGAAGGTGCCACCGTCGCGGTTGAACACGCCGATGATGTGCATGAAGCGATTGCCCCCAATCTCGCGCACAAACGGCTCACGCGAGCGATTGTTCCGTCAGATCAAGGGTCGCGGACCTTCCGACGCCCCTGTCCACGACGCGACCTCCATCAGACCGGCGGGGTCGAGGACCTCGCAGGCGCGGTCGTGCCAGCGAATGAGCTTCTGGTCGCTCAGCTTCCTGAGTGTCTTGTTGGTGTGCACGATCGACAGGCCCAGGGTGTCGGCGACGTGCTGCTGCGTAATCGGGATCAACAGCGATTTTTGCTCGATCAGGCCCACGGCTGCGGCACGTTGATAGAGGAACGCGACAAGATAGGCGGCTCGCTCGATCGCGCTGCGCCGGCCGACGCTGAGCAGGTTCTCGTCGAGCATGCGCTCCTCGCGCGAGGCGAGCCACGTGACATCGAAGCCGAGCCCCGGGTAGTTGCGGAAGAGATCGGCAAGCCGATCGCGCTGAAAAACGCAAAGTACCGCCGGCGACAGCGCCTCGACCGAATGCTCCATCGCGCCGATCACCGATCCCTGCAGCCCGATCAGGTCACCCGGAAGGCAATAATTGAGGATCTGCCGGCGGCCATCCTCGAGCGTCTTGAACCGGAATGCCCAGCCCGAGAGCAGCGTAAACAGCTGGGCGCTGTGTGCGCCCTCCGCCAAGATCATTGAACCTGGCTCGGCGACCAGCTCGCCCCGCTTGAAATTGGAAACGAACTTCAGCTCCTCCGGGCTGAAGGCCCGGAACTGGGCCATTGCGCGGAGGGGACAATGTTCACACGGGACGCGGCGCGTGGAAACGGGCAGAATGACGCTCACAAGCTCGAGTCCCCGCATTATCGCCAGCCGGGGAGCAAACGCCATCCGATATCGCGCGGTTGCGCCCACTCTGATGTGTCTTTCTTAAATGACGATTCACGCCCCTGGGCCCCCATCTGCCCCCACTTGCGGAGTGCTTCATGCTGTCGGGCGAACGTCTGTTGATCGTTGAGGAGGAATTCCTCATCGCGCTGGATATCCAGCGCGTCCTGGAAGATGCAAATGCGCAGAAGGCGGTATTCGCCCGCAATTTCAGTGAGGTCGCCTCAATGGGCGACCAATTGGGCCAGTTCGATCTCGCGATCGTCAACCCGCCAAAACGGGAGCCCTTGGACCTGGCCGTCGCGCAAAGGATCGTCGCCAGCGGCGTCGCCGTGGTTGTTTGCTCGGCCTTTGGCAAGGATCTCGAGGGGACGCCGCTGGCCACCGCCGAATTCGTCGGCAAGCCGTTCAGCGACGACACCTTGCTCGCAGCCTGCCGCCGGGCGATCGCTCGCCGCAGTCGGTCTTAGCTCAGAGAGTGGGTTGTAACCTGAGCCGACACCGCGTCGGGGCCGAAATCGGCTTCGCCCGAAATCTTCAGAATGTCCTGTAGCCGGGTCCGGGCTCGGCTGACGCGGCTCTTCATTGTGCCGACCGCGCATTTGCAGATTTCGGCGGCCTCTTCATAAGAGAAGCCTGAGGCGCCGATGAGGATGATCGCCTCGCGCTGATCGGGCGGCAGCGTGTCGAGCGCCTTCTTGAAATCCGCCATGTCGAGCACCCCATACTGGCTTGGATGAACCGACATGCGCTCGGTGAAGGCGCCATCGGTGTCCTGCACCTCGCGGCCGCGCTTGCGCATCTGCGAGTAGAATTCGTTGCGCAGGATCGTGAACAGCCACGCCTTGATGTTGGTGCCCATCTGGTAGCTGTCCTGCTTGGCCCAGGCCTTCATCATCGTGTCCTGCACGAGATCATCGGCCCGGTCGTGCCGGCCTGACAACGATACCGCGAAGGCGCGAAGCGACGGCAAGGTCGCCAGGAGCTCCCGCTTGAACGACGGGGATTCTTGCACGGTTAGCTGCCCTTCCGCTTCGCGGCCAGCTCGACCTGATCGAGTTTCTCCAGCAAATCCAGGAACTTGTCCGGAACGGGCTGGTCCTGGACTGCACCGTAGAAGGCGCGGAGCTTGGCACCGATATCGGAATTCGGACCCAATCCGTCTTCCGTGCGCCGCTGACGCGGAACACTCATCTCGTTCATCTTGGACTTGTCTTTCACTACCCGGACCTGTGAACCAGAGTGACGCTGAACTCTGACGTGGTAGCATAAATGTATGATCAATCGAAAAGTTCCGGCTCGCTGGGAACGAAAGCTGAGTCCCGCCGTTTCGGTCCTTGGTTGACCAACAAAGCGTCAAAAGGGAGCCTCTCTGAATGACTCTGTCCACGCGGATCGCACCGCACCTCCCCTACTTGCGTCGATTTTCGCGCGCCGTGACCGGCTCGCAGACGTCGGGCGACGCTTATGTCGCCGCCACGCTAGAGGCATTGATTGCCGACACGTCGATCTTCCCCGAGGCCTCGTCGGACCGCATTGCACTCTACAAGCTCTTTTCCCAGCTCTTCTCGTCGTCGGCAGTACGCATCCCCAATCCGCAGCCGCATTTCGTCTGGGAACAGCGGGCTGCGCGCAATCTGGCAAACCTCGCACCCCAACCGCGCCAGGCTTTCCTGCTGGTGGCCGTGGAGGGCTTTACCAACGAGCAGGCGGCCGAGATTCTTGACACCTCCGACGAGGAATTCACGCGCCTGATCGAGCAGGCCTCGCGCGAGATTTCGCGACAGGTTGCGACCGACATCCTCATCATCGAGGACGAGCCGTTGATCGCCATGGATATAGAGCAACTCGTCGAGTCCCTCGGCCACAACGTTGTGGGCATCGCCAGGACGCACAAGGAAGCGGTGACGCTTTACGGCAAGACCCATCCAAAGATGATCCTGGCCGACATCCAGCTCGCCGATGGATCTTCGGGCATCGATGCCGTCAACGATATCCTCTCCACCGAAGCTCTGCCCGTCATCTTCATTACGGCGTTCCCCGAGCGCCTGCTGACCGGTGAACGGCCAGAGCCGACGTTCCTCGTCACCAAGCCCTTCAACCCCGACATGGTGAAGGCCCTAATCAGCCAGGCGCTGTTCTTCGACGAGGGCTCCCGCGTAGCCGCGTAAGAGACTTCTGCTGTTCCTTGCACTGGCGGCCCCTCGGGGCCGCCTTTTTTGTTGGGGCTTGCATACCGGGCAGGTTTGCCGTCACGTCATAGCCATGACAGCTGCCCCTGCCCGCCCCTCCATGCCCGTCGTCGAGCTGGACTCGATCCACAAGAGCTTCGGCGATGTCGAAGTGCTCAAGGGCGTCTCGATCACTGCCCATGAATCAGAGGTCGTGGTGTTGATCGGCTCATCGGGGTCGGGCAAGTCGACCCTGCTGCGCTGTGTCAACATGCTCGAGGTGCCCGACAGCGGTACGGTGAAGATCGCCGGGGAGACCATTGCCCTGGCTGGCGCCCCACCGCATCGCCGCGTCTCCGACGAGGCCCAGATCCGCCGCATCCGCTCCGGATTGGGCATGGTGTTTCAGCAATTCAACCTCTGGAGCCACATGACGGTCCTCGACAACGTCATGGAGGCGCCCATCCTCGTGCAGAAGCGAGAAAAGGCCGAAGTGCGCGAGGAGGCGCTGGCGATGCTCAAGAAGGTCGGGATCGCCGACAAGGCCGGGAGCTATCCGGCCCAGCTTTCCGGCGGCCAGCAGCAGCGCGCCGCCATCGCTCGCGCGCTGTGCATCAACCCGCGCGTCATGCTGTTCGACGAACCCACCTCCGCGCTCGACCCCGAGCTCGAGGTCGAGGTGCTGCGGGTGATCAAGCTGCTCGCCGATGAGGGCCGCACCATGATCCTCGTGACCCACGACATGGAGTTCGCCCGCACCGTGGGCGATCGCGCCGTCTTCCTGCACCACGGCAAGATCGAGGAGGAAGGCCCGGTCGACGAGGTGTTTGGCGCCACCAAATCCACGCGGCTTCGCCAATTCTTGAGCGCGGGTCAGCACGCCTGAATTGACGCATACGTCATTTGCGGTAAGCCTAGGCAACAGAGCCGCGCACAAGACGCGGTCGGATGGCGTTAGCAGGAGACAGAACCACCATGAACAGATTGATTTTGGCCGCAGTTGCGGTCGCTGCGCTGACCTTCGGAGCCCACGCGGCGGCGGTGAAGATCGGCACGGAAGGGGCTTACCCGCCCTACAATTTCGTCGACGACAACGGGAAGGTCGGCGGCTACGACATCGAAGTCGGCAATGAGATGTGCAAGCGCGCGCAGGTCGAATGCACGTGGGTGGTCAACGAGTGGGATACCATCATCCCCAACCTGATCGCCGGCAACTACGATGGCATCATGGCTGATATGTCGATCACCGACGAACGCAAGAAGACCATCAACTTCACCGATGCCTACTTCCCGCCGGATCCGTCGACCTATGTGTCTCTCGCCGGCAAGACGTTCGACTACAACGCCCTCAAGGGACTGAAGATCGGCGCCCAGGTGGCGACGATCCAGATCGACTACCTCAACAAGAACCTAAAGGCCGACAACACGATCCTGAGCTACGACACCCAGGATCAGGAGCTCGCCGACCTCAAGGCCGGCAACCTCGATCTGGTCTTCCTCGACGGCTCGGTCGTTGGAGAAACGGTGGCAGGATCGGGTGGGGCGCTCAAGGCTGACGGCCCGGACATCCTGATCGGGACCGGCGTTGGCGTCGGTATGCGCAAGGCCGACACGGATCTCACGGCCAAGTTCAATACTGCCCTGCAGTCGATGAAGGACGACGGTACGCTCGACACGCTGATCGCGAAATTCTTCCCCGAGAAAAAGGGCGGGCCCTTCTACAAGAAGTAAGTTCTGGAGGGCGGGGCTTTGGCTCCGCCCTTTTCATCTCTGAATAGAGCGTCGCTGGGGGGCGTCCGTGCTGGTCGACTATCTGCCGCAAGCGCTGAAGGACGTCCTCGGGCCAGATGCCCTGTTCTGGATCGGCTACCTCACCAACGGCAAGCATCTGGGCTGGTACGCCAGCGTCCAGTATACGCTCGAGGCCATGGTGTTCGGCGCGCTGGTGGCGCTGTTCCTTGGCCTGATTGCGGCGACCCTGCGCAACTCCGGACCGCTGCCGCTGCGCTGGCTGGCAGCCGGCTACATCAATATCGTCCGCGGCGTGCCGGACGTGCTGTTCTTCCTGTTCTTTCCCATTGCCTTCGAGCAGGGTCTCGAATGGATCTATTCGACCCAGGTGTGCACGCCTGAAACGCTCGCCCTCAATACCGGTCAGTGGCCGCCCTGCGACGCCGCCAACCTCAGTTTCTCCAAGACCGAATACCTGATCCTCGCTTGCATCTCGCTCGGCATCGTCTATGGCGCATTCGTCGCCAACGTCATCGCCGGCGCGTTGCGGGCCGTGCCGCTCGGCCAACTCGAAGCCGCGCGTGCCTACGGCATGACCCGGATGCAGGTGCTTTCGCGCGTCCATGTCCGCCAGATGTGGGTCTATGCCATGCCCGGTCTCAGCAATGTGTGGATGTCGCTGGTCAAGGCCACGTCGCTGCTCTCGCTGCTTCAGATCATGGACTTCGTAACCTGGGCACAGCGCCTCGGCGCCTCCAACTTCAGCAAGGCCGCCGGCCTCGTCCATGACGACTGGCGCTGGCGCTACTACCTAGTGCTGCTGGTCTTCTACATTCTCGTGACCTACGTCTCCGAGAAGATCTTCAACGTCCTCAACGCCCGCGTGCGGCGCGGCATGCCCGTGGCGGAGCAGAATCTCACATGAGCATGCTCGAGCCGCTTCTCAACGATATCGGGGTCTTCTTCCGCCCGGCTCTGTTCAATCTCTATTTCGCCGGCGGCGCCATCCCCATCGGCTTCGTCTTCGCCATCTTCCTGGCCCTGGGCAAGAACTCGCCCAACATCGTGGTCAACCGGCTGAGCCGCGGCTACATCTACTTCTTCCGCGGCTCGCCATTCTTCATCCAGCTGTTTGCCTTCTACTCGCTGGTGCTGGCTTTCAATATCTCGCTGTGGAAGCCACTGGGGATCGATGGGTTCGTGCTGCATCCGCTGTTCCTCGGCCCGGTGATCCTGGGCCTCAATACCACCGCCTACACCGCCGAGATCTTCTACGGCGCCCTTATCACCGTCCCCAAGGGCGAGGTCGAGGCCGCCCGGGCCTATGGCATGAGCCGCCGACAACGCTTCTGGTCAGTCACCTGGCCGCACCTGATCCGGCTTGCGTGGCCCGCTTATACCAACGAGGTCGTGTTCCTGTTCCAGGCGACAGCCCTCATCTATTTCACCCTCCCCGTCATCGGCGACCAGCGCGAGCTCATGAACATGGCCGAGGTCCTGTTCCAGCACGATTACAACGTATTCCTGCATTTCGGTGTCGCCGCGCTTTACTTCCTCCTCATCTCGCTGGGCATCTTCTACCTGTTTGGTCTCATCTACCGCCGGCTGATGCGGCATATGCCGCAGGAGCGACGCCTGAAGTTCACCTGGCGTCGCGTGCAGACCCTGTCATGACCTTCCAGCTCCATGTCCTGAGACTGAAGGGCGATACGCCTGGTGTAGTGGTTGAACTGCCGTTCTACCGGATCGGTCCGGCGGATGCGCCCGAGAAGGTATACCTGCAGGCGGCGCTGCATGCCGACGAGCAGCCCGGTACGATGCTGCTCCATCATCTGCTGCCGATGCTGCGCCAAGCCGACGAGCAGGGACTGCTGCGCGCTCGCTTTGTTGTCGTGCCGATGGCCAACCCGCTGGGTATGGCCAATCTCGTCCAGCGCAGGCACCTGGGCCGTTCCGACATCAATACGGGCGTCAACTACAACCGCCAGTGGCCCGACCTGTTCGCGCTGATCCGCACACAGCTGAGCGGTCGTCTGGGCGACGACGAGCGCTTCAATGTCACGCTGATCCGCAAGGCGGTGGCGCAATGGATCGATGCGCAGCAGCCGCGATCGGCTGCCGAGCAGCTGCGCCTGTTCCTCCTGAAGGAGGCACACGACGCCGAGTTCGTGCTCGACCTTCACTGCGATTCTGACTCGCTGCTTCACATCTTCACCTCGCCCGAGCTGATGCCCGAGTTGCAGGACCTTGCCGACTGGATGGGCGCCGCGGCAGTGCTGACAGCAGCCGACAGCGGCGGCGGCTCGTTCGACGAGGTACTGCCCCTCCTCTACCGCAAGGTGGCGCAGACCAATCCCGGCAAGCCCGTACCCATGGCGAGCGCCACGGCGACGCTTGAGTATCGAGGACTCGCCGACAGCTTCGATCACTATGGCGAGCAGGACGCGCTGCGGCTCTTCGGCTTTCTTGCCGGTCGCGGCCTGATCGACGCGAACCCGGGGCCGAAGCCTGAATCCGGCGTTGCGGCCACGCCGTTCGAGGGCACCGAAATTCTCCGCGCGCCCAATGCTGGCCTCCTCGCCTATCGCGTCGACCTCGGCCAGCGCGTCACCCGCGGCCAGCCCATCGCCGACCTGATTGCTCTCGACGGTCCTGAGGCCTTCATCGCCCGCACGCCGCTCGCCGCCGGCACCGATGGCGTCGTGCTCTCGCGCTCGCTGCGCAAATATGTCGGACGCGGCGAGAACGTCGCCAAGATCGTCGGCACGGCGCCTCTGCCGCAGCGGCGCGGCTACTTGCTCGAAGACTAGGCACACTGGATCATATGATCCGCACTTGACATCCATAGCTATACAGCTATATGACAATCCATAGCCGCTGGGATATGGATTGATGGAAACCGCCCCCGATACTCTGTTCAGAACCCTGGCCGACCCAACACGTCGGGCAATCTTCGAGCGCCTTTGCCGCGAGGGCGAGAAAACAGTGGGCGCGCTGACCGAACGCGCCGGCGTGTCGCAACCCGTCGTCTCCAAACATCTTCTTGTCCTCAAGCAGGCCGGCCTCGTGCGCGACCGGCATGAGGGTCGCAATACGCACTACACGGCACAACTGAGCGCCCTCGCGCCGCTCATCGACTGGACCAGCCAGATGACCGGGTTCTGGGAGAGCCGCTTCGACGATCTCGAAGACCTGCTCAGGAGGATGGACCAGTGACCGAACCTGTCCTCGAACGCCGCTCCGTCATCATCGAGCGCGAGCTTTCTGCCTCGCCCGAGAAGCTGTGGCGCGCCCTGACGCAACCTCATTTGCTCGAGGAGTGGCTCATGAAATCCGACTTCAAGCCCGTCGAGGGCCACCGTTTCACCCTGAGCAATGAGCCAAAACCCGAGGTGAAGGTCACGATCGAAGGCGAAGTGCTGAAGATCGAAGAGAATAAAACGCTGTCCTACAGCTGGAGAGCCTTCGGCCTCGACACGGTCGTGACCTTCACGCTGACGCCCACGGAAAACGGCACCCGTCTGCGCATGGAACAGGCAGGATTCGGACCGGAACAGAATGCCGCCTTCTACGGCGCACGTGCCGGCTGGACGCAGTTCCTCAAGGCGCTCGAAGAGACCCTCAAGCGGATGGACTGAACCGTCCGCGCCTCGCAACATCAACGGAGAGAACCGATGCAGATCAAGGTAACGAACATCTATGTGGACGATCAGGAGAAGGCGCTCAGCTTCTACACCAACGTGCTCGGCATGGCGAAAAAGGCCGATTTTGGCAATGCCGGCTATCGCTGGCTGACCGTCAGCTTCGCCGATGATCCGAACGGCGTGGAGCTGCAGCTGGCCGCCGATACCAACCCGGTCGGCAAGGCCTATCAGCAGGGGCTCTACAGCCAGGGCCAGCCCGCAGTGATGTTCCTTACCAGCGACATCAAGGCCGAGCATGCGCGCATCACCGGCAAGGGCGGCAAATTCAAGATGGACCCCACCGACGTCACCGGCTCGACCATCGCGCAGATCGAGGATGGCTGCGGTAATCTCATCCAGATCACCCAGCTCAAGTGGTAAGGGGCGTCCAAATGGCAACTGCAAGGAAAGCACCGGCCAAGGCCACGAAGGCGTTCTCCGCCGAGGAACGTGCGGCGATGGAGGAGGCAGCCCGCGAGGCCAGGCGCGGCAAGGGCAACGGCGAGGCCGACGTGCTCGCCAAAATCGCCGAGATGGATGAGTCCGATCGCAAGATGGCCGAACGCATCCACGCCATCATCAAGAAAGCGGCGCCGGAGCTCACCTCAAAGACCTGGTACGGCATGCCGGCCTACGTCAACGCTGCTGGCAAGACGATCTGCTTCTTCCAGCCCGCGGCCAAGTTCAAGACACGCTACAGCACGCTCGGATTCCAGGATGCTGCGAAGCTCGATGACGGCAATGTCTGGCCGAACGCCTACGCCATCACCAAGCTGACCGCCGCCGATGAAGCGACCATCGCAACGCTGGTGAAGACGGCGGTAGGTTGAAGGCGCCTCGCACTAGGCTCGGCGTCATTCTCGCGAAAGTGGGAATGACGTTGGGTTTAGCCCCTAGCAGATATCCAGCGTCGAAACGGCTGCGTGTCGCGCGACACTTGCAGTAGACAACTACGAGGGGCGTGATGCCGAAGTCCGATACCGTCTACGGCGCGATCCAGATCCGCGGTGCACGCGAGAACAATCTCAAGAACGTCTCGCTCGACATCCCAAAGCGCAAGATCACGGTGTTCACCGGGATCTCGGGCTCGGGCAAGTCGTCGCTGGTGTTCGACACCATTGCGGCGGAAAGCCAGCGGCTGATCAACGAGACTTACCCGGCCTTCACCCAGCAGTTCATGCCGCACTACGGCCAGCCTGACGCCGATGCGCTCGAGAACATCTCAGCCGCGATCGTCGTCGATCAGCAGCGTCTGGGTGGCAATTCACGCTCGACCGTCGCGACCGTCACCGACACCGCGCAGATGCTGCGCGTCATCTTCTCGCGCGCGGCGGAGCCCGCTTTGCCCTCGCCCGGCCAGTATTCCTACAACGACCCGCGCGGCATGTGCCCCGACTGCGAGGGCATTGGCCAGGTCGCCGCAATGGACATGAGCGCAGTGCTCGACGAGAGCAAATCGCTCAACCAGGGCGCACTGCTGCCCAAGGACTTCGCCATCGATACCTGGTGGTGGGAGATCTACAAGAACTCCGGTCTGTTCGACATGGACAAGCCGATCAGGAAATACAGCAAGGAGGAGCGTGCCAACCTCCTCGACCTCGACGATGGCCGCAAGATCAAGGTAGGCAAGATCGGCCTCACCTATGAGGGCGTGGTGACCAAGCTCAAGAAGGGCCTCGGCGCCAAGGATCCCGAGCAGCTGCAGCCGCACGTCCGGCTCGAATACGACAAGATCTTCACGCGCAAGCTCTGTCCCGCCTGTCACGGCGCCCGTCTTAACCAAGCGGCGCTCGGCAGCAAGCTCAGCAAAAAGAATATCGCCGAGCTCTCGGCCATGCAGGTGAGCGACCTCGCCCCCTTCGTGCGCGGCGTAAAAGCCAAATCAGTGCAACCGATGCTCGATGCCCTCGCCGCCCGACTCGACAACCTCGTCACCATCGGGCTGGGCTACCTCAGCCTTGATCGCGAGAGTTCGACGCTGTCGGGTGGCGAAAGCCAGCGCGTCAAGATGGTGCGGCACCTCGGCTCGTCCCTCACCGACATCACCTATGTCTTCGACGAACCTTCGGTGGGGCTGCACCCGCACGATGTCGGCCGGCTCGCCGGGTTGATGCAGCAGCTGCGCGACAAGGGTAACACGGTGCTGATCGTCGAACATAAGCCCGACATGATCGCCATCGCTGATCACGTCGTCGACATGGGGCCGCTGGCCGGCAGCAAGGGCGGCGAGATCGTCTACGAAGGCGACTACGCCGGGTTGCTCAATGCCGGGACGCTGACCGGCAACCACATCACGAGGCACCAGCCGATCAAGGACGCGCCGCGCAGCTCCAGCGGCAAGCTCGAGATCAGGCATGCGCAGACCAACAACCTCAAAGATGTGTCCGTCACCATTCCCCGCGGCGTGCTGACGGCCATCACCGGTGTCGCCGGCAGTGGCAAGTCCTCGCTGATCCAGGGCAGCCTGCCACAGGCCTATCCCGAGACGATCATCATCGATCAGAACCTGGCCCGCGGCTCGCGGCGCTCGAACACCGCCACCTACACCGGTATCCTCGACAGCGTCCGCAAGGCCTTCGCCAAGGAGAACAAGGTCGATGCGGCGCTGTTCTCGGCCAACTCGAAAGGCGCCTGCCCGGACTGCAACGGCCTGGGAGTGATCTACACCGACCTCGCTCACATGGACCCGATCGCCACCGAGTGCGAGACCTGCCGCGGCAAGCGCTTCACCGACGAGGTGCTGCAATATGAGCTGCGCGAGAAATCGATCAGCGACGTGTACGAGATGTCGGTCGCTGAGGCCGTCGCTTTCTTCACCGAGCCGGCCATCGCCAAGATACTCAAGGGGCTCGACGACGTGGGGCTCGGTTACCTGACGCTCGGCCAGCCGCTTTCAACTCTGTCGGGCGGCGAGCGCCAGCGGTTGAAGCTCGCGGCCGAGCTCGGCAAGACCGGCAATATCTATGTGCTGGATGAGCCCACGACCGGGCTGCACATGAATGACGTCGACACGCTGCTCGGCCTATTCGATCGACTGGTCGACGAAGGCTCGACGGTGATCGTCATCGAGCACAATCTCGACGTCGTCTCGCGCGCTGACTGGGTCATCGACCTGGGGCCCGGCGCCGGCCACGAGGGCGGGCAAATCGTCTTCGAGGGCCGACCGGCGGCCCTGGCCAAAGCCAAGGGCTCGGTCACCGGCCAGTTCCTGGCGAAGCGGCAGAAGGGCTAGCCCCTTCCGCCGCCCGCGAAAATCTTACGCCGCGATCCGCTGGCCACTTTGCGTATCGAACAGGTGCACCGCGCCCGGCTGCGGACGGATGCGGAGCGTCTCACCCGGCTGCGCCGTGATGCGCTCGCGAAAGGCGCCCATGATCTCCTGGCCGGCAAAGCGCGCCACTACCTGTGTCTCCGACCCCGTCGGTTCCACTGTCAGGATCTCGGCCGGCAGGCCGTTGGGGTCCAGACTGAAATGCTCCGGGCGGACACCCATCGTTACGGGGCGACCAGCCGAACCGGCCGGCGCCGAAGCGAGGTCAACACGCGTACCCTCGTCGGCGACGAAGGTGTTCCCCTCCATCTTGCCGGCGATCATGTTCATGGCGGGCGAGCCGATGAAGCCGGCGACGAACAGGTTGGCCGGACGGTCGTAAAGCTCCAGCGGCGAACCGATCTGCTCGATGATGCCGTCATGCATCACGACGATGCGGTCGGCCATGGTCATGGCTTCGATCTGATCGTGCGTGACGTAGACCGTCGTCGTGCCCAGCCGCATGTGGTTCTGCTTGATCTCCGAGCGCATCTGCACGCGCAGCTTGGCATCAAGGTTCGACAGCGGTTCGTCGAACAGGAACACCGCCGGGTTGCGCACGATGGCACGGCCCATGGCAACGCGCTGACGCTGGCCGCCGGACAAATGCCGTGGGTAGCGCTTGAGGTAGGGCTCGAGGCCGAGGATCGAGGCGGCGTTGGCAACGCGCTTGCGGGTCTCCTCCTTGTCGACATGCGCCAGACGCAGCGAGAAGCCCATGTTCTGCTCGACCGTCATGTGCGGATAGAGCGCATAGGACTGGAACACCATCGCGATGTCGCGCTCTTTGGGCGGCAGGTTGTTGACCACGCGCCCCGCGATCGAGATCTCGCCTGCGGTGATCTCTTCGAGCCCGGCGATCATGCGCAGCAGAGTGGACTTTCCGCAGCCGGACGGGCCGACCAGGATCACAAACTCGCCGTCGGCGATATCGACCGAGACGCCGTGCAGGACCTCCATCGATCCATAGTTCTTGCGCACATTGTTGATGCTGACGGCACCCATCTGTTCCCCTCCGCGCCGGCGTTCCGGCAAAAGAAAAAACTTTGGCCGGCGCGATTGGGTAATTCCCAAACGCCCGGCGATGGCCCACGGTCGGCGACCCGACTACCCCGCGATTGCGGCATGTCCATCACCTGCGACGTTGCAACAAAAAACAGGCGGCGTAAAGGGCGATGACTCACCGCGTCTCGGGCTCTACCCCATCGCCTCCATCAACATCGCGCGATAGTCGGCCGCACTGGGCGTTCGCGGGTTAGTGGCATGCGAGTGGTCGGCGAGGGCCCGCTCGATCACCCAGTCGAAATGATCGTCGCGCACCCCCATGACGCGCAGGCCGCCAGGGATACCGATCCGTCGATTGAGCGCATCGAGCGCCGCATCGACCTCGTCGGCGATTCCGGTGGCCGCCTTAAGCCGCGCAAGCTTCTCGCCAATCACCGGCGCATTGAAGCGCACCACGATCGGCATCAGCACCGCATTGAGCGTGCCGTGATGCAGCGAGACGTCCTTGAGCCCACCCAGCGCGTGACTCAGCGAATGCACGGCGCCGAGACCCTTCTGGAAGCTGAGGCCACCCATCAGGGCGCCCATCATCATCTCAGTGCGCGCATCGAGAGTCGGCGCCGCGCTCGAGGCGGTCTCCAGATTGCGCCAGATGCGCCCTGCTCCATCGAGTGCAATCGCCTCGGCGGGTGGATTGATCCGGGGCGAACAAAGCGTCTCGATGCAGTGGCTGAGAGCGTCGAGCCCGGTGGCCGCCGTCAGTATTGGCGGCAGTCCCATCGTCAGCTCAGGATCGCAGATCGCCCGCTTTGGGATCAGGTGCGGCGAGATGATGCCGAGCTTGCGTCCATCATCGAGCGTCAACAGCGCTGCGCGTCCGACTTCTGCACCGGTTCCGGCCGTCGTCGGAATCGCGATCATCGGCGCCACCCTGGCCGTGATGCGCTCGAGCCCGCCATAGATCATCGCGTAATGTTCGAGATCGCCCTCATGGGTTGCGAGCAGCGCCACGCCCTTGGCGAGGTCGATGGGCGAGCCGCCGCCCAGAGCCACGACGCCGTCACAGCCCTCCGCGCAATACTGTGCCAACGCCAGCTTCACCGCCCTCTCGGTTGGGTTGGGCGGCGTCTCAGAAAAGACGGGCGTGCCGGCGGGGAGGTAAGCCGTGACCCGGTCGACGAGCCCGGCTGCCAGCACGCCCTTGTCGGCGACCAGGAGCGGTCGCCGGATTGCCAGCTCAGCAACGGCATCGGACAGGGTGGTGAGGACTCCCGGTCCGAAATCGATCGTCGTGAGGTAGGCAATACGGGCCATCGGTGCGCTCCTGCTTAGCGAACCGACAAGATCATGTTCGTGCGGGCGGCGCGAGGTCGGCGCTGCACCCGGCAACCGGACGTGTCCCCGCTGAGCACCACGGCACCGTCCGCGCCATTGCCACTGGTTGCTCGGCGCCATCTCGTCCATGATGCCTCGACAGCTGCGGTGCGAAGCGTCTCGCAGCACGCCGCCCCGTGTGGCCCGGCCAGTGTTCGGCATGGTTCATTGCCATTCGCTCCAAGCCTGATCCCCCGACCAAATCTATTCACAGTTGAACTTGGCCTGTTCAGATTTTGATGATAGATACGCGTCGCGCCCGGAGTCAACGGGCTCGAGGGATGAGGACCTATGGCCGACGGGAACTACGGCGATGCCGCTGTCAAGCACCGCATTCCGGTGATCGACCGCATGATGGACGTACTTAGCCAGCTTGAACGACGAGAGAGCGGCCTCACCATCCGTGATCTGGTGACCCAGCTGCATTTGCCCCGCACCACCATCTATCGTATCCTCAACACGCTACAGATGCACGACATGGTGCATCGCGACGACGGCGGTGCCTATCAGCTCGGCCGGAGGCTCCTGGGCCTTGCCGCGCATGTCGCGACCGGCGCCAGCGAGATCGACCTCGCCGCGGTGGCCCAGCCCGTTCTCGACAAGCTCGCCGGCGATCTCGGCGAGGGGGTGAAGTTGAGTGTCCTCGACAAGAACGGTGTCCTGGTCCTGGCCGCCGCCCAGGGCCGGCGTGAGTATGCACTCACCGTCGCCCCCGGCCAGCGCCAGCACGCGCATGCCGGCGCCGGCAGCCGTCTGCTGCTCTCCTATCTCAGCGAAGCTGAGCTCGAACCTTGGCTCAGCAAGCCGTTGGTGGCATTCACCAGCAAGACCCTCACCGACCCGCGCCGGTTGCGCGCCGAGCTCATGCGGGTTCGCCGCCTGGGGTGGTCGCAGGACAAGGGCGAAACCGCGCCGTCAATCCACGCCTTTGCCGCCCCAGTGTTCGATACTCGCAACAAGATGGTCGCGGCCCTCAGCGTACCGTTCCTTGCCGGCACCGAGCCCGGCAGGATGGAGGAAATCCGCCTTCACACCATCGCCGCCGCCAAACAGCTCAGCGCCGTGATCCCCGGTCCCGTGGCACGCTGAGCGCGTCGTGATCGTCCTTTAGGAGTTCGCGATCTCGATCAGCACTTCGCCGTGGCACGGCGTACCGGGCTTGCACCAGCACGCGAGGTTGTAGCCCTTGAGCTCACGTCGGATTGTCTCGGGGCTGGGCGGATCGCCCGGCGACAGCTTTTTGTCGAGCGTGCCCCGCAGCCACTGTCCGCAGAGCTCCACCGCCTTCACCTGCGCTGCCTCAGGATCGAGCTTGTAACGTTTGGCGATGTCGTCGATCGTGAACGGGTTGCCCCACGGGCCGGGACGTGTCACCCGCTTGGCCGGCAAGCCGTTGAGCTTTTTGGACTCGGCCTGCAGGTTGAACCCGGCATGGCGGGAAAGCTGCATGCGCCGCGGTTTCGCGCTCATCGCAGATCCTTGTGGTAGATGAATTTGGGCATGCCCCAGTTGAAGCGGATGGCCAGCACGCGCAGCGTGAAGCCGATGATGATCGTCGCGATCGTGACCACATCATGCACCATGTTGAGCTGCAGGCCGAAATAGTACAGCGCTCCGGTGACGATCGACACGGTGGCGTAGAGTTGGCTCGAGAACACCAAGGGGATGTCGTTGCACAGCACGTCACGCATGATGCCGCCGACTATGCCGGTGATCATGCCGGAAACGATGACGATCACCGGGGACTGCCCCATCTCGAGCGCGACATTGCAGCCGATGATGGTGAACACCACCAGCCCCAGCGCATCGAGCAGCAGGAACGGCCAGCGCAGCTGCTCCATGAAGCGCGCCAGCGCAATCGTCAGCAACGCGAAGGCGCAACAGATGAGCAGCAGCGTCGGGTCCTTCACCCAGCTGAGCGGATAGTGCCCGAGGAGCGTATCGCGCATCGTGCCGCCACCGAGCGCCGTCACGGCGGCCAGCACGCAGACACCGAACCAGTCCATTTTCCGTCGCCCTGCCGCCAGCGCAGCGGTCATGGCCTCGGCGGCGATCGCGATCACGAAGATGACCTGCAGCATCGCTTAGTCGCCGGTGTCCTGGATGGTGATGATGCGCACATCGACATCGTCGCACGCATCGCTCTTGCAAATGCCTGAAATCCACAGCTGCCCATCGCCGAACATGGCACCCTGGTAGGTCACGTGCAGGTCCTCGTAGCGCTGGTCGGTGATGGCGCTCTTGATCTCGGGCGTGAACACGTCCGGGTAGGCGGCGTCGAAGTCATCGGCATTCTTCAGCGTCCGCACCGCATCTCCGATCCGCACATTGATCGGAAACTGCACCCACTCGGCGAGCGCGTCGGGATCGTCACCCTCCACCGCCTGCTGAATGGCCACGAAGGCGTCGTGGAACGCCGCCGGGTCGCCGAGGAGGTCGCTGATCGACTTGTCGACGTCCTCGACCGTGCCGGCAAAAGCAGCGCTCGGCAGCAGCAGCAAGACCGTTAAGGCAAGAGCTTTCAGCATAGCGGATTCCGGGTTTCCTCAGGCGGCAATGGCGGTCATTCTACCGAGCGCCGCGACAGGAAGCGAGACGATGAAACAGCCGCAAAGTATGCGTGCGCTCGAGGAACTGGGCCGTGTGCGGCTCAGCAAGAACTTCTTCATGCGCGATTTCCTCTATTCCGAGATTGCCAATTTCCACCGCATCCAGAATTTCCCGGACGATCCGGATCTCGCGATCATGGCCGGCCGCAAGCTCTGCGAGGAGGCACTCGAACCGTTGATGGACCGCTTCGGCCGCATCTCCATCCGTTCCGCCTATCGCAGCCC
>Ga0207674_10003788_pt1 | contig 18453 bp, 15 predicted proteins | sample KBSCornC72_FD_184303 | JGI IMG/M metagenome (GOLD analysis project Ga0207674, IMG submission 184303) | Corn rhizosphere microbial communities from Kellogg Biological Station, Michigan, USA - KBS Corn C7-2 (SPAdes) (version 2) | ecosystem: Host-associated > Plants > Roots > Rhizosphere > Soil ... | reverse complement strand
CGATGTGGAGTTGTTCATCGCGGACTTCGAGAAAGTTTTCGATCTCCCAGGGTTTGGTCATCATTGCTTAGTCTGCAGAAGCCCGCACGAAGTAAGGGCGTAATGGTTCATGCCCTTACTTCGTGCGGGCTTCTGCAATTTATCGTTTAGTCAGTTGAATGCCGGTCCCACGGGGGTACAAACCCGGCAAAGAGATCGGCAATCGGCCTGTGATGTCCTGCGCTCCGAACAGTGCATTTGCCGAGGCGCGTTGCAAACTTGCCATATCGCCGTACGCGACCATATAGGTTTTCAACTGCGGAAAGCTTCCGAGGATGTACGGGTTGCCGAAGCTCACACCGATCACGTCCTTGTTGTTCGCCAGCAGGTCACGCAAAATGCCAACACCGGAATCGGGAAGTCCGACGCTGTTGCGAGCGCCGGAGCGGACCCGGCCGTACATTGCGGCGATAACCACATCGGCATTGTTTACCATTGCACGCGCTTTTTCGATCTGTTCCTGCGTCGAGTTTTCCTGCAGCAGCGCCGCGTTGAACCGAACGCCATTTTGACGAAGCTGTCGCAGCAGCGGACCCATTATCTCGTCGTCAAACGTGTTCGAAATGCCGAGAACTGCAACGCGTTTTGATTTATCGAGCGGTACCTGGTTTGCGTCGTTGCGAACGAGCGTGATCGCTTTGTTGGCAACCTCCTGCGAAAGCGCGGCGGTTTCCTGACTCGAGACGATCTTGTCTATCTGATCAATAGGAGTGATCTTTTGTTTGAAAAGGCCGAGCTCATATTTCCACGCAAGGATTCGCCGAACTGATTCGTCAAGTCGCTGCTGGCTGATGCGTCCCGATTTGACCGCGTCGCGAAGGCCGCGAAGCATCACGTCAACATCAGCCGGTTTTTCGAGCAGATCGGCACCGGCGAGGAACGCGCGGACGCCGGCCTCTTCCTGCGAAAAATAGATCGTCAAACCGCTCATGCTCATCGCGTCGGTCACGATCAAACCCTTAAATCCCATCTGGTTTCGCAGCAGATCGGTCTGGATCTTATGCGAAAGCGTTGCGGGAACAGTCGCGCTTTGCGAGATGATCTCGGCACCGACCTCAGAATCGCCCTGGATCATATTCTTGAGCGGCTTTATCACTTCGGGATCGATCTGCGGCAGGGCGATGTGCGCGATCATTACCGAAGCGACGCCTGCGTTGACCGCGGCGCGAAACGGAACAAGCTCGGTTTTTTCAAGCTCCGCAAGCGTGTGCTCGATGATCGGCAAACCGCGATGCGAATCGACGTTTGTATCGCCGTGACCAGGGAAATGCTTTGCGGTTGCTATTACGCGCTGGCTTTGCAGGCCTTCGATAAATGCAACGCCGAACTTTGCAACTTCCTGCGGGTCTTCGCCAAAACTCCGGACGTTTATCACGGGATTTGCCGCGTTATTGTTCACGTCCAGCACAGGAGCGTAAACATGCATCAGCCCCATGGCTTTTGCTTCGCGGCCGGTTATGACACCGATCCTTCGCGCATAATCCGGATTTCCGGTCGCAGCGACGGCCATGTTCCACGGAAAGTTTATCGCGTCCTGATAACGCATGCCGATGCCGGTCTCGGCGTCGATAGCTATCAGCAGCGGGATCTTTGCGTTTTCCTGCATCCGGTTGACGAGATGGACGGTCTCGTAGATCGGAGCGCCGAATAAAATTATCCCGCCGAGCTTGTTTTCGACGACCTGACGCTGCAGCTCTTTATAATAATCACTGTCCTGATTGGCAAAACGCGGGTTGATGCCGATCTGTATGATCTGCCCGATCTTTTCATCGACCGACATTTTCTTTAGCTGTTTGTCGGCGAATTTCCAAGCCTTTGCGGAAGGCTCGAATTTCTTGGCGGCTTGCGGCGCGGGTTTCTGAGAGACGTTGGGCAATGCGCCAAGCGTCAGCGTTAGGAGTAAAAAAATGGTGAAAAATAATTTCATAAAAATGACTGTTCGAAATCGGCACAACCGAACCACGAAATAACACGAATGACACTGGAACAGAAATGGCAGTTACTCGGCAGCGGCCTCAACCGGGTAATTTTCTTCGGTCATGACCGGTTCTCGCGGAAACAATGCACTCACAACATAACCCACCGAAAAGCAGATAACGGTTCCTACAAGAACGTACCAAGTCCACGCAAGATCGGTGTAAAACTTGACAAAAAGCATTACGGTCATTGAGACCAGCATTCCGACGATCACGCCGAGCTGGTTCGCTTTCTTCGTCAAAACACCAAGCAAAAATGCTCCCAGCATCGTTCCGTAAACAAGCGATGCGATGGTCAGCCCGACCGTGAAAACCGAGCCCCAGTTGCGTGCCAAAAACGCGATCACTATAAGGATCACGCCCCACGTCGCGGTCAGCCAGCGCGAAAGTTTTAACAAAAATTCGTCGCTCGCGTTCGGATTGATCAGCGGCTTGTATAGGTCGAGAACCGTCGTTGACGCAAGCGAATTTAGCGAACCGCTAAGGTTCGACATCGCCGCAGCGAAGATCGCCGCGATCACCAGGCCCGAAATGCCATGCGGCAGGCGCTCGACGATAAATTTCGGAAATATTTCATCATTGCTGACCAACGCCGTGTCGAGCGGGAAGTATTTGTAATAAACGAATAGCATTACGCCGATGAAAAGGAAAAGAGCAAACTGGAACAGTACGACAAAACCGCTCAGTATCAATGCCTTTTGGCTGTCCTTTTGGTTCTTGCACGTCAGCAGCCGCTGAACCAAAAGCTGATCGGTGCCGTGCGACGCCATCGTCAAGAACGTACCGCCGAGCAGCCCCGCCCAAAATGTAAACGGCATATTTAGTGCGGTATTGAACGAGAAAACCTGAAACTTTCCGGCTGCCGCACCTTGTGCGTAGATCTCCGGCCATCCGCCCGGGATGAGATTCAACAAAATATACGCTCCAACCAGCGACCCTCCGATGTAAATTATCAGCTGTATAAGATCGGTCCAGATAACGGCTGCGATGCCGCCTTCGAATGTATAGATCAACGTCAGAACTCCGACGATGACGATCGACCAAAGCGTGAGGTTCGGCAAATTCGGCAGCGACGATTGCAGAACGGCCGTTAGAACAATTGATGCGGCAAAGATGCGGACGCCTTCTGCCAAGGCACGCATCACTAGGAAAAGGGAGGCCGCAAAGTTTTTCGTCGAGACGCCGAAGCGGTTTTCGAGGAGCTTGTACGCCGTTAGCAGGTCGCCCTTAAAATATGCCGGGATAAACAAAAAACTGATGACGAACCGCGCGATGATGTACCCAAAAACGACCTGTAGATAAGTGAAGTTTCCGCCCTGTTCCGGATAAGCATAGTTGGCATAGGCGATCGCCGGAACGCCGATCAATGTCAGCGTGCTCGTCTCGGTCGCGACAATGGACAAGCTGATTACAACCCAGTTGATGTTCTTTGCGCCGACGAAATAATCCTTGACCGTTTTTTGCGACTTGCGAAAAAGCACGCCGAAAATGGTTATGCCGATCAGGTACGCGACGAGAACGATGTAATCAACGGTTGAGAATCCCATATTGAAACTGAATATTTAACCCGAGTTGTTATTTGTTGAAAAATAAAACTTTCAACGAACGGATCATAAAAGCCGATAAGAGTTAGCGAACGACTTAGGGAAAGCTATAAGAGATTTTTATCTTGAATTTGGCGTTTGGTCAAGCACGGGCCGCTTTTTTTCGGCGAAAAATCGTAATCGAGAAGGTCGCCGATGAAATCGACAGTGATGTCTGCCGTCGGATACTTTGCAATTTTGACCTTATCAAAGGCGTAATGACCCTGGCGGACAAAAACGGTCGTCGCGCGCTTTTTCCACTGTTCTTTTATCGCAGTCAGAATGCGGATCTTATCGTCCACGAGAACGTAATGCCTGGCCGGATAGCGACGAGCGATGTCCTTTAGCTCCTGCTCTTTGTGGATATATATAAGGATATTTTTATCGACGGCTTCGAACAATCCGGAACGTTCGATCTTTCGCGGCTGAAACACGGCATCACCGTCCGTCAATATCACGACCGGCCCCCATTTTTTGAAATGGTCCAGCACATCCAGCGAGCGTGGGAAAAGGCGGTTCGCGAACGGATAATTTATCAAAAACGTCGAAAGAGCGAGAAAATGCGAATCATGCGGATAATGCAGACGGTATCGCTGAAGCGCTCCGAGATAATCCGCGTAACCGAGTTCTGATCGAAGCGTCTCGAAAATTTTCCAGTAACGCGCGTTTCGTTTCGGGCCGACCTCGCTTTCAAGGAACGAGCGCAGAGCGACCGTCACGCGGTCGTTGTCGAGCAGCGTGTTATCAACGTCAAAAAGAAATACAACGTCGGATTTCATTCAGTCGGTACCACCTGCGGTAGCGGGTGGTTGAAGTTAGCCATTTCGAACAGGGATGAAACGGATCGAGCGAATTTGGACGGATCGGAAAAATGATTTGGGTCTTCATCCGCACCGCTCCGCTTGATCTGACCGATCCGCGTTCGAATGTTTTTCCTACCGTTTTGAGATGCGATGATGAACCACCCGCTACCGCAGGTGGTACTGACCTCTCGCGAGCCCAACGCTAAATATCTTCGCCCAAAATTCGAATACCGGATTCGCCCGCGATCACCGCAGTTTTTGCCATGCCGATAAAAAGCCCGGTTTCTACAACTCCGGTAAGAACTTTTAAGTTGTTGTGTAGTTCCGCTGGGTTATCGATCGAGCCGCAGCAGCAATCCAGAATGTAGTTGCCATTGTCCGTGACGAACGGTTGTGCTCCGCCCATTCGCATACTCGGTTCGATATTTAGTTTTTCGATTCGGCGGGCCGTTGTCTGCCATGCAAATGGGACGATCTCGACCGGCAATGGGAACATGCCCAGCGTCTCGACACATTTCGATTCGTCGGCGACGACGATCAACCGGTCGGACGAGGCCGCCACCAGTTTTTCCCATAACAAAGCGCCGCCGCCGCCTTTTATCAGATCAAGTTGCGGGTTAATCTCGTCCGCGCCGTCTATCGTAAGATCGAGACGTTCAACGTCGGCGAATGTGCAGAGCTCGATGCCGTTTTCGAGCGCAAGTTTTTCGGTTTGTCTTGAGGTTGGGATCGCACGAACGCGAAGGCCGTCTTTTACAAGCTCACCGACGCGCATGATCGTAAAATAAACCGTCGAGCCCGTGCCGAGACCGATGGTCATGCCGTCGCGAATACCTTCGGCCGCTTTTTCGCCCGCGATCTTTTTTAACTGATCGGATCTATTCATCCTTAAGAGGCGATGCCGCCTGCCTAATAGTATTTTTCGGATTTCTGTCGGCTGCCCTAATTCTGAAAGCTACTTTTCTTTCACCTTTATCTCATACAACTTTTTCCATTTTTTACCGGTTACGAAAATGCGATCGTGATCGGCGTCGTATGCTATTCCGTTCAAGGTGTTTTCGGCCTTTGGGTCGCTCGGGTCCATCATATCGTTCGGCGCCGGTTGGTCGTCGGGCGAGATACCTGCGAGATCGATCCAGCCCAAAACCTTTCCGTTATTCGGATCGATCCGTGCGATATAATTCGGTTTGCCGAGTATCTGCGGGTCTTCAGAATGCCAAATGTTTGCCCACAGTTCGCCCTTGATATATTCGAGTTCGTTGACCTGCATCAGCGGACGCCCGTCGTCGGTTTTTACGATTATCTGCCGCACGGGTTTGAACGTCGCCGGGTCCATAACCTGTATCACGTGCGTGCTGTTGGTCATAAAAAAGTTTTGGCCGTCGGTCGTCATTCCCCAGCCTTCGCCCTGGTACTGAAATTCGCGGATGAGCTTGAAGGTATTGACATCAAAAACGCGGCAGAGGCCTTCGCGCCACGTCAGCTGATAGATCAAACCATTCCACAATGCAATGCCCTCGCCAAAATCTTCTCGCGGCAGGTCAAATTTTTGTACGATCTTTCCTGTTTCGAGGTCAACCTTACGAAGCGACGAATGTCCTTCTTCGCCGGTGCTTTCGTACAAAAAACCGTCGTGGTAAAAAAGCCCTTCAGTAAATGCATTCGGGTCGTGCGGATAGGCCTTTACGACCTCGTAGGTGTAAACCGGGACGCCCGATGGTTTTGCATTAGCATTGCTCACGTTTGGTTTCGCGGCGTTGACGTTTGGTTTTGCGGTGTTCGCCGGACCGCTGCATGAGAACGTCAGCGCAATTGTAAAAAAAAGCAAAAATAATCGCATAATTAAAGTTCGGCTGCAGAAGCGCGCGCGTTAGCAAGGCGAAACTATCAGCGTTGAACGTACCACCATTGCTAACGCGCGGGCTTTCGAAAAATCCGCATTACTTCTTCAACGCCCGGTCGATCGCTTCGCGAAATCCCTCAGCCGACAGGTGCCGCACGGCGATGCCGTTTACGAAAATTGTCGGCGTGCCCGTGATGCCGTAGGCTTTACCGTCGGCCATATCTTTACGCACTTCGGCAGCGGTTTTTTCGAGGCTTAAGTCTAACTCAAATTGTTTTACATTCAAACCAAGGTCCGCCGCGTATTTTGAAAGGGAAGCCGCGTCCAACGCGTTCTGATGCGTGTAGAGTATCTCGGTGTATTCAAAGAATTTGCCCTGCGCATTTGCGGCGTTTGCGGCCAGCGCCGCGCGAAAAGCGTTCTCGTGCAGCGACGTCAGCGGAAAATCGCGAACGACGAAACGGACCTTTCCCGGATATTCCGCCAGCACCTTTTTTAGTACCGGGTGCGTCGCCGAGCACGCCGGGCACTGAAAATCGCTGAACATAACGACCGTGACCGGAGCGTTTGCCGGTCCCTGCGCCGGATCGTCGTCAGTCGAGACGCTTTGCACGGGCGGCGCGGGTTCCTTGATCAAAAAATTGACAGCGTATTTTGCAAAAAGCTTATCCTTTAAGGCTTTTTCGAGTCCGGCTCGCTCGTCATCACTGTAATCTTTGAGTTTGTTCGATATCTCGCGGGCGATGTAATCCGAAGCGTCGATCTTTTCCGCGGCCGCGTCACGCTCGATCAGCGAAGAAAGAACCACGTTTTCGATCTGGCCGCGTATTGCGTCGTAAACATCGGCCCGCTGGTCATACAGCGTCAGCTTGTACTTGTTTTCAAACTCGCCCGCCGATACCGATTTGCCATCAACCGAAAACAGAGTTTCCATCGGCTTTAGGTCCGCCGCGTTTACGTCCTTGCCGTAAACGACTTTGTGTCTCGCAGCCAGATTTTCGTAATAGGCGTCGAGCGCTTTTGTCTCGGCGTCACGACGCAAATATTCAACGATCCGCTTTCGTGACTGGTCGAGCGTCTGGTCGCCGAGAGAAGCGCGATTTGCATCGTAAACGGCTTTGATTTCGGTTTCTGCGGGGTTGGGGATCTTTGCCTTCTCGGCTTCTTCGAGACTTTCGGCGCTCACGCCTCTGGCCGTCGCTTCGGCCTCGACAAGCCGTTCGTTGACGAAGAATTTTAGCAATTGCTTGCGGGCCTCAGCGATGACGGAATCCTGGCCCTGGTAGAGCTTTTGTGCGTCCGGTGAAAGGTCGGAAACGGTAAAGTCTTTACCGGTCGATGTAACAAGAACCGTGTCCGGTTTCTGGGCAAACGCCGCGCAAGCGGATATCAGCAGCAGGGTGATCGAAATAAATCTCATAGATTAGGGGCGTCTCGCGAAACGGTTCAGACGACAAGTTTATCAGATTTTCAGATGCTTTATCCACGAACGAGAGTTGCGGGAGTCGCCGACCCAAAAGAAAAACGAACTACGAACGGAAATGCTCGCTCCCGCCCGTAATTCGCTAATTGTAAAAACTTTCAGGCTTTGCTAAAAGCTCATGCGGTTGCCCGCGAAACTTCCTGAACCACCTCTGCGGTCTTTCCGTCGCTTGCATTGCTGGCGATATCGGCCTGTGCGAGTATGCCGCAGCACGCGCCTTTTTCATCGACAACCGTAATGCGGCGTATCTGTTTTTCCTCCATCAGATTGCAGCATTCCTCGAGTGTCGTATCGGGCATCACCGCGACGACGGACGCCGTCATTGCATCGCCCGCTGTCAGGTCAAGCGGATTTTTGCCTTCGGCAACGACACGGCACGTGATGTCGCGGTCTGTGATAACGCCGACGGGGATCTTTGTACTGCTGTTTTCGACGACGGGAATGCATCCGCAGTCGTTATCCACCATCATCCGCGCAACATCCTTCAAGCTTGTTTCAGGTGTACAGCACGCGGGGCTCTCCGTCATTATTTCTTTTACTAACATGATCTTTCCTCCAAAAAGATTTAGAAAATTCTGTCAAATACAGCCACCGGGCTTGGCGGCAAAACGTTCTTGAAAAGGCGTTCCGGTACCGTGTTGCGTTCGGGTGGGTCATTAAGATCCTCGGGCAGCACGCCCTGCAACGCTCCGTTTTCGTCGATGACGATAACGGGGCGGTGTCCGGTGCGTCTTTGGCGACATTCGGACAGATCCGATTCCAGATCGGCCTTTACAAAATTGGTATTCATTACGTTTGCAGCGGTCATCCCGCGTGGGCTGCGGCCGCGGCCTACAACCTGCATGCAGATCTCATGTTCGGTGACAACGCCAATCGGAATGCGATGGGCTTTGCTTTCGATAACCACTACGTGATCGCTGTCTTTTTCCTGCATCAGCTTATAGACCTGTTCCAGAGGGAGATCCTCTGTGCAGACGGCTGGATTTTTGTTTATTAGATCGCGGACAAACATTGCCTATACCTCCATCGGTTTTGATACACTCGAAGCCATTAGCTTAGTATGCTTTTCGCACACTTTTCCGGGTTTTCTCGGTTAAGCAAATGTTTAAGCAAGCGCCGTTCCAAATCATGAAACTTCCGCTCAGTTTTTATCTTCGTGAAAATACGATCGAGGTCTCACGCGACCTGCTTGGCAAATTGCTCGTGGTGCCGGCCGAGAACGGGGATCGGGTTTCCGGTATGATCGTCGAAACCGAAGCGTATCTCGGCGAGATCGACAAAGGTGCCCACAGCTACGGCGGACGCCGCACCGCGCGAAACGAGATCACGTACTCCGAGGGCGGCCACGTTTACGTCTTTTTTGTTTATGGAATGTATTACCAGCTAAATTTTGTCACCGGCCGTGTCGGGCAACCGCACGTTTGCCTTATTCGTGCGGTCGAGCCGGTCGAGGGAATCGAGATAATGCGAAAACGCCGCGGCACAATGCCGGACAAAAACCTGACAAGCGGGCCGGGAAAATTGTGCATCGCATTTGGAATAGACCGCAGTTTGAACGGCGAACATCTTCTCGGCGACAGAATATCGGTCGAGGAATATAAAAATTTTACCAGGAAAGATATTGCCGAAGGGAAACGCATCGGCATCGATTACGCCGAAGAGTTTGCCGAAATGCCGTGGCGGTTTTGGGTGAAGGGAAATACATTTGTGAGCAAGAGGTAGTAATAGTTATGGACACTTTACGGGGTATACAGGATTGGTATAAATCCAACTGCGATGAAAATTGGGAACATGATTACGGTGTAGAAATCGACACTCTTGACAATCCTGGCTGGTCTGTCGCTATTGATTTACTTGGAACGAACTTAGACGGAAAGATAATTGAAGAAGTAAACTGCGAGGTTTCGGCAAATGATTGGCACGTTTATAAGACTGAAAACGATCAGTTTATAGGATATGGTGATCCTACGAAATTAGACTATCTTCTAAAAGTCTTTATCGAATGGGCCAAATCACAAAATGAAGACTGGCTACAACCCCCCAGTGCGGTATGGGGAATCGGCAGAGGAAATTCAGGAAAAGAGGGACGAAGAATTCTGGAATACGCTTTCGAACGAAGTCCCTAATGAGGTCTGTAGGCATGAGGACTGTAATGAGTTAAGAATTCATTACAGCGTGCTGTGTCGAAGACACCATTTCGAAATGGTCACGAAAAGAGAATTGCCGTCCTACCTTGAATAGGATAGCTCCTATTTCGATGCTATATTCATTTTCATTCCAAATCTTGGCCGCAAGGTTATCATCGGCTGCAAGCCAATTTTTTGCTCAGGAACCAATCCCAGTTTCCATTTTCGAGCAAAAGTTGCGATGAGCAATATCCCCTCAGTCCAGGCAAAGCTCTCGCCGATGCAGCGCCTGATGCCGCCTCCGAACGGGAAATAGATATTTTTCTGGCTGGCCTCCTTAACGCTTTGCGTTTCCCAGCGTTCGGGAATAAATTCGTCAGGCTGCGGCCAATATCGGCTGTCGCGGTGCGTGACGTAAGGGCTCAATAACAGCAATGCACCAACCGGAATTTTGTATCCGTAAATCTCGTGCGGCTCAATGGCTAGACGCCCGATCGCCCACGCGGGCGGATAAAGCCGCATCGATTCGGCCAAAATGGCTTCGGTGAATTTTAGGTTCGGAACGTCGTCGATGGTTGGCAGCCGCAGGGCAGAGACGCGAGTGTTAACGAGCGTGCCTGCGGGTTCTCCATGCCCCTTCAACGTCGCGTCTCCGCGCAGAACACGATCCAGCTCTTCATGCAGTTTTGCTTCCTTTTCCGGATTTTGCGAAAGCAAAAACCATGTCCACGTCAATGCGTTCGCGGTTGTCTCATGTCCGGCGAGAAACAGCGTCAATGCTTCATCGCGTATCTGCTCGTCGGTCATCGGGGAGCCGTCGTCCTCGTCGCGGGCGGCAAGCAGCATCGACAACAGATCGCCTTTGTCTTCGCCGGTTTTGCGGCGTTCGGTGATCATTCCGTAGATTATCTTGTCGAGAGTGTCCTTGGCATGGCGAAACCGTTTCGACTGCGGCAGCGGCAGGTTTCGCAGCCAGTCGGAAAACGGAAGCAGCAAAAAATTGAAAAGCTGGACGATGGTTGTCATCGCCGTTCCGACCTCGTCCGCTTCGTTCTCGACATCGGCGCTGAACAGCGTTTTGCCGACGATCTGCAGTGTCAAGCGCATCATTTCGCGGTCTATATCGCGAGTCTGGCCGTCGCTCCACTCGTTCGACATTTTCTCGCCGAACTCGACCATCGATCTTGCGTATTCGGCGATTCGCTGGCGATGAAACGCCGGTTGAATCATTCGCCGCTGACGAAGGTGTTCGGCTTCTTCATTTGTCAGCAAGCCTTCTCCGAGCAGTGCTTTTGCGCGTTTCAGAGCGCGGCCTTTGTGAAATTTGTGAGCGTTGACGACCAGCACATCGCGGATCATTTCCGGATCGTTGATAAAAAACGCAGGCTGTCGCGCCATTCGGAAAAACGCAATGTCATTGAGAGATGCAAGTCTTGTAAGAAAACCCGTCGGATCGCGCCGGAAACTCCTGAAATGTCCGCCGATCCAGTCGGCTGGAACTGTCGGCGGAAGCAGATGCTGGGGTTGCGGTTTCATTTCGCGATAATTTTACCAAATCGCCGGGGAATTAACATGGATAAGGGATGAAGGGCACCAAGGATCTGGTTTTATTCAACTATCCCTTGTTTCACCTTTATCCCTGTGGATGTTTTCTGCATTTAAAATTCTTTGATGAAAATGTTATTTTAATCTCTTATGTCTGAAGCAAAAGTTAAGAAAGCAAAACCCGATATTCGCGCGATAACACGCCTTGTTCCAAAAAGCGGAAACCTCGTTCAGGGCCAGTCCGAACTGCCGATCGACCCGCAGCTTGCCAAAGAAGCGGCTGAAATTATCGCGGCCAGCCAGAACCATTACGGCGCCAGCGAAGGCGACGCAGATCTGCGAAAAGCCGTTGCGGAAAAGATAAAAAGATATAACGGCATCGAGGTTAACGTCGATGCAAAACCGTTGGAGGTAATGATAACGAATGGCGGCACGGGAGCGTTGATCGGCATCGCGCAAAGCTATCTGAACGGCAAATCGGCTCTCGTTTTCGAACCTTATTACCCATATCACCGGCGGATCCTGGAAGAGTTCGGCGGCAAAACCGAAGCGTTCGAGCTCGACGAAAATTTGACGTTTGAAAAGGACGCGTTACTGGCGCGCTGTCGGGAATTGAAGGACCGTGCGCAATTTCCCCTAAAGGCGATCGTCGTCTGCACGCCCGCAAACCCGAGCGGCAAGGTCATGACGCAGACAGAGTTGGAAGCGGTCGCCGAAGTTGCGAAAGACCTCGACCTGCTGGTCATCTCGGACGAGGTTTACGAGCATTACGTCACTGGCGAAAATCCTCATATTCCTATTGCGACGCTGTCCGGAATGTGGGACCGGACGATAACGGTCAACTCGTTTTCAAAATCATGGAACATCTCGGGCTGGCGGCTTGGATATGCGTACGGCAAAGGCGAGCTGATCGCTCCGATCAATAATGCCGCGAACGTGATCTATGTCTGTCCGGCGACGCCGCTGCAGGCCGCGCTGTCGCGGGTTCTGATGGCCGACGGCGATTACTACACAAAGCTTCGCGACAAATTCGACGGAAAACGCCGCTTTTTCTCCGAGGGAATTCGCGAGCTTGGATTCGACATTTACGACTCGGGATCGGCTTTTTATCTCTGGGCGAAAATACCCGTGCAATTTGACGACGCAATATCGTTCAATGAAATGTTGATGGCAAAAGCCGGCGTCGGCATGACACCGGGCAGTGCGTTTGCCGACAGCGATGACTGGGACCGCTACGTGCGGATCTGCGTTGCCCGCGAAGATACGATACTCAAGGGCTCACTCGAAAAATTAAGAGGTGTATTGGCGTGAGGACGGTCGAGGTTGTTTTGAGCGACTAGGATGACCGTGAGGGCATCGGATTTCGGGCCAGTATTCGATATGGACCGTCCCGAAGCCACGGAAATAAAAGTTGCTTCGCTCAAAAAAATGCGAAAAATAAATCTTGTATTGTTGCGACCTTTTGTTCTCCTGCTGTTTGTTTCGTTTGTTCTTGCTCAACCCGGCAGTCTTGCCACACGGACTCAGATCGATGTGTACGCTAAGAATATAAGCAGGTACACCGACCACCATCGAAAGGGGGCGATAGCCTTTGCCGACGTCTCGTCCTACGGTTCGACGGATGAAGATTGGAAAAAGATAGGTTCGTGGGACGACCTCGATAACTACACCGCCGATCACGACGCATATGGACTGGCGTTAGTCTGGAAGCAAAATGGTAAAGTCACGGCGGCAAACTTTACTTATACCAGCCCGTCGGGCGATTGGAACGATTATGTAAATCATTATTTCCGCCCCGATGGCACACTCGCATTGGTTACGTCGGAGTTTCGCACATTTGCGAATACCTGCGTTGCAAAACAGAGGCTTTATTTTGACCGAAAGGGAAAAGGGATCAAAAAGACCGTTAACTATTCTGACCTCGAAACCGGCCGCCGAAAGGCACCTTGTCTGGGCGATGAGTCGCTAAAATTTACCTATTACGAATCAGTAGCCCGGCTGCCGTTCTCGGGCTTGCTCTGACCATGATCAGCCCTCGGCCCCAAATTTGCACGCCGCTTTTGCCTTGCTTCTGAGCCAGAGGCTAAAATCAGTTTTTTATTCTTATTACATGCACTACCATCTCATAGGAATTTGCGGCACGGCTATGGCGTCGCTGGCCGGCATGCTTCAGGCCCGCGGGCACAAGGTCACGGGCTCGGACCAAAATGTTTATCCGCCTATGTCCACACAGCTTGAGGCGCTCGGCATCGAAATTCTCAACGGCTATCGTGCCGAAAACGCCGACATTGGAGCAGATTGCGTCGTTGTGGGCAATGCGATCTCACGCGGCAATCCCGAGCTGGAAGAAATTCTCAATCGGAAACTGCTTTATCGCTCGCAGGCGTGGGTCGTTCAGGAAGAATTCATTCGCGGCAAACGTTCGCTCGTTGTTGCCGGGACGCATGGGAAAACGACGACGACCAGCATTGCAACGTGGATCTGCGAGGTCGGCGGGCTCGATCCGTCCTTTCTTGTCGGCGGCATCGTGCAGAATTTCGATTCCAGTTTTCGGGTGACGGGCAGCGATCATTTCGTGATCGAGGGCGACGAATACGACACTGCATATTTCGACAAAAAGCCGAAATTCATGCACTACTTACCCGAGATCGCCATTGTCAACAATATCGAATTCGACCACGCTGACATCTATCGCGATCTGTACGAGATCAAATTTCAGTTCTCGCGCCTGATGAACCTCGTGCCGGGCAACGGACGCGTGATCGCCGGTGTCGATTCGCCCGTTGTTCGCGAAGTCCTCGAAGAAATGGACGGCAAGCTGTTCACACGGGTCGAGACGTTCGGGCTGTCCGACGACGCCAAATGGCAGGCGCGCTATATCGATTTTACGGGCGACACTACGCGGTTCACCGTCTTCCGTGATGGCAACAGTTGGGGCGAAGTTGAAACGCATCTGATTGGCGAGTTCAACGTCCGAAATTGTCTGGCCGTCATCATCGCTGCCGACGCGTGGTCCATTTCAAAGGAGAAAATTCAGGAGGCGTTTCACACCTTCAAATCGGTAAAACGCCGTATGGAAGTTCGCGGCGTTGAACGCGGCGTAACCATCATCGACGATTTTGCGCATCACCCGACCGCGGTGGAAGAAACGCTGAAAGCCTTGCGAATGAAATATGAAGGCAAGCGGCTGATCGCCGTCTTTGAACCGCGTTCGTGGTCGTCGCGGCTTGCGATCTTTCAGGAACCATACGGCAAGGCTTTTTCATATGCCGATTACGTCATCATCGCGGGCGTTTACAACACGTCAAAAGCGAGCGAGCTTGGCAAGGTTCTCGATGTGCAGGAGCTTGTCAAAGACGTTGAACTTCAAGGCAAACCAGCAATGACATTTCCCGATGCCGATTCGATCATTGAACATCTTATGCCCGAATTAAAGGACGGCGATGTAGTTGCGATAATGTCCAATGGCGGTTTTGGCGGGATACATGCCAAGCTGCTTGACCGTTTAAAATAAAAGGACGGCGCGGTTTTGAACGCACACGCCGTCCATTCGAAATAACAAGTTACCTAATCGACGTTTACGTTAACGGTCGCGCTTCCGCTGCCGCCGACCGGGTTGTACTGGATCGTATTCAATCCCGGCAGCAGATATGGCGAAAGATCAACCGTTGCTCTGCCGTCGGCAAGCTCTTCGCCGCTGATGACGAGATCATACGTTCCGTTTATGTGAACGACCAACATTTTCAGATTGGCGTTTCTCACCTCGAGCGTGCCCGTTGCCGTCGGAGCGTAAAACTCCTGACGCAGTGTCGGCGGGCCTTCGCCACGCTGACGGCCGATACTTATCGGATACGAACCGATATCCACACCGGTGTAGTAGGCCTTCAATATCTGAAGAAAGTTTTGACCCGCGAGACCGCGTCCGTGTGCGCCGTACTGGCTCATACCCGTGTTGTGTCCCCAGCCTCCGCCGGAAGCGATCACACCAGCAAAATTACCGTTCGTGTCTGTGTAAGACTCGAGAAGCGCCGGATTTGTAAGCGTGAAATTCGCCGCAATATTTGACGAACCCGGACAAACTGCCGGCGTGCTTACTGCCGTTCGCCCGAGAACGTTTCGCAGATTGTCCCAGCCTCGAACTTCGACCACGCCGCTCGTTAAAGTGATACGCGCGATCGCGATGCGATTCGATCCATCCATTCGCAGCACTGGCTCGACGGCGGTAACATTGCCCGTGGTGTTTCCGTTTATGACGATTATTCGACTTGCCGTCAGACGGGATTTTATCGTCGCAGCTGAAAGTTGGATTCTCCATCTCGAAAATCTGTTATTGACCCGGCCGCACATATCGTATCCTTGTGGCTGAATGGTGCTCCAGAACAGATCGCGCGTCACCGGGTCGCTCAGGTCCAGGGGCGTGCCTTCGCCGTCGTAGATGGCAACGAGATACGGCGTAAAATTCGTTCCCGGAAGCTGATCGCTCGGCGAGTTAAAGATCCAGTGATTGCTGTCGCTGTGGCCGCCGAACGACGACGAATACAGGGCGGAAATGATCTTGCCGTTGTAGGACGCAACAAGTCCTCGCGTTTGCTCGGTGGCCGCGACGGCCCTCGGATGCTCAGACAAAACCCCGCGATAAACCTGTGATGACGACGAGTCCACAAGATCGAAATGGTACCCAGACCGGACAAAGCGGCCGATATTTGCAACCGCATATCCGCGAGCGGCGACAGCCTGAGCCTTTAGTGCCTCGATAGCGAACGAAGCGATCGATTCATTGGCAACAACGCCCTTGACGTAATTCTCGAGTTCGAGAATGTTTACCAGGTTTACCTTTTCGGCCCCGGTGCTGCTGCCGCGCGAAACCTCGATAGCTCCTCTGTAAGTTGGGTGAAGCGCCGGGCCGCCCAGGATGTTGCTGCGCAAAATGCTCTCGATCCGGAACAGGTTATCAGTCGTTGTCGGCATAAAGCGGACCGGTCCGGCCGCGGCCAAGGCGGTACCGTCCGGCTCGGTGACTATATAATTCGTCCCGTCAAAACGCACATCAAAAATTTGCCCGGGCAACATGACCGCGATCTGATTTCCCGTCGCAAGGTCGATGACGTTTACATCGCCGACCGTGTTCGAAACCTGTACAAATGGGTGATTAAGCGACGAGAATTCTGAAAACGCACCCGTCGAAGTGAACGAATAGTAGAGGCCGACGCGAACGGCCACTACGGATGTTGTCGGGTTGCCGAGAATCACCGGTCCCAAGTCTTCGCGATTTCCAGAGGCATGCGAATCGCCTTCTTCGGCTCTGAGATTTATCCACGTATCCTCAATTATTTGGTCCTCCGTCTGCTGTTCAGGTGTCATCTGGGCCACTGCAGGTATGGCAGCCAGAAGACACACGAATAGCGCGAAGGACGAGATTGCTTGCAATTTCATGAAAGTTTCCTCCCGATTGTATATTTGTGAGCGTCCAAAATATAGCATAGACGCTGCTTATAGTTCAACGGGAAACGATAAATAAATTCGATACGTGGATCATCGAACGTTTTGCAAGGAATTTCCGCTATTTAGTTATCGAATTAACAACTTATTTAATTAACCACTTGATGGGCAGAATTTTTGGGGTGCTGCGACGACCACTCTCCAACCGAAGGAGCCTGGTTTCTCACAGCCGCAACGCTCACTTCGCCTCGTAGACAACACGTCCGTCCATTATCGTTGTCAGCACTTTTGCGTCTTTTATCTTTACCGGGTCGATCGTGAAGATGTCGTCCGAGACGATGATCATATCAGCCAATTTACCCGTTTCAAGCGTGCCTTTAACCTTGTCCTGAAACTCGGCATAGGCCGAACCGTATGTGAAACCGCGCAGGGCTTCGTCAACGGTGATCTTTTGTTCCGGTATCCAGCCGTTCGGATTTTTATCGTCCAATGTGCGGCGAGTCACGGCGGCGTAAATGCCGTAAAGGGCGTCCATCGTCGCCACCGGCGAATCGGAGCCGAACGCAAGCACTGCACCGGAATCAAGCAGCGAGCGAAATGCATAGGTACCCTTCAGACGCTTTTCGTCCAGACGCTTCCACGCCCAGCGGCCGTCGTCGATTATGTGCATTGGCTGCATCGACGCGACGACTTTTAACTTGCCGAATCGCGGAATGTCCTCTTGGCGAAGATGCTGCGCATGCTCGATGCGGTCACGGCGGTCGCGCGGGCCATTAAGGTTTTCAGCATTTTGGTAAAAATCGAGGATCGTCGCGTTGGCGCGGTCGCCGATCGCGTGAATGAACACCTGCAATCCCGCCTTATCGGCATCGACGATATCCTGTTTCATGCTCGTGGTGACTTCGGCACGCGGTAATCCGCTGGTGTTCGGAGCGTCCAGATACGGATCGAAAAACCATGCGGTTGTCGATCCGAGACTGCCGTCCGCAAAACCTTTCAAACAGCCGATTCGCAGCATCGGTGAGCCAAAGGCGTAATGCAGGCCAGTATTTGCCCAACGCTTAAAATCGTGGAGCGGCGAGCATCCGTAAATACGCGTTTTAAGCTTGCCCTGCCGCATCAGCTCCTGATAAACGCCGACGTCCGTTCCGGCGGACATGTCCTGCACGCTCGTTACGCCAAGAGATGCGGCATGATCGGTCGCAGCCTGTGCCATCTCGAGTCGTTCTTCCCATGACGGGTCCGGGATCACTTTCTCGATATAACCCATCGCGGCGTCCTTAAAAACACCGGCCGGGTTGCCGTTAGCATCACGGACGATCAAACCGCCGGACACCTCAGGCGTGTTCTTATCGACGCCCGCGAGCTTCATCGCCATGCTGTTCGCCAGAGCCATGTGGCCGTCGAGGCGGTTCACCCACACAGGATTGTCCGGCGTAACGGCGTCGATCATCGCGGCTGTCGGCAGAGCGTTCGGCGTCCAGTTTTCATGGTCCCACTGCCCGCCGAGTATCCAGCGGCCTTTTGGCAGCCTTGCGGCAAAATCCTTGATGCGCTGGATAAATTCCTCGGGCGATTTCGCCGACCTCAGATCGACCGACGAAAGCTGCGCGCCC
>Ga0207674_10003786_pt1 | contig 18454 bp, 18 predicted proteins | sample KBSCornC72_FD_184303 | JGI IMG/M metagenome (GOLD analysis project Ga0207674, IMG submission 184303) | Corn rhizosphere microbial communities from Kellogg Biological Station, Michigan, USA - KBS Corn C7-2 (SPAdes) (version 2) | ecosystem: Host-associated > Plants > Roots > Rhizosphere > Soil ... | reverse complement strand
GTTGTGCACAGCAATCATTTAGCTTCGAGAGAGACTGGGAGTCTAAGCCTTCGATCTTCTTCAATCAGTGGTGCAACCTCTTTATTGTCTGATGTCCGCTTTGTTGTGCGCACCCGCATTGGGTTCTCCGCACCTTCTGCGATGTCGGCTTTAACGCTGCTCATCGGACTCTTTCCAAACCAATTCTCAGCTCTATCTCCACCAATTGTTAACTGCTTTGCAATCACGATCTCAATTTCAAGGTTGCCTGGCGGGTCGCCCCAGTAAGAGATTGGAAACTGTCTCAAGCGGACTTCGGCGCGCGCAGGCAAGAGGACGGCATTAAACCCGCCCGTTCCCAGGAAACGACCAATGACGACTCGTCCTTTGCCTTGCGGAGAAAAAACTTCCAACGTATCAACGCCGCCCTTCTCACCAATTGCTCCATGACCGGATCCCAGATTGCTCGGAAGCAGAAACCATCTGGGGGATTTCTGATCATTGCGAAGGATGACATCGAATGAAAGATAAACCAACGGCGGCTTGCCGAAGCGCATTTCACGGAATTTGATGTCCGCCTGTGCTGAAATATCCGTCACCTCAGCCGTCATCCTCACAATGGTAGGCTGATGATCGTTCGGCAGAAGGCGTTTACTATCATCGCGCCGTTCATCCTGGCCCAAAGCGGGAACAAAGCACAGCATTACCGCCAGGAATGGAAAGGTAACTAGCCGCTGGTTTGCTATCAACATAGGTCTGTTCCTTTTCAGCCGCCATTCTTTACCAACGATATCAAATGATACGTGCTCAACTCCTTGAGTCTTAGAATATCGCGAGTCGCGATGAAAGGCTGTTTACTTTTGCTTCGAGAAAACAGACTGCGCTACAGGAGTTCTGTGGGTCGTTTCTGCACATCATCCGATTTTCCTTGTCAAATGCAACTCGACAGGTGCCCGATACCGAACCTCCGGAGCCAGCTTCCTTGTAACAGCCGCAAGTGAATGTTCCCCCAATTTCACCGTTTGCCTTCAGTGCTACTCCGACTGTGTTGTTAGGAAGGTTTACAAATTTGTAACCCTGCTTGAGCCTAAAGACACCTTTTTCGATGACGATTCCCTGCAAACCCTTGGGTAGGTTTTTCACGAGCAACTTGCTGGCCTTCACGGGCTGATTTTCCTGAATCCGGGTTTCTGATTGCATCGGGCGGCCGGAAGATTGCGGCGACTGACTATAGGTAAAAATCACGGCCGTCAAAATCAAGACGAAAATTGAAATCACATGGATAGTTCTCATTCTATTTCTCCTTTCGCAATTAGCAACATCCGAGGGATCACTGGTCCAGTGTGGACTATAACGGCCAGCAAGATGGGCCACCACCATCGGCAGGTGTTCAATACAACACCGTGGAACCAGCCACGGAAAAAGGACTGCCGGTCGTGCAGCGGTAACTTGCCTGGCACGCGCCGCCGACTAACTGGCAAGAGTGATAACCATTGCAAACATCGATACACCTCAACCCAGTATTTGCACAGTCCACACAATTCGGGGCCGTGTTGCCACAGCCCGAGGCACCCAAGGAACCTTTAGCGGCGAACATTACGCGTGCTTGTTCATCTAGATTTGCCGGCAACGGCACGGGCCAGGTCCATTTGACGACATATTCCTTGCTGTCCCCGTCGTCGCTACTCACCGGAAACGAGCTGCTGCCCACAGCCTCTTGCATACAACGTAAAGCTAAGGTTTCTTGTCCTTGCGGTAGCGTTGACCTGCCAACCGTCAGATCCTTTACAGCCCATCTGCCGTTGTCGGTCCTTACGTAGTTGTGGTTGATTTGAATAGTGCCCGCGCCCCGCAGATGATTCCAACAGTTTTGCAATTTTGGAATGACATTCGAGTGGAAATACCGGTTGAGTCGTTGTTGCGTTGTGATGGTTCGCTGCAGTCGTTGCTCATTTATTCGGCTAGTGGCCTGGGGTGTTCGCGTCGTTGTCCGCGGTGTTTGACTCTGCGCAAACAGAAGCGCTGTCATGCTAATGAATGCAAGAACGATCAGGATCAGGGTGCTGTGTCTCACTAATCTTCTCCTTATCTCGATAGCGGTGACGCGGGCGTTCAGTAGCTCGACTTGTTACGGAGGGCTAAACGTCTTCGCGCCACTTCGACCCTGGCGCGCCCTCCTTAACAGTCGGGCTACTGCACCGTTTGCTCTCACTGCATCATGGCCTGGCCCATCACACCGTAGATTCCGCCGGTCCCGCAGTCACCGACCACGCGACAGGTGCGAGGAGTGCCACTGATTCTGCATGATTCACCGCCGAAGCATGATGGCCTGCATCCACCGGGTGCACACAGCCAACAGCGAGCAGGTGCTCCTTTTCCGTCACACCCGTTGCCACCAACGCTGCCTGCGCTTATTTCGGTTGCTGTTTGCGGGAAGCTTGCAGGCATTGGCACGGGCCAATTCCAATAAACCGTGTAAGTGCTCTCACTACTGTCACTCGGCAAGTTGGTTCCACGAACTGAATCCTGCATGCATTTCAAGGCGACAACCTCTTCGCCGCGCGGCAGTGTGGAACTGGAGATGGCTAGCTGTTCAGGCGTCCATTTACCCGCGGCGACTTTGCGATAGGTGTATTGGATTTCAACTGAGCCGCGCCCTTTTATTTGTGCCCAGCAGTCTTTCAACTTAGGTGTCACATCCTTTTGAAAGTAGCGATTGAATCTCCGCTGGGTATCAACGGTTTTCTGAAGCGTGAGTTGATGTTCAGGAGTTCTCGAAATCGTTTGGGGTAATTGCGTTGCGGAAGAATGCGCCATGCTGAATGCAACGAGCAGACCAATTCCGAAAAGGATCGGCGTAACCATTACGATCGTCCTGGTGCGTCTCATAATTCTTGTCCTTTCTTCCGCAACGTGGACCAACTGGCTCTTTAACAGACTCAAGATTCGTGTCTCTTACTTCGATCACCGGGCTGATGGTGGAACGAACTCCTCTCGGTTCCATTGAAACTCGGCCAGTTCCCCTCCGAAGACACAACTATTCCCGCTCTTGTCTCCGCAAATACGAACGACGGATGTTCCAACGCGTGGCAATTGGTAATAGCCGTGAGGCTGTGATGAGTAAGGAAAAACTTGCTGCGTCACATTTTTCCAACGCCCGCTTTTGTAAGTCGTAAACAAGATTCCTCCGGTACAGTTGGGTTCGCATGTGACTTGTGAGATTCCAACGACATAGGATCCATCCGCTTTTTTAAAAAGCGCGATTTCTGCCCATCCCTTCCAGTCGTTAGATTCAAGACGTAGATATCCATTCTTGATGTCTTCAATTTTGATCAAAGCCTTACGGTACTTGCCGATTGCGTCTCTTGATTCGTTTCTCTCATTCGCATAGAAGAAAAAGTCATTTTCAAATCCGGGGATCTCCGAATCCTGCGTTCCTTGTATTCCGTTAATGCTGCCCGGCAAGATCAGATAGAAGTCAGTTACTGTTCTTGGTTGCGTCTGTGCAACTGTACAAACAGCCAGGATGAATAAGAGAAGAAGCGTGATAATGATTCGTCTCATCTATTTTCTCCCGGCACTCTGATCAGGATCTTGAAACTCGCATTGCGAACATACTCTTTGTGAGTTCATCAGAATTCGCCGGAAACGGGACTGGCCATTTCCAATTAAGAACAAACGTGTTTCCGCTCTTCTCTGATGTGTCAACTGGAAAGGAACTCGCACCCACGGCATTCAACATGCACTTTGAAGCTAAACTATCCTGGCCTTTCGGCAAGGTCGACTGCTCCGTTTCCAGCTTGTTAAATAACCACCGTGTACCAGCTTTCGTGTAGGTGTACTTAAAAGCAATAGTTCCGTTGCCCTGAACATTGGCCCAGCACTTCGTGACCTTTGTCATTACATCGCCATGGAAATAACGATTGATACGCTGCTGAGTGCTCAGGACTTTCTCAGGGTTGATGCTTTCTGCTGTGGGAACTGTTTGAGGTGTTTGGGACGTTCGCCTGGGCGATTGACTATAACCAAAGATCAGCACGCCGAAGATTAGAGCCAATGCGGCAAATAGGTACATGCGTCTCATGACGTCTTCCCTTGTTTTCAGCCGGCTGATCGAGATGACCCCCAACCTGGACGAATGGATGATGAACGTGGTTTCCGACGTTCATCAGTCACATTCTTAGCAGTCGTTCTATTTCTTCCGAAGCTTGTCGTCGCTAACGCCAAAGAAGGTGAGATTGATCAAGGGATCGTCTAAGTACGCCCGTGTCCCGCGTAGTTCATACGCACAAATAAACCCATTGTGGTTCTTGTCCCAGGTTTCCTCGAGTAGGTTGAGGTTGAAAACCTTCAGGTCGTCAAGATTACCGAAGTCCGTGCCGAATACATGATTCAAATATTCGATTTGGTCTTGTTCTTCTTCGATGCCAGCCTGATTGAGCCCGTCTGTCACCAGGCCCCAAAAGGTGCCGTCCCCTTCGCCAAAAACCGCCGTTGGACCACCGTTGAGAAGTTTCGAATCATTCGCACAATCACCTGGCTCGTCGGATTGTGCTTGCACGGCAACCGATCCGATCACGACTACCAAAATCAGTGCGACCAGCTTACAACGTAAAGTCATCTCTCCCTCCTTACGTGCTACTCAATCTTCACGAGCTTGCAAAACTTTAATTCCACACCGCGCTCGCCATTGAAAACGCCCCGAACAGTCAAATATTGGTTACCTTTGATCCTCGAAAATTCCACCGCTTGTTCTTTGCTGAACCAGCAGGCAACTTTTGAAACGGATTGGCTGTCATTGTCTTCCAGCAAAACTGAGCCCTGGTCGGCATCCGGCTGTGGCATCGCCGGCGGGTTCAACGTATATCCCCGGATAACGATTTCCTTGCCGTCATATTTGTTTCGTACGCTAGCAGTGGATCTTTCATACGCATCGCCCAACGCGCCGGCCGAGACCGGCTTTTCAGGACTTAACGATCCGGTTTGACAGCCCGCACAAGCCAGTAAGCAAAGCGAGACCAGGAGAGGCTTCGTCATTAGTTTTCCGGGTTTCGCGGTCCAGTGTTAGAATCCACCAAACCACCCGCTTTGCTCGCGGAAGCTAAATTAATTGGACCCCAGAAGTCTTGAGCTTTCGGTGAGCCTTTGCAGAGAAATTTGTGAACAGGCGTGATGTCGGCCGAAATCCCACATTTTTACGAGTTCGGAAACTTTCGTCTCGACACGAAAGAGAAAATCCTCTTCCGCGACAATAAACCCGTGCCATTGAGACCTAAGGTCTTTACGACGCTTCAAGTCTTTGTGGAACATGCCGGCCGTCTGCTGGAGAAAGACGAATTGATGCAAAGGATCTGGAAGGATCAGTTCGTCGAAGAAAGTAACCTGTCATTTAACATTAAAGTGCTACGCCGGGTGCTCGACGACGACGCACATCAACCTCGATTCATCGAGACCGTACCGCGACGCGGATATCGTTTTATTGCCAACGTCAACCAGAACTCTGGACCGTTAGCCGTGAAAGCGGAAGCAGTCGTTTCTCGGGTCCCTTCCCTCACGGTCGCGTCGCCAAAACCAATCAAGAGAGTCTATTTGTCGATTGCTCTGTTTGCAGTTCTGGTACTCGCCTGTCTGTCGGGCGCTCTTTGGTTTGGACAACGCAAACATTTCGCTTCAGGATTATCCGCGCCGATTCTGTCCAAGCCATTTAAGTCGGAGAATTTCTTAAGTGCTGGAGCAGAACGCGCCGTCATCACACCTAATGGCAAATACGTCGCTTACACGACCGAAGTTGGAGGTAAAACGAGCATTTGGCTGCGGCAGCTTGAAACCTCGGAAAACATTCAAATCGTCCCACCTTCCGAGCTACTCTACCGCGGTCTGGCAATCTCACACGATGGCAATTCGCTTTACTTCGCTCGCAACAATGAGGAGGACCGTAATTCTTTATCAATTTATCGCGTCATGACCTTTGGCGGAATCCCGGTCAAGATCATTGGAAAGACGCAGGGCTCGATCAGCCTATCGCCGGACGACCGGCAGATCTCGTTCGTTCGTTGTAAGTACGAAGATGAAGATTACTGCTCACTGCTTCTCGCAGATGTTGATGGGCAGAATGAAAGAAAACTCTTAACCCGGCCTCGACCGTTTCGTATCGTCGATAACCAATTCTCTCCCGACGGAAAGTCCATCGCGTTTGCCCTGGGCCAATCGCGGAACGGCGCCAGTGATTTTCGACTGCTCCGATTTGACCTTGCCAACGGCACCGAGATCCAGATTTCGCCGAAGACATTTTTTGAGATCGAAAATCTGAAGTGGTTACCCAATGGCAACGAATTACTCTTTACCGCCTACGAGACAATTGATGGACCGCTCAGAATCTGGGAGGCGTCACTGCTCAACCAGGAAGTGAAAGTGCTGACCAACGATGCCACCAATTATTGGAGTATCAGTTTGGACAGCGCGGCCGACAAGATGATCGCCACAAATACCAGCAATACTTTTCACTTGTATCTCGCCCCGGCCAACGATTTGAACAATGCTAAATCCCTGGCGGTCGCTCGTACTTTTACTTTTGCGCCAGGCGGCAAGATCGTGTTTGCGGGCGACGATGGTGATATTTGGACAATCAATCGTGATGGCGGCGAGCAGCGCCAACTTACAAATAGTCCTCTCAAGGATTTCGGCCCGCGTGTTTCACCTGATGGGCAATACATCTTCTTCGGTTCAGCGCGTTCGGGCTCAATTCAAGTCTGGCGCATGAATTCCGATGGCAGCAATCAAATCCAGCTTACAAAAGGAGAAGGCGGTTATCCGGTATTCGTCACACCAGACCACCAATCGGTTTATTTTGTTTCGGCGTTGCAACGAAGACTGTGGAGGATTTCACCGGAAGGAAGCAACGAAACAAAAGTATCGGAGGAGGAAGTTTTGCAACCCGCATTTTCATCCAGCGGGAAGTTAGTCGCCTATTTTTTCCGTCAGAAAGCAAGCGAGCCTTTCAGGATCGCCGTGATGTCGATAGACGATGAAAAAGTTGTAAGGACTTGGCGCCTGCCTGATGAGATAGTCACACCGGTCTGCATAGCCTGGGAGGATGACAACCAGAATTTTGATTACGTCATTCTAAACAGCTCGAAGCAAGGAAACTCGAATTCGCTGTGGCGTCAATCTCTGGACAATGATCGTCCTCGCCTCATCGCCGATCTGGGAAACGAAGACATCAACGACCTGGCATTCTCACCCGATGGAAATTATATCGGCCTGGTACGCGGAAAGTGGATTCACGGCGCTGTGCTGATAGAGGGTTTGAGATAGAAACGAAGGCGCACTTACCTCATAGTCTTACAATGCAATGGTTGATTAAATTTCGCTAGCCCCGTTGTCTCTCCAACAGCACCATCATTGCCACTTCTGTTCTTTTAGTCAGCATAGGCGAGCCTTACACCGACTAGACTTTTTGGCATTCAAATTCATCGTTCAGAATTTGCGTAAAGTTCCTCAGCCAGTTGGGCAAAAGCGCGCATTGGGCAGTGAGAAAATTCGAGCAATCTCCACGTTTTTGGCTGGCACACTCATTGCGGAAAACCGTACCAGCGCGCCTTGTCTTGAAGCACGTCTCATTGAGCAAGTACGCGTGCGGTCTAATTTTGGGTGGTTCGAGTTTAACGAAACTGCCGCAAAACAGGAGATAGTCATGAAAAGTGTAGCGTTCTTTGTAGTGGTGCTTTGCGCTTTGATAATCGGCTCTGTGTCATGGGAGACCAAGGCATCGAACACAGCCCGAAAGCAGAGTGCAACAACTACCTTCGATCGAGCTGTGGTCCTCCATGGCGTGACCTTGAAGGGTGAATATCTGTTCGTACATGATGACGCGGCAATGCAACGCGGTGAGGCCTGCACGTACGTCTATGAAGGCAATGCCCCGCTTCCCAAGAAGTTAGTCGTTTCCTTCCACTGCGTGCCGGTCCAACGCACGAAGGCGAAACACTTCATCATTCGCTCAGTCGAGACTTCACCGGGTCTCTATGAATTGCAAGAGTTCCAGTTTGCAGGAGACACTGAGGGGCATGCGGTACCGACTTCGATAGACCAGCATCTGAATGTAAAGAAATAGCTGTTGCTGCCGTCGATTTTTTTACAGAACTTGCGGGAGAAACATAGGAATCGGCGATCGGTGTAATCTTGCCCAACTGTGCCGCGGCAAGACTAATCTCATGCTGGTTCCTGCGAGCGGTGGTGGTGTCCATCGAGGGACTAGCGTGCCCGTGATCGGATGGACGCGCACCATCGGCAATGATCACGAGAACAAAAGCATCAACAACGAAGGGGTTTGTGGCGGTGTCTTTGGTTGCTGCGATGGCTGCTATCGGCGCGCCGGCAATCCCCTTGTTGAATTGCATCTCTATTTAATAAAAGTGCTCCGCGCATCATATAGAGCTAATGGAGTTACTTGATTGGCAGCAATAATTCAAGTCCTTTAGGTGCAACCGCAGCTCATTCACGCTCGGTCGGACCAAATGTGCCATGGACCACCTCTACGATGTTCCGTTCCTCCCTCATAATGAGTTTGGTAGGGGAGAGAAAGTGGTTCCAACTCACTGCCCCACATTAACTTTATTGAGTTAGTCAGCCTGCCTGAGGCGGAATCAAATAGGCGCGTCTTAGGTGGGGTTGATTTGGCGTAACGGACAGTGCGAAGGGAAGGCTAAGGCACTCTTTAGCCTAGCCTCGTTGTCTCTCCAACAGCACCATCATTATCAGGCTGAGAAGTATTCGGGTCTCCTCTTCCTCACTTACAGTACCGAGTTTTTCAATACTAAATTTGCCCTGGAAGAATGCCGGTTCTTTCTTCAGCCGCATGACGGGAGTGCCATCCTCTCGCGCAACAATATATTCCGGGTGAAAAACATATCCGCTAAACATGCCAACGATAGGGATTTCGCAAAACAGCGCATCAAAAACTTTGGTCCATGGATTTCCCTCATGAATTGTCATTCCAGGGCCACCACCATTGACTATGTCGTAACGCGCCTTCCATAAAGACTTCATCCCTTTCCGCCTCACCGTGCCAACGTGGGAGCCTCTCGCATCCTTAAAGTGATAGCTTGCAGAAAAGTCGATTATTCGATCAGCGGTCAGTTCATACAAAGGAAGTTGTTGGTCTACATCGGCGAACACGGTGACCGACTCTTTTAGCTTGAAAGCCTTCTGCTTCACAAAGAAACTTAGGTTTCCCGTGGCGTCGATGACAGTGAGCTTCCTGGCTATCGACAAGACCTCGAAAGATAGCTGAAGTGGGTAGTTCATGGGCTTGATCTCCTTCGGTTTTGTAAGGGTCGCTTGGTCTGTTGGCGTCAGGCTTTCAGCCTGGGTGATATTAAGGACGACCAACTTTTCGGTATCAGCGAGCGATGAGTGTGCAGTGCGGAAGCATGCCGGGGTGTTTTCTTGTCAGATGCGGCAACAAGGCTTCTTGTCCCCGACGGCCTGCTATCTTATCAAATAGCCCTGGCCTAACGAACAGAATTTTTTGGAAGGACAACCCAAAGGACACTTTTCCCTACTGGCGCCGAGGGATCGCACGACATTTCCAATCTGCCACGATATCCTCAAAAGGCAGTCTCTTTTCACGTGAACATTGGTTCGCCCGTGTCTTGAGACTCAGCTCCCGAGGGTTCCCCGACAAACTGTCACTGACTCATCAGGTATTACATACCCCGGCTGACTCGCGGCCGTGCGAGACCGAATTGTTGTTTTCAAATCCAGGGTCGAGTCAGACAGAATTGCTTCTGTAGTAATCTGTGCGCGACTCTGAACCAATGTTCCGCCGCCCGATCTCTCGCGGGAGACAGTCATGCTGTAGCTCATCCGATTCGACGACGTCGCAATCGAATCCAGCACAATGTTCGTGACTCCGCCTCCTGGCGGGACGAACCTGAGTGTCTGGCCTGAGGAGACAAATTCAACTTCCTTTAGACCAGTGCTGGTCTGATAGTCATAGAGTGGATTACCACTGGCGGCGAACTTGATCACAACTGGAAGATTGTCGCCGTCATCGCAATTCAGGGTGCCTTTCCAACTGCTTGACGACAACGTTTCTGCCGACTGCCTTCCTGAGTATTTGGTAGAAGACGTGGACAGGCTTTCCTCATTCAACACTGCGAGCACGATCAAGGTGCCACAAGCCAAACAAACTCCCAGGAGGATCACCAGTGCACCAATGATTGTACCGAGGATGATCCACAACCTTGCATTGGGACTGGATCTGGTAGTGGTGACTTTTGTCGGAGCCGCGACTGATTGATCCTTACTCACTAGATCTCCTTTACCTTGAATTCGGAATCCAGCCCTCCACCATCGCCGCCAGATCTTACCTTGCATCGCCGCTTAATCCCGCCGCCACATGGGAAAGATCCAGCTAAGGATTGCTGTTAAAGTTTTAAGACGTTTTCTTTGTAGGTCTCAATTTCAGTGCATCGAATTAATTGCGCATTCCGCCTTGGTCAACATGTACGTCGCAATGCAGTTACCTAAGCAGGCCCACTGGAAGAGTCCTGGACCACAGTTGGCTTTGCATCTGTCCTGTTGCGTTCCGGCTTTTCTGGCACAGTCCCCGTATTCCTGTTGGTCCTGAACCCATACCGAACTGTTCGTGCTACTCGATCCTCCTGAGGAACCGCCACTACCACCCGGGCCAGCCGGCAACTTTGTAGCTGGGCCGCGCATCGCCCCGGCCACTATCGTTGAAGCAGCAAACAATGCCTCAAAATAGTCATCTACGGCGAGGGGCGCGTTATAGCCGGCGCTAATATATGACGGTTGTTCTGTGACAGATTGAGGAAAGCTCCCTCGCCTGTTGAGGATTGAGGACGCAGAGTCTCGAAGATGTTCGCCTGCACTTCTAATTCTCTGGAAATCACGCTTGAGTTCGGCAGCAATACCTTGTTGGGCTGCCCGGCTACCACTCAAGCCTGTCAAGGAAGTCGGCGTTTGGCGAAATCTTCGCAGCACGGCATCATGGTCTCCTTTGGATTTCAGAAACTCACTTTCGAGTGCGTTAGTGAACAAGCTATTCGACAAGGCTATTTGAACCATGCGGTATTTAACAAAGCGGAGATTCTCAACCTGATCGTTCACTATGGCGCCGGCCTTCTTAAAGTCCGCTTCAGTTTTAAGCGACATCGATTCGATACTTCCGAGGTCATTAACCGCGCGTCTGTACTTCAACGCCTCCGTATCCACCGCGCTTCTGGTTAATTGGTCCAGCGGCAAAACACGAGCGCTGCTTCCTACTGGATGTAATAACAAGGTCGCGCAAATGGCTGCAATCGTGATTCTGACAATACTCCCAATAACTGTATGCATTTCTCTTCCTTTCTTTTGCAGTGAACGTAAACGCTTGAACTCTTTTCTTATCCAGAGTTGGTTTGACAACTAAGCGAAGGACGTTAGTTTGAGCCACCGGTAAATTTTTCCCTGCCGGGTGTGCATTCGATCCGAGTTAGCACTGTCCTTCACTTCATTTGATTTGTGTAAGTCTCAAATCGCGCCACTTAGACTCACTCATCGTTTTTCCCGCGCGGTCAAGAGCGATAACTCGCCAGCGAACGTTCCCGGCGCCAACTTTTTCGTTTAGCCATGGCGGGGCCCGATAGAACTCTTTTCCGGGGACAAGTACGGCGGACAAAAGTCCCCGGCCCGACATGTCAACGATCTCAAGTCGATAAAAGTCGGCCGCCGGAATTTCAGACCAACTGAATTCGAGGGTCTCGGCAACTGAAAGAAAGACTCTGTCCGCCGGCAAAAGGAGTGTAAGGTCATTGGTCAATTGCGCATCTGGTCCACTGCCGATGTAGTAGCGCAGCACCGGTAAGGGAAACCCGGAAACCGCCCCGCTGTGGACCACACCGAGACCTACTCCGACAGCAGCCAGGTTTGAGTCACCTTCTTTTTCATCGCTGGCTTCTATGCGCAAGAGCAGTAGATATTCGCCGCTAACTGAATTAGGTAACCGCGATACGTCCGGTCCAGGCAAAGTGTATTTACCATCGGGCGCCAGAAAGACATTGAACGTGCTTAGTTGTGTATACCGTCTTTGGCGCGCACGTTCTTCAATCGGCAACGTAGCTTCGGTCAGCAGATCTGTTTCCGTTGGAGGATCTTCACCAGGCAAAACAACTTCCCAACGACCCTTCAACCGGCCAGTTCCGTTGTAAGCAATAACCGCTTGTACCGGTGGTACCTTCTCGTCCACTTTCAACAGCATGATCGGCTTATCGACCGCAAAGGAGAGCTTCACATCGGTGAGTGCAAAAGGACTACGCGGTCCCCCGCCGGACATTCGGCAGGTAACGTTTACAAACTCATCGGGTCCACCAGCCGTATTGATAAATCTTCTGACGTAGAAAAAGCTTGATGTGTCCCCATCTACTGCTGCCTGGTATGCACGGCGCGCAACCGATGGAGGAATCGACATGATGTCGGTGAGTCCGCGGCTTCCGATTCCACTCCGCGTTGAAAGGTTGAAGCGCGAGGGTAAGCAGCCAAAGATTCTCGCAGGGTTACAGGTGAACCCAATATTGGGAGCGGCAGAGACCAGCTCACCACACCAACAACCTTCCGCTGGAACCTGTGTGCTAAGCAGACTGCCGAAGGTGAGGAAGACCACGGTTGACCCCTGGGAGTTCACATTGACGCCCGTTGGGTTTACCTGAATGTTTTGTCCAAACGTATTCACAGCCTGCAAAAAAACCGCAACTGAAAAAATTACGGCGGGTCCAAGGATTCTAAAAACTGCGTTCACAAATGCCTCCTCAAAAGAGAGTGATACTGAGCCCCGCGCTGAACGCTTGGAACTTATTGATATTGTTGAAGAGAAAGATTCTGTCCTGGGCCCGGGCGTATCGGTTCGCATACCTGATAAAAAACTGACCCTGTACTTTTCGATATTTGTCTTTCTCAATTCCGAAACGCCACGACCACTGCAAATCGAGATCAATACTGCGATTTCGATTGGTGTCGGCAACATCACTGGTCAAGTTGCTGGACACGTTCGTCGTCAATATTGAGTTCCCGCTTGCCTGGAACGTTGAGCCAAATGACAAGCGCAGTGCACGGTCTAAGCGATTTACTTCCAGGTTCGCCGCACGTTCGGAACTCAAATCAAAATTCAGATCGAGCCTGCGTTGCGGTTTGATCCCGAAGGTCAGCGCATGGACCAATGTTCGGAAGTCCGCAATCTCTCGCCCAACCTCACGGTTGTCCTGAAACGATTGATTGAAGCGATAACCAAAACGCAGATTGTCGTGGGCCCATTCTGCGTTGAAATTGTGATTGGTGCTTGCCTGATCTGGAACATGCGTCAGAGCAAACCCTGAGTTGATAGGCAGAAAAGCTCCAAAGGCATGTGTTCTGTCATGGCTGTATGACACGCGAGGTAGCCACGCAGAATAGTTGTGAGTATTTCCCAAAAGCGCCACCAGCGGTAATGAAATGTTGAAGCCATTCCGACGGGTGAGCGTCTTGAGAACCGAGGGAACGTCGTCAAGATTGTCATTGAGACGATTATGGACCGCTCCCGCCGTGATTTCTCCAAAGTTACCTGTTAACTCGTATTGATAGTCGAGACGGTCGGCTTGTGTAAATACCGCGACACTGCGGAAAAGTGGATCAATTCTGTGATAGCGAAATACAAATGAGAGATTGACGTTTTTCTCGCGTGTCGCTTTCCAATCTTTAAGGAATTGATAGTTCAAGTCAGCGTAGATGGCGTTGCGTGATGTTTCGCGGACCGGAACAACGCTGAAGCCCTGATCTAGAAGAGGGTCGGCAGGATTATTAAATCGGCTCCGCGCGTAACCGGCGTCTATACGAAAACGATTTTTGCTGTCAGTTGTAACGATGCGTCCGCCTACACCGTGACTGGCCTCAGCATCAGTCAGATTTCGCTGATTGAAATTGTTGACTGGCAATAGAGAACCTCGAAGCACGCCTACTTCGACCCGTAGCCATCCGGGATGTGCGGGAAACAATTCGGAACCGACTGTTGCGGAAATTATTTTGTGCTTGCGCTGATTGAGGCCGCTGAAGTTGTCCCAACCAACAATGCTCGTGCCGTTAGTCGCATTGAAAGAAAAGTCAAAACGAGATCCGAGCGGCACTGTTACTGCAAGGCCGCGACTTGAGAAGGAATCGATCAGGTAGCGATTCGTACCGTAAGCATGATGGCCCAGCAGTACCTTCACCTTTCTTACCTGAAATTGCATCAGGTAACTGGAGAGATCGATTTGCGGCGCGTCGTTATCTCTCTCACCAAACTGTAGCGCTTCTTTTTGAAAGGTCGTACCAACAAAATCAAATTGATTTTGGTGAATGAAACCTCCCCGTGTCAGATTGGTTTGGAGACTACCCTGGAACCCAAGGTCGAGAAAATTAAGACGGTCGGGTCGTGTGTTGTTTGGAAAAAAGAGCACGGTCGATTGGGACTTCAGATTAATGGTCAGGGAGGGTTTGAACTCAAACTTGTCGAAGCCATACTTTCTTAAATCATTGGCTGGTTTATTTGCTGACAACTGATTGCTTTTCTTTCCCTCCCTGACGCGTAGCTGCAACGTAGCAGTCTGTCTCCATTCATTTGCGCCTGAAACGAGATAGACCACCAGCGTATGGTCACCGGGCGGTAGAGCCAACGCCTGAGAGGAATAGCTGAGGACCGTTTCGTTTGAGGTGAAGAGGTTGGTAATGTCGGTTGTATCCAAAAAGACTGCGAGTGATTCTTCCTCACGTTTTAGCCGCCGGCTCAGATGCAATTCGATCAATTCGGATGAAGAAATTGACTCTCTTTTCTCAAAATTTGCAGTGACACCAAGCTCTTGAGGAGCAGTCTCATGACAATCAGCAACAAGCGTTATAGTGCTGGTCGGTAGTAGAAAGAACGATGCAAGGATCAAGAGCACATTTGGTTTGTACCTTCGTCGGTTGGATTGTCTTGTTTTACCGTGCATTTGAGTAAGCTTTTGCGCTCACGAATTATTTTTCTGGAATGGTCCTATTTGCAGCGTCCACTTAAGCATAGAGAATGCAATTGCTTATGGCGGAAGAGAGTCGCGACGTGCAAGCAGCAAGCTCCCACCAATGAGTGGCGGCGCATGATCCATAAGCGGCATAAGAGCTCAGAACGCAGCTAACTTTTCTTTCGGTCATCTGAACGTTGGACAGTGATCGGCGGAGGTAATAAAGACCCAGTCGGGTAAGCAAATCGCAGACATACTGGTAGGATCCACAGAAACCCTGGGCCTCCGTTGCGCGTTCTACCTTCGCATCTGCGTGATTCTTGACCGGCTTATTTTTGGAGCTTGCATCGTCCGCTGCTTTCTTTAGTGCCTCAGAAACTCGCTGTAATGTTTCGGCAGCAGGTCGCGTCGATTCCTTGATCGCTTCCGCTGCCTCCTGTGCACCGGGTAGAGTCCCGATGAGATCGTGATTGGCTTCCAACTCTTTTGCTAATTCTTCTGCACCGCCCTTCCGCTTCGCTGCTTCATCTCTAAGGCCCTTTTTGAATGACGCGACACCCATTGCTGCGTGAAGCGCCTTCTTCTCGACCTGGACCAGTTTCCGTTCATTCCTTTTGAGAATTGCAGCCGCTGCTTTGACGCCTTGCTCAGTATTTAAGTCGAGATTCAAGATGCCACGAATCTCGCGAGCAGCTTCATCAAACTGGCCGGCTCCCTGATCGATGTCGGCGTCATCTAAGTAGGCTATGGACTCAGGACTCGCTTGCGACGTTGGAGCAGGTACAAAGCTGAGAGTCATACTGATCAGACACAAACAGACAGCCCGGGCTGTCATTAATCGTATTGTCACGCGTTTATTCATCACTATTTGAATTCTCCTTCAGCTAAATTTGAGTATCGAGAAACTGTTTACCGAAGAGGCTGTCGGGGACAGATCATTACTTCTCCGCCAGGTGTTTCCGCGTGGTGAATCCGCCCGCTCTCCACCCAGGCATAAATTGTCCGAGTATTGACATTCGCGACCGCAGCCGCCTGTTCTGGGTTAAGCATGTCGAGCACCTCCGCACATACCGGGCACCAGATGGGGAGAGCAGGGTCGAGAGGTCTTCTAACGATAAGCACCTCATGGCTTTCGCTCGTGATGATGGTTGTTTTTCTCTTCCCCACGTCAGTCTCCCTCGGGACTCAATCTTTCGAGCCAAACGTTTATTGCTTGAGCCCTGCTTTGCCCTTAGAATGCTGCGACCTGTTGCGATCTGACTTGCCTTTCGGGCAGAGTTCTACCGTCAATCCACTCGGTTGTCTTTAAAAGCCCTCTTAATTCATCGTTAATGAATTTGTTAATGCTGTATGAGTAACCATCCGCGGGACTTACTGGAGTTCGGTCCTTTCCGTTTCGACCTCGATCGCCAGCGCTTAACGTGCAATGGTGAGGTGGTTGCGCTTACTCCCAAGGCGCTCGAAGTACTTTCGGTCCTGGTTCAGAGCAATGGAAGCCTGGTCGAAAAGGAGGATTTGATTCGAAAAGTCTGGCCAGACACATTCGTCGAAGATGGAAACCTTTCAGTCCATATCTTCGCCTTGCGAAAAGCGCTTACCCAGTCGTCTGGTGGACAAAATTATATTGAGACAGTACCTCGCCAGGGATTTCGCTTCACCGCGAATGTGAAAGCAATCGAGGTGAGCAACGGCCATGTTGTTGTTGAGAGGCGAACTCGCTCTCAGGTGACGATTGAGGAGACTGAAACTGACTCGGAACCACTTACCGAAGCACGACGATTAAAACTGGGGAGGTTAGCGACCAGAAAATCTCAGAAAGCAATCCGAAATGCTGTACTCGCTCTATTGCTACTCAGCGGAATAATCGCCGGATATCTTGTGTTTGGTCCCAAGAGGCTGTTAAGCAAATCGCAGCCACCAGTGCATTCGATTGCAGTCTTGCCTTTCAAATCGTTATCACCCGGATCTGACGATGAATACCTGCGCGTCGGAGTGGCTGACGCCCTTATCACCAAACTCGGAGGTATTCATCAGATCATTGTCCGACCAATGAGTGCAACGCAGCGATTTGTTGACTCAAGTGAAGACCCGCGAGTCATCGGCGCAAGTTTAGGTGTCGAAGCGATACTCGATGGCCATCTCCAGCGTGACGGGAACCGTATTCGCGCGACAGTCCAACTGTTAAGTGTTCGGGATGGTGCACAAATCTGGGCAGGCCGGTTCGACGACGTCTTTACCAATATTTTCACGGTCCAGGATTCAATTTCGGATCAGGTTGTGCATTCGCTTTCGATTAGTTTGACGCCGGACGATGCTCGTGTGCTTGCAAAGCGGGCCACACAAAGTATTGATGCGTATCGCAATTATCTTATCGGTCGTCACCATATGAGCAAGCGGACTGACGACGACATAAAAAAAGCCATCGAGTATTTCAAACAGGCGATAGATGACGATCCATTTTATGCAGTCGCGTATGGAGGATTAGCCGAAAGTTACACGCTGTCCAGTTATTACAGCGCCGTGCCACCGCGAGAGTCTTTTCCGAAAGCAAAAGCAGCAGCCCAAAAAGCACTCGAAATTGACGATACACTGGCGGAAGCTCTAACCACCCAGGCTTATGTGAAGTTTATTTATGACTGGGACTTTCAGGGCGCCGAAAAAGATTTCCTGAAGGCTTTTGAACTCAATCCGAACTACGCACCGGCGCGTTTCTGGTACGGCGAATGTTTGATGTACCTCGGAAGGTTTGTAGAAGGTATTGCACAAATTAATCGGGCACACGAACTCGATCCGCTGTCGCTTGTCTATAGTTCAAATCTTGGCTGGGCATACCATATTGCGCGCCAGGATGATCAGGCTATAACCCAACTCCAGAAGGTCATAGAGTCGGATCGCGGTTTCCACATGGCTTACTTCTATTTAGGCATGGCCTATGAAAGTAAGGGAATGTATGAGGAGGCAATCGCCGCGTATAAAACATCACGCGACTTATCTGGTGGTTACCCTGGAATTACGGGGTTGGGGCATGCCTATGCAGCCGCAGGACAACGCTCCGAAGCGCTCAACATCATTTCGCAGCTGGAGTCGGATCTCAAACAGACAAATCGCGTTCGCGCCACCGCATTTTCGATTATCTTTTCGGGTCTGAATGATCGAGACAAAGCCTTTGAGTGGTTGGAGAAAGCTTATGAGCAAAGATATGAAGGGGTAATTTTCATCAAGGTTCAGCCTTACTACGATAATCTTCGCAATGATCCTCGTTATTATGATCTTCTGAAGCGTATTGGCCTTACTCCTTAAAGAGCGTACACAACCTTATACCCATTCCGATCTTGTCGCGTTTACTTCGGCTTGATGACGATCACCGAAGCGAGCTGACCGCTATCGTCATCTTCGGTGGCAGGGTTGGTCGGATCGGTCAACCCTAGACCATCAACCAGAAACCGATAGGTGTACTTTCCCGG
>Ga0207674_10003785_pt1 | contig 18456 bp, 17 predicted proteins | sample KBSCornC72_FD_184303 | JGI IMG/M metagenome (GOLD analysis project Ga0207674, IMG submission 184303) | Corn rhizosphere microbial communities from Kellogg Biological Station, Michigan, USA - KBS Corn C7-2 (SPAdes) (version 2) | ecosystem: Host-associated > Plants > Roots > Rhizosphere > Soil ... | reverse complement strand
GCCATCGGAATGGTCGGCAGCGGAACGATGGCCGGCGTCGGCGTGCCGGCGATGATCTCCGCGTCGGGCAGGGCGCGCGAGTATCCGGGTGCCGGAACGTCGCCATTCATCTTCGTGCCCGGCTCGAAGGTGTCGTGCACCCGCCACAGCGACCACATGCCGCCGGCGAAGTGCGGGTAGAAGTGGCAGTGGAAGATCGAGTCGCCGGGCGTCTTGTTGCGGTTGCCCGAGCCGCCGAAGGTCATCTCCAGCGTGTACGCGCTGCCCGGATTGATCAACTGGCTGTCGAGATACGTGCTCTCGTTGTTGTTCGGCGTCCGCAGCCACTGGTGGGCGTGCTGGTGGTGCACGTGGCTGAAGCCGGTTCCGCCGTGCAGGATGCGGAACTTCACGTGGTCGTTGAGATAGCTGTGGTAGACGTTCGACGGGTCGTCCGGGAAGAACGCCTTGGTCGCCTTCCGCTTCGGCACCATCAGATAGCCCTCGCCGGAGCCGGCGGGGACCTTCGTTCCCATCGTCGGAGGAGCGCAGTTCAGGTTGTACGGGGGCTGACTCGGGTCCAGGTTCGACGATCCGGTGCCCACCTTGGTGACCGCCCATTGGGTGTAGAGGCAGTCCTGCTGCTTCTGGATGTCGCCCGGCGACGACGGTGCGTTGGCCGGAATGTCGACGATCATCGACGGATCGCCCGCGGTCCATGAATCGAGGAAGAACTCCTCGTACTTGCAATCGGGACAGCCGCCCATGGGGCCGACGCCGATGCGGTTGGCGAGGATCTCCGCGCCGATGCCGCCGGTGCCGTAGTTGATGGCGAACTGGTCCTGAATCGCGCCGAGGGTGCCGATGGCGTCGAGGTTGTCGGCTGTCGCTGCCACGCCGACGTAAAAGTCCGAGAAGGCCTGCACCACCTCGAAGAGCTCGTGGTAGATGATGGTGAACTCGCGATAGGGCTGCTCGCGGTCAGGCTCCGCGTAGTCGCAGGCGAAATTCGGGTTGATGATGCCTGACGTGCAGCCGGACGGATTGGGCGCTTGTTTGGCCGTAGTAGCGGTTGGCGGACAGTCGGGGCCGTTCGGGTTATTGCACGGATAGAGGTGCGGGTCGAAGCGGCCGTGGTTCTTGCCGGTGATCACCGCAGTCAGGTCGGTGTGGACGATCTCGCGCCGCGTGTCGTCGTAGTTGGTGGTGTACATGCGGAGGATGGGCACCCCGCCAGTGGCCGCGCCGTAGTCGATGACGCGCGAGCCGCCGGGGCCCGGCTTCCAAACGGAGTCGAGATCGGCGCGGGTGACCTGGCTGCGGTACCACTCCGCGTCCGGCGGCTCCACGTGCACCGCGCCGAAGAGTCCCTCGGTCTGCTGCGCGCCGTCGTTGTTGCCGTTCACGCCGCCGAAGAGCGCCCCCGTGCTGTACAGCAGGAACGTCCCCTGCTCGGTGGCGTAGAGCTGATATCGCTTGGTGTTTCCCGGCGGCAGTCCGGCGAGGGCGAGGCTGCTGTTGTTGTTCCCCACCCACGAGCCATCGTCGCTCATCTGAGAGAGCTGCATGCCGTTGACGTGGATGGAGACGCTGCGCGTCGCTGTCTGCGTCGCCGGAAGCGGCGGAACGAAGGGGCCGACTTTCTTCGCCGGGTCAACCGGCTGCTGCGCCAGCGCGTTGGTCAGCGTGATGTCGAGACAGTCGTACTGGTTGACGCGCAGCACGATGGGGCGGGGGCGCTTGCCGGGACGCAGCCTGGCGTTGCCCGACGAAATGTCGCTGCCCGTGATGGGGATGACGTCCCGTCTGAGGGCGAAGATCATGGCGGTCGGGATCGATGCGCCGATGCGGTTGAGCATGATCGGCTGATCGAGGGCCACGACGTTGGCGGTCACCACGCGCTTCGCTTTCTCACATTGCGCAAAGGCGGGCGTCACGAGGACGGAGATGATCAGGACAACCAGGAGGATCCGGCTGTGAAGTCGCATGTGCACCTCTTTGTGGAGGAGACGAGTCCGAAAGGTGTCTTGTGAACGTTCAGCCGCGCGATTCGATCGGGGTGTAAACCTGGACCCGGTTCTTGATCACGTTCTTGGGCGGTTTGCGGTAGATCGTCAGCCGGAACCAGTAGCGCCAGCCGTTGCGGTGGCAGTCGGAGGAGCGATGGAGGGTGTTGCCGTCGAAGCGGATGATGTCGCCGTCGTTGACCTTGTCGCGCCGCAGCAGGAAGCGCTCGGTGGCCCGGTGCACGCTGGCCCAGATGTGATCGAGGTCGACGTCCACCGTCAGCGGCTCGGCGGCGAAGGTGGTGCGCGACACCCCGCCCGGCTGGTTGGACAGGAAGCAGGCGTAGACCACCGCGTCTGTGGAGATCCGGTCGGTCGGGCCGCCGTCGCCGTCGCAGTGCCAGCCTGGAATGGAGGGGTACTGCCCCTCCAGCAGGTCCTGGCTCTCCGTGTCGATGCAGATGTAGCTTCCCTGCGCCTCCATGACGGCGTTCATCGCCGCGCGCTCCGGCTCGAGGGCATCCATCACCTGCTGGGTCAGCGGCCCGCCGTGCTGCCGCGAGAACTCCCACCCCGCGCTCCAGAGCATCGGCTCGGCGATGATCGTCTCCATCGGCGCCACGGCATCGACCTTCCCGACCACGCGCACGTCGGGGACGAAGGTGTGGGCTCGCGTCTCGATCATGGCCGCCCCCTTTTTCGGGAGACGTTGAGACGGCTGGATGTGTGAACTCAGTCGCCGACCGCCACGAACCGCGGCTCGCCGACGCTGCCGTCGGGCTCCACGACCACGATCCACGCGCCGCCGGTGCCGATGCGGCGGCCGTTGCGGTAGGTGACGGCGGCGACGGCGGTGTCGAAGCCGTACAGCTCGTCGACCGACTGCAGGAAGCGCTCGCGGGTGAGATCGCGGCCGGCGCCGCGGAGGCCGGCGGCGAAGATCTGCGCCGAGGCCAGCGCGGCGGACTGTTCGGGATGGGCGACCGGGAGGGTGGGGAAGGCGACGGCGCGCTTCGCCGGGCCCTGGAACGCCGCCGCGCCGGCGACCGAGGCGACGGTGAGGGTCAGGCCGGCGATCCCGCTGTCGGCGGCGAAACGCTCCAGCGCGCGCTGCTGCTGCGGGATCCCCGCGGCGAGATAGCGTACGCTCGGCGCGCGCACCTCGGGATCGTCGTCGAAGGCGGAGAGGATGGGGACGAATCCCGCCGCGCGCGCCGCGCCGCCGGTGAAGCTGGCGAAGAGGGCGAAGAGTTTCTCGTCGCGGACGAACGCCTCCAGCGCGGCGGCGCGCGCTTTCTCGTCCGCCGGCGCGGTGGCGAAGCGGATTTCCAGCGTCCGCCCGTACGCGCCGCCCGCGGCATTGAATTCCGCCGACCACCTCTCGACCCCGGCGCGCACGGTCGCGGCGCGTTTGTCGGGAGGGAGGAGGACCCCGGCGCGGATGACATGCTCGCCGACGCCCGGCACGACCTCGTCGCCGAGGACGCGGAGGAAGGCGAGAAGGGCATCGAGATCGGCGCGCGTCATCTGATAGCGCGGCATCACGGTGCTCAGCGGCTTGCCCGACGAGCCGATGCCCATGGTGATCGCCCGGCGCAGCAGTTTGTCGTCGTACGGCGCGGCGTACGGTTTGGTCAGCGCCGCATGCCGCACGTCCGGCGGCGTCACGCCCCCCTCGGCCTTGCCGCGTCCGTCGGGGCCGTGGCAACTGGCGCAGGGAACGGCCGTGGCGGCGACGCGGGTGTCGCCCAGCACGGCGACGATCTCCGCGCGTCCTTCGCCGCGGTGGTAGATGGCCCGGCCCTGATCGATGAGGGTGGCGGCGAGCGCGAGCTCAGCGAGCATTGAAGGCCAGGATATTCGGATTGGTCATCCGCAGGCCGAGGGAGGGACTTTCGACGTAGACGTAGTACAGCCCGGCGACGGGCGGATTGACGGTCAGCTCGTAGGTGCCGTCCTCGCGCGGCACGGCGCGCTGCCGCACGCGCCATCCGCCCGGGTTCTCCACCACCAGCACGTCGACGTCGGCCACGCCGCGCCGCTCTTGGTTGGTGTGCATGTCGACCATCCGGAACCGCAGCGCCGTCTCGCGCGCCACCGGCAGCGTCGACGGCCGCGCTTCGTAGAGCACCGCGATGCGCCCGAACTGCCGCTCGCGCTCGCGGGCCTCGTCGACCGCCACGGTGAGCTCGAAGCAACTGGTCACCCGCGGCGCGTCGAGGAAGACCTCCACGTCGTACACCCCGCCGCGCGGGATGCGCGTCTGCGTCCCGAACGATCCCGGCTTCCGCTCGCGCATGCTGCGGTCGAACGACAGCACCGCCGCCGGCTGATGGCCGTAGTTCGTGAAGTGGCCCATCGGCGCGGCCATCCCCTCTTTGTAGTAGTAGATCTGGCCGTCGGACGGATTGGCCACCACCACCGCATTCTCGCCGGCCGCCGAGGCGATGCCCGCGGCCAGCGGCGAGCGCGGCATCTTGCCGGGAGGGTTGTCGCCGCCGGTGAAATCGGCCAGCTCGAGCGGCTTGCCGCGCGCGCCGAGCGACGCCAGCGTCGACATCAGCACGTCGTCGTTGTTGACCTGCGTGATGTAGGCCAGGGTGTCGGTGAAGCTCACCTGCTCGGGCGTCCCTTCGATGACTCCCGCTTGCACCACACGGTTCGCCGCGGCGTCGAGCACCTGCACCAGGTTCTTCTCGGCGTTGAGGATGAAGCCCCACTTGCCGTCGCGGCTGAGGCGGATGTCGTGGATGCCGGGATGGGTCTCGATTTTGGCCACCGCCCGCCCGCGCCGCGGCTCGATGATGGTGATCACCCCGTCGGCGCCCGCGGCGTAGGCCATCTCGCTGCGCGGCGACCAGGCGATGGCCACCGGCTCCTTGCCGGCCGGGATGTCCGCCGTCCTGGCCAGCGCCGCTATGGTAATGATCGATACAGTGCCCTCGCCGGCGTTGCTGACCAGCAGCGAGCGGTTGTCGCCGGTGATGGCGATGCGGTGCGGGCCGCGGCCGGTCTCGATCGTCTTGGCCACCGCGAACGTCGCCGCGTCGATGGCCGTGACGCCCGATTCGGTCGAGACCCAAACGTACTTGCCGTCGGGCTGCCACTCCAGGTCGGCTGGGGCGGGGCCGGCGTCGATCTCCCGCAGCACCTTCCAGCGCGCGGTGTCGACGACCGCCACGCGGTTGCTGGTGGGGATGGAGACGAAGAGGCGCGACTGGTCGGCGCTCAGCACCCAGTCCACGCCGCGCCCGGAGAGCTCGACCATCGCCAGCAGGTGGCTGCCGCCGAACTCGAAACGGGGGTCGACCACGGTGATGGTGTTGTCGGTGTTCAGCGCCAGGACGTAGTAGATGTTGAGGTCGACGTCGGCCACGCCGAAGAACGACCCCGAGGAGATCGCGGCGATCTTGGCGGCGCAGGGGCGCGCGTCGACGTCCGCCTTCCCGCTGCGCCGCGTCATCCACACCGACGGCCGCACTCCCCGCAACGGCGCGCCGCTGGCGCTGTCGGAGATCCGCAGGCCGATGGCGAGATCGTCGCCCTCCGCGATCGGCGTCTTCGCGCCGTCGGCGCGCGCGACCGACAGCTCGAGCGCGACACCGCCGGACACGGCCTTCTGCTGTTGCAGGGCCATGAAAAGGAGAGCGATGGCCAGCATGGAGTTCCCTTTTCAGACGTTCCGCGCGTCTCGCGCGTGAATTCACATCGCCGGAAGGGGAACCGTCTTTTTTGGTGTGATCTCGCTCCAGCCGCTCGTCGGCCGCTGGCTGAAGACCAACGACGCCCCGCAGTGGATTGCCGCCCTCGACATCCGCGACGACGACGGCCGCCTCCGCGTGCGCATCGACGACTGGGGCGAGTCGGCAGCGGACGAGGTCTACACGCTCTCCCCCGACTCCCGCGACGCCGCCGCATTCGTGGCGCACTTCACCCTCCCCGAGCATGAGGTGGACGTCGAGGCCAACTGCAACCTCGGCCTGCTGGTCGTCGCCGCTTTCACGCGCGGCCGCACGAACCAATTCACGCGCGAGTTCTTCTACCGGCCAACCGACAACCGACAACCGACAACCGTCAACACGTGGAACAACACCAATCCGCGCGGCCACGTGATGCGCCTCATCGTCGGCGACGACACCCTCACCATCCCCGACTGGGGCACGGTTCCCATCGAGCGCTACGAGCCCGACCACGCCTTCAGCGCGCGCTTCGACGATTTCCGCGTGCAGGCCAACGTGAAGGGCGGCGTGCTGGTGGTGGCGTACTTCGGGCGCGGGATTTTCCGGCGCGAGTTCTATTGGCGGGAGGCCTCATGACTGTCGTTCCCATCAAGATCGATGAGCCCGCGCAGTTGATCGGATCGATGCGCGATCTGGCGCGCGGCTTCGCCAGGCGCGCCGCGGAGTACGACGAGACGGCGACCTTCCCGGCCGCCGACTTCGATGACATCGTCCGCGCCGGCCTCCACGCCCCCACCATCCCCCGCGAGTACGGCGGCCTCGGCCTCGGCCCGTTCCGCGGTGACGTCTACACGCTCTGGATGCTGACCAAGGAGGTGGCCAAGGCCGACCTCTCGCTGGCCCGCTGCTGGGAAGGGCACGCCAACTCGCTGGTGATCCTGGACGGCATGGCCAGCGACGAACAGAAGCGCCACTGGTTCCGCGGCGTGGTCGAGCGCGGCGAGAAGTGGGTGGCGTGGAGCGGCGAGCCGCCCTCGCGCGCCCCCGGCGAGAAGACGCCGTTCGGCACGAACATCGAGAAGGTCGACGGCGGCTGGATCGTCGACGGCACCAAGGCCTTCTGCACCAGCGCCGGTGGCGCCGACTGGGCCATCCTCCTCGTCCACACCGCCGGCCCCGGCGGCGCGCGGCATTCCAGCGGGCCGGCCGAGGGGCTGATGCTGATGGCCTGCGACCTCGGCGATCCGTCGGTGTCGTACGACGGCTCGTGGTGGAACCCCATCGGCATGCGCGCCACGGTGAGCCATCTGGTGAAGTTCGCGCGGACGTTCATCCCCGACGAGAACGTCATCGGCTATCCCGGCCAGTACCTGACCGAAGCGTGGCAGACCTGCTTCGCCCCGCACTACGCGGCGTCGTTCCTCGGCGCGGCGGAGGCGGCGTACGACTACGCGCTCGACGCCATCAAGAAGGCGAACAAGGGCGACGACCCGTACGTGACGCACCGCGTGGCGCACATGGGGATGAACGTGGAGACCGCGCACCTCTGGTTGCGGCACGTGGCGCGGCTGTGGGAGACCGGCGACTACGACCAGGCCCGCCTGGCCGGCGCGCGGGCCCGGCATCTGGTGGAGCACCTGGCGCAGGAGACCGTGGAGCACGCCGTGCGGGCCTGCGGCGCGCGGGCGCTCAACCGTCCCAGTCCGGTCGAGCGGATCTACCGCGATCTGGCCATCTACATCCGCCACGACAACGACGATCAAGTGCTGGCCACCATCGGCCGCGCGCTGCTCGGCAAGTCGTTCGACGCTTCGTTCTACAAGCCGTGAAGAAACCGAATCGCATCATCTGGCTCTTCGCGCTCGGCTATTTCGCCGCGTATGCGCCGTACAGCGCGCTGATCAAGGTCGCCACCGCCCGCGTGACGGGACTGGTGCTCCTTCCCGGGGTGATCTACGGGACGGTCGCGGCGGCGCTGCTGTTCACCACTCTCCTCGGATGGTGGAAGCACTTCGGCGCGCCTCGCGGAATGGTGATCCTCTCCGGCCTCGGCACCGCGTCGATCATCGCCACCACCACCATCGCCTACACCTTCCACGGCATCTCCATCGTCTTCGCCCTGCTCCTGATGCGCAGCGGCGTGCTGATCCTGGCGCCGATGGTCGATCTGATCTGCGCCCGCCGCGTGCGCTGGTTCTCGTGGGCCGCATTGGCGCTGACGTTCGGCGCGATCGCCGTGGCGTTCTCCACCGTCGACCGGACCACGTTCCCACTCGCCGCGGCGATCAATCTCGCCGGATATTTGTCGGGCTACGTCCTCCGCCTGCCGGCCATGACGCGCGTGGCCAAGACCGCCGACCCCGATGCGACGCGACGCTATTTCGTACAGGAGATGTGCGTGGCGCTGGCCGTGCTCGTCGCGGTGCCGGCGATCGCCGCGCTGGCGGGCAACGCCGCGCTGCGCCGCGGGTTCGTCTCCGTGACGCCGATCGCCTTCGCCATCGGCGTCTGCTACGCGGTGCTCTACTTCTTCGGCACGATGATTTATCTCGACCGGCGCGAGAACACCTTCTGCATTCCGCTGAACCGCGGCTCGAGCCTGCTGGCCGGCGTGATGGCGTCGTACGTCATGCTGGCGCCGCCGGCGACGTCGCACCTGGTGGCGGCGGGCATCATCATCGCCGCGCTGCTGCTGCTGTCGCCGCTGCATCACATCCCCGAGCATTGGGTGAACGTGCTGGCCATCGTGCGCACGCGCAACGCCATGCCCGTCCCCGCGCCGCTGCGCATGCATCGCGTCCTGCTCTTCGTCTGCAGCGGCAACACCTGCCGCTCGGCGATGGCCGAGGCCATCGGCAACGCGGAGCTCGCGGCGCGCACCCGCCTCGACATCCGCGCCGCCAGCGCGGGCGTGAGCGCCACCGACGGCGCGCCGATGCCCGAGCCGGCCGTCGCCGCGCTGCAGACGCTCGCCGTCCCCGTGCCGCAGCACCGCGCCCGCCGCCTCACCCCCGAGCTCGCGCAGTCCGCCGACGTCATCTACTGCATGACCGCCCGCCACCGCGACGACGTCGTCGCCGCCATCCCCATCGCCGCGGAGAAGACGCGCTGCCTCGATCCGCGCGGCGACATCGACGATCCCATCGGCAAGCCGGTCGATGCCTATGTCGGCTGCGCCGCGCGGCTGCAGCAGCTGATCCGCGAGCGCTTCGACGAGCTCGGGGTCGTGGCGTGATGCGGAGGTTGCGAAGTCTCGCGGTCTCGAGGTCTCGCGGCTTCGCCGTGTTTCGCACCCCGCCGAGACTCCGAGACCACGAGACCTCGCAACCATGATGCGCCTCCGCTTCCACTGGTCCCTCTCCGCCGTCGGCGAGAAGCTGCGCGCCGCGCAATCGCGCGCATCGCAGTCGGCGCTCCCGCAGCTCGGCGCGCTGGCGCGCTTCTGCCGCCAAGCCGAGGAGGCGGGCATCGACTCGCTGCTCACCGCGTTCGGATTTCACCGCCCCGATCCGCTCATCCTGGCCACCGCCCTCGGCGCGCAGACCTCGCGCATCCGGTTCATGATCGCTGTCCGCTCGGGGCTGATGTCGCCCGTGGCGTTCGTGCAGCAGGTCAACACGCTCTCCGCGCTCACCGGCGGGCGGGTGTCGCTGAACGTGGTGGCGGGGCACACACCGAACGAGCAGCGCGGCTACGGCGACTTCCTCGCGCACGACGAGCGCTACGCGCGCACCGGCGAGTTCCTGGCCATCTGCCGTGCGCTATGGCGCGGCGAGAGCGTCGACTTCGATGGCCGACACTACCGCGTCGAGGGCGCGCGCCTGAACCTGCGCGTCCCCGCGCCGGAGATCTTCATCGGCGGCAATTCCGAGGCGGCCACCGCGCTGGCGCTCGAGCACGGCGACTGCCTCTGGCGCGTGCCGGAGCCGCCGTCGACGCTGCGCGCGAAGATCGCGCCGCTGCTCGACGCGGGGAAGGAAGCGGGACTCCTGATGTCGCTCATCGCGCGGCCGACGCGCGAGGAGGCGGTGCGTGCGGCGCGCGCGCTGGTCGCCTCGGCCGGCGCATCGCGCCGGACGCACGACGAATTCGCCAGCCGCTCCGATTCGGTGGCCTTCACCTCGGCGTACCGCGCCGCGGACACGGAGTGGCTCACCCCGACGCTCTGGACCGGCGCCGTGCCGTACCTTGGCGCACCGTCGATGGCCCTGGTCGGATCGTTCGACGACGTCGCCGAGGCCATGCTCGACTTCCAGGCCATCGGCATCTCGCAGTTCCTCTTCCTCGGATGGCCGGACGAGGAGGAGCTGGCGCTCTTCGCCGGCGAGGTGCTTCCTCGCGTGCGCGGGGTGACGGTGACCGCGTGATCGTCTCCGAGAAAACCGGCCAGTTCGCGTACTTTGACGCGCAGCTCGGCGCCCCCCGCTGGCGCGGCGCGCGCGTGCTGGACTTCGGCGGCAACTGCGGCAACTTCCTCGCCGACGCCGGCGACGAAGTGCGCGCCGAGGACTACTGGTGCCTCGACGTGTCAGCCGTGGCGCTGGCCGAGGGGGCGCGAAGACACCCGCGCGCGCACTGGATCCACTACGACCGCCACCACGCCCGCTACAACCCCCACGGCCGCCTGCGCCTCCCCCCGCCCGACCTCGGCCGCTTCGACTTCATCCTGGCGTACTCGGTCTTCACTCTCCTGCCGGAGCACGAGGTGCGCGAGCTGGTCGCCGCGCTGCGCCGCATGCTGGCGCCCGGCGGCGTGCTGGCGTTCTCGTTCGTCGACGCCGAGTACCGCGCGTTCAGAAAAACGCGGGTGATGTCGAACCTCGAATGGCGTCTCGACGTCGCCGGCCATCCCGACACCGAGTTTCTCTCGGCCGAGCGGGTGGCGCGCATCTTCCCCGGCGCTGAGGTCCGCGAGCCGACGCCGGAGGTGCGACATCACTGCTGCATCCTCGGCGCGCAGCGCAGCGTCCTGGCCAAGGCGCGCAAAGTCATCGCCGCGCCCTTCCCGCACGTGGTCATCGAAGACGCGCTCGACGACTACCGCGAACTGGCCAAGGCGTTCCCCGGCGCCGAGCTGCTGCGAAAGGGTCAGACCCTCGCCAGCAACGAGTACTCGCACGTCCACGCCGACCAGATCCTCACCGACGCGCGCGTCGCGCCCGTCTGGCAGCGCTTCGTCCGCCACCACACCTCGGCCGCGTTTTTCGCCGAGGTGGTGACGCTGTTCGGACCGCAGCACCTCGAGCAGCTGGACACGAGCGTCCGCTACGCCGAGCCGCCGCGCGACGTGATGATGGAGTGCCAGTTCGCCTGGTGCGAGCCGGTGAGCGCCGTGTCCAGCTCCGCGCCGCGCCACGTCGACCGCGCCGTGTCGCTCTTCGCCGGGCTGCTCTACTTCCGCCTCGACGGCGACGATTCCACCGGCGGCGACCTCCAGTTGTACGATGGCGAGCGTCCCGTGAAGACCATTCCCTACCGCGCCAACACGCTGGTGTTCTTCGTCAACTCGCCCCGCGCGTTCCACGGCGTCACGCCGCGCTCGGTCACGCCGTGGCCGCGCCTGCACGTGAACTTCGTCGGCGAGGTGGCGCGATGAACCGTGAGACGGCGGTGATCGTCTGCGCCGGACCGTCGCTCGATGCGCTGCCGGCGCGCGCATGGGAGCGCGTCGCGGACGCCGGCGCGATCGTTGCCGTCAACGGCGCCATCGCCGCCGAGGCCTGCGCGGGCGTGCGGTTCACGTACGTTTCGGCGATGGATGCGCGCCAGCTCGCCGGGACCGTCCCGCGATTCAGCACGCTGTGGACGTCGACGCCCGCCTGGCGCCTGAGCATGGTCGGCGCGGAAGAGATGCCGGCGGAGACGTACATCCGCGAGGTCGACGAGCGCGATGGCGTGGAGGGATGGAGCGACGATCCCGGCGCCGGCTACGCCGGCGGCAGCAGCGCGATGGTGACGGTGAACTGGCTGTGTAATCAGCGCGGTTTCCGCCGCGTCGCCTTCCTCGGACTGGACATGGTTCCCGGCCAGGGCGGACACGCCCGCGGCGCCGGCAATCACACCAGCGGCTTCGCCATGAGCGCCGAGCGGCACGCCAACGTCAGCCGCGGATGGGAGAAGGTCTGCCGCGAGGCGTCGAAGCGCGGCATCGAAATCATCAACCTGACGCCGGGCACCGGCCTGCGCACCATGCCGCGCGCGGAGCTGCCGCGATGAAGCTCGCGTACTTCATCCTCGTCCACCACAAGCCGGCGCAGCTGCGGCGGCTGATGCGCGCCATCTGGCGCCCGCAGCACGTCTACGTCATCCACGTCGACCGCCGCGCGTCCGCCGAGTGCCGGCGCGCGGCGGGCGAGCTGGCGCAGGCGGCGAACGTCGCGCTGCTCCCCGCGTCGCGCTGCTACTGGGGCGGCTGGAGTCTGGTGCGGACCGAGCTGCGCGCCATGCGCCGTCTGATGGCGATGGGGGAGTGGTCGTACTACATCAATCTGAGCGGTCAGGATTACCCGCTGCGCACCCAGGAGGAGATCGCCGGGGAGCTGGAGCGGCTGCCGTACCGCGACTGGGTGGACTTCGAGCGCTCGATGGAGCCCGAGCGGGCGACGGAGCTCGCCCGCCGCGAACAGGTGCTGGCCGTGGAGCTGCCGTGGCGCGAGAAGCCGCGGCTGATCTACTGGTCTCCCCCCTGGCGCGCTCCGCTCCTCAAGGGCGCCACGCGCTACCTCGGATCGCAGTGGAAGTTGGTCACCCACGAGGGGTGCGACTTCCTCACCACGCCGAAGAACACCCGCCGTTTCCGCGCCGCGTATTGGGGGACGCACGTGCCCGACGAGTCGTTCTTCCAGACCGTGCTGCTCAACTCGGAGCGGCGCGCGCTGGTGGCCGGCCGCAATTGGCACTTCGTCGACTGGTACACAGGCCCGGCTCACCCGCGCGTCCTGGACATGAGCGACCTGCCGCGGCTGGAGGCGTCCGACGCGTTCTTCGCCCGCAAGTTCGACGACACGTTCGACGACCGCGTGCTCGCCGCCCTCGAGGAGCGTCTGCGGCTGCGCGATGAGGCCAAGGAGAGGAACATCGCGTGACCGCCGATTCCGAGCTGACCATTCTGGCCATCGCCGATCCCGACTTCGTGCCGCGCCTGCGCGCGCTGGCGGCCTCCATCGCCGCGAACATGCCGTCGGCGACGCTGCACGCCTGCCTGGTCAACGTCGTCGATCCGGCGCTGGTGGAGTCGATCGAGCGCGCGCACGACCGGACGGAGCTCTCCTTCGTCTGCGCCGAGCTCGACGCCGCCGTGGTGCGCATGGGGCGCGACGGCGTCACGCCGTACACGGAGAAGGCCGGCTTCTGCGTCAACCTCCGCGGCCGCGCGGTGCTCGACCTGCTGCGCCAGGGACGGCGCCGCGTGCTCTTCCTCGACGCCGACTCCATCATCCGCCGCGACCTCGCGCCGCTCTTCCCGCTCATCGACGCCAGCGACGTGGTCATCCACAAGCGCCCGCACGAGAAGGACTTCATGGGCGTGGCCGGCGGGGTGATCGCCGTCCGCCCCAGCGCCGGCGCCATCGAGTTCTTCGAGCGCGCGGTCGAGCGCATCGACGCCATCGGCAACCGCGCGTTCTTCTCCGACCAGCTCGCGTTTCACCAGACCATCGCCGAGCTCGGCGACCGCGTGAAGGTGGCGCACCTGCCGAAGGCGTTCATCGATTGGGACTTCGACCCGCAGTCGTACATCTGGGTCGGCAAAGGACGGCGCAAGTTCGAGAACGAGGCGTACCTGGAGGAGGAGAGGCTCTACCATGCCTGAAGAGATCACCTGGGAGAGGCTGAAACGCAGCGCGCAGGAGCCGCTGTCGAAGGGCGATCGCATCGAGGTCGCCGAGGAGCCGGGCGAGGCGTTTGAAGTCGAGCTGACCAACGGCGACGGCATCACGCTGTGGAAGGGCGTGACCCTCACCGGCGGCGAGCTGGTCGACTGGAGCTCGAAGTTCTGGATCGCCCGCATCGAGCTGATGGACGATTTCCGCGGCCCCGTCTCCTTCCGCCTCCGCCCCGACCAGCTGGACGGCTGCACGCTCTTCTTCGGCAAGGACGAGCAGACGGGACGCAAGCCGTCGAATACGTACGTGGTGCGGGACTTTCCGCGGAGGGGGAGGATCCGGCTGCGGTGGGTGGCGGACTGAGCTAACCGGTTCAAACCTGACGTCCCCGATGCACACCGGAATGGTGCGGTTCGTGACCGATCACGGGTGAGCGGAGATTGGGTGAAGCGCGACACGAACACCGGACGCTTCGTCGACCAGAAACGTGATTCGGCGCCATTTAAAGGTGTCCGGCGCGAAGTCCTTTTCCCTACCGAACCGAGCACGATCGGTCATCGGAAGATCGATCGCGCGGTCGAACGCGTCGTTTCGCGCAAGAAATAGCGTTTCTCGATGAGGCACGACGAATACGAACAGAACGTATTCATCAACTGCCCGTTCGACGCCGAAAATACGCCACGATTTTCGAGGCGATCGTCTTCGCCGTAAATGACGCCGGCTTCCGGCCGAAATGCGCTCGCGAAAAGCTCGATTCCAGTCAGGTCCGCCTTCAGAAGATCGTGGCGTTGATCTCTGCGTCACGCTTCTCGATTCATGACCTATCGCGCACGGAGCTCGACGACGCCAACGCGCTACCGCGATTCGGAGCAGTATCGATTTCAGAAGTTCGTCTCCGATCTCAGTGGCCAGGACATCCACCAACACAGCAACAGTCCGAAGGTGGCGGTGACGCGTGTTCGGAGCTGGTTGCGTGCGGAGTCGGGGAAGAGCGGCATACCCGGGGGCGCCGCGATCTATGGCCGTTACGAGTCGTTCCGATCCGATCTGCCGGAGATTTGCGCTGAGCTGAACCTCGACGTTGCCGATCTCACCTTCGCGGACTTTTCGTACACGATCGCGAGGTGGCTGAAGACGCATCAGCCATAGGCGGCGAACAATCTTGCGCGTAACGTCATCATCGAGTGTCAGGGTCATTTCTTCGATTCATTCCGCGAGCGTTTAGACTGGCGAGAACATGTCCGCGTCGCCCGCCGCCGGATCGCTGACCGCCGCCGTCGAGCGCGGCGTGGTGCGCGTTCCGTACAGCACCGTCGACTTCCAGACCGCCGTCCGCGGGCTGCTCGTCTCGCCGCTCCTGGCGTGCGGCGTCAGTCCAAGCCGGGTCGACGAGATCGTCGACTGCGTCTTGAAGCGCGAAGAGAGCGGGTCGACCTGCTCCGGTCCCATCGCCCTGCCGCACGGGCGGACGGGCGGGATTCCCACCATCGTCGCCGGCCTGGGCATCAATCGCGACGGGGTTTATCCCGGCGGGAGCACGCGGGTGATGCTGGCCTTCGTCACGCCGCAGGACGCGGCGGCGGAACATCTGCGATTCCTCTCCGCGGCGGCGAAGACCTTTCGCGACTCCGCGTTCCTCGATCGCCTGCAGGCGGCGGCGACGCCGGAGGAAGTCCTCGCCCTGCTCAGAGATGCAGGATGACCTTGGCGATCAACATGTAGATCGCCAGCCCGGTGGCGTCGACGAGCGTGGTGATCAGCGGCGCGGAAACCACCGTTGGATCGATGCGGAAACGCTGCGCGAGCAGCGGGATGACCGAGCCGATGATGTTGGCCCAGGCGCAGACGCTGAGAATCGTCAGCCCGACCACCATCGCCAGTTGCGGGCCGCTCTTCCAGAGCATCGTCCGCAACACGGCGAAGATGCAGAGCAGCGCGCCGAGGAGGAATCCGGAGCTGGTCTCCCGCAGCAGCACGCGCCAGGTGTCGCGCAGCCGGACCTGCCCCAGCGCCAGCGCCCGGATGATGGTCGACACCGTCTGGCTGCCGGCGTTGCCGCCCGTTCCGATGATCAGCGGGATGAAGAACGACAGCGCGACGACTTTCGCCAGCTCGTCTTCGAAGTATCGCAGCACGCTGCCGGTCATCGTCTCGGCCACGAATAGCAGCAGGAGCCATCCGAGCCGCATGCGCACCACGCGAAAGATCGATGTCCCGAAATAGCTGATGAAGCCGTGTCCCCCCGGCTCTTCGGCCGCCGCCACGCCGCCCATCCGCAGCATGGCCTCGGTCTCGCCGGCGACGAGGACATCGACCACGTCGTCGACGGTCACGATGCCCAGGATGCGGTTGTCGGCGTCGACCACCGGCAGCGCGTTGAAGCCGTACTTCGACACCAGCCGCGCCACCTCGTCCTGCGGCGTGTCGGGCATCGCGGAGACCACCTCGCGCGTCATCAGCGCGCCGACCGTGGCGCGCGGATCGGCCGGCAGCAGCCGCCGCAGCGACACCACGCCCTGCAGGCGGTCGCCGGCGTCGACGGCGTAGAGGTCGGCGACGGTGGCCACTTGCGGGTCGATCGATCGCAGTCCGTCGAGCACCGACTGCACCGTCTGCTCCGGCCGGATGCGCACGAACTTCGCCGTCATCAGCCGTCCCGCCGTTCCCGGCTCGTACTGCAGCAGGCGGTCAGCCGCCGCCGCGCCGCCGGCCTTCAGCTTGCCGAGGATCGGCGCGCGCTTCTCCTCGGGGAGGGCGGAGAGGATGCCGGCGACGTCGTCCGGCTCGAGGCGGTCGAGGGCCGCGGCGAGGGTCTCCGGCGGCAGGCGGGTGAGGGCGATCTTCATCGTCTCGCCGTCGGCGTAGACGAGCATGTCGCCCAGGTGCGGGGGATCGAGCTGCGCGAGGACGCGCAGGCGGTCTTCGCGCTGGAAGCCGCTCACCACCTCGGCCACGTCAGCCGGATGCATGGTGGCCAGCGCGTCGCGCACCGCGCTGGGGTCCTCGCGCAGGATCTCGAGGACGTCCGGCCCGAGGAGCTCGCCGAGATTCACGCGAGGGAGTCTACATGCCGTCGTAGTCGACGATGCCGATCTTCCCGCCGGATGCCAGGACGATCTGCGTCTGCTGCCGGTTCCACTCGGCGTGCACGCCGGCCTCCGTGATCTGTTCCGGGCTGTTCCCATCGCTGCCCATGACCCAGATGGCCAGCGATTGCTGCTGCGGATCCTGGCGGTACGACTCGAAGACGATCAGATCGCCGAGCGGCGACCAGTTCGGCGAGCGGCCCTGCACCGAGGCCGGATCGCCGGACTCGAGCTGGAACGGCGCGTCGGGCGGCTCCACCACCCAGATCTGGTTCTGGCTCTGGCTGCAGGAGCCCATGTTTCCGGCGAAGGCGATCGCCGTTCCGTCGGGACTGACGCTCGGCCGGCCGGCGCACGGCTTGGGAGAGGTGGTCAACTGCTCGATGGACTGCGGCGTGAGCTTGTGGAGCTGCGCGATCGACAGGCCGTCCTGATAGGCGACGGCGACGATCGCGCCGAGGTCTTTGTACCAGGAGGGATACGTGAGCCCGGAAGGGGCCGGAGCATCGCCGCTGTAGTACGGCGCCGCGCCGGTGCCGTCGGGGTTGACGGTCCAGATCGCGCCGTTGTTGCCGAACGCGATGGTCGGGCTCCACGACCAGTCGGGCCGCGACGCTCGCGGGTTCGCGGTGCCGGCGGGGGGATACAGCAGATGGGGATCCGAGCCGTCGGAGTTGACGATCCACAGCGAGACGTCGTTGCCGGTCTGCACGTGAAAGACGATCTGCGAGCCGTCGGAGGAAAAGGACGGACGGTCCGCGCCGGGAGCGGAGTAGATCCACTTCGGCGTGAGAAGCGTGCTCATGGTCTCGACTCTCCTGCGTAGATTGACGGCCAGACCGCCTCGGTTTTCCATGCGATCATTCGCCTCCCATGAAATCGATCCTCCTCGCCGCCCTGCTCGCCATCGCCCCCTCCCACTTCATCCCCATCGTCGGCGACTGGACCACGGCCAAAGACGACGCCGGCAAGAGCGTGCTGCAGGTCGACGGCCGGCAATGGATCAAGGGGCAGCCATCGGCAGGCCTGGCGGCGAAGGCACGCACGATCTACGGGGCGCGCCACGAGGAGTTCATCGACGGCGTCAAGGCCTACGCCTACTTCCCGTACGCGGTGACCAAGGACGTCGACGATTTCCGCGACGGCGAGATCTCCATGCGCTTCCGCCTCCTGGCCGGCCAGCTCGATCAGTGCGCTGGAATCCTCTTCAATCTCAAGCCGAACGGCGACTATCTGACGGTCCGCTTCAACGGCAAGGAGGACAACCTGGTGCTGTGGACTTTCAAGAGCGGCAAGCGGAGCTTCGTGAAGAAGGGCGTGCACGACGTGCCGCTCAAGATGGGGGAGTGGCATCGCATGAAGATCGCGGTGAGCGGGACGCAGCTCCGCGGTTTCCTCGACGACGAGCTGCTGCTGGAGTACACCCTCGCCGAGCCGGTGTCGGGGAAGGTGGGGACGTGGTCGAAGACCGACAGCGTCAGCCAGTTCGACGCCTACGAAGTGCGAAAAACGCCGTGATCACGGCGGTGGGCCAGAGCGCGTAGAAGACCAGCGCCGCGCCGGCCGGGCGCTTCGCCAGCGGATATCCGGGATACGACGACTCGGCGCGCGGCGGCGCGGCGACGCCCGCCAATCCGTAGATGGTCTCCAGCACGATCTCCTCGGTCGTCGAGCGGCTTGTGGCCGAGCGCGCGCCGAGGTCGTAGCGGATCTGGCCGTAGCGGTCGTCGTTGTCGAATAGGCCCGAGCGGCCGGCGAACGGATATTTCACGCGGAGCCGCGGAGCCGCGCGGCGCAGCTGGACCAGGACGTTGTTCTCGAAGTCGTTCATGCGCGGGTCTTCCGCGGCCAGGAAGACGGTGATGGTGAGCGGCGTCTTGAT
>Ga0207674_10003783_pt1 | contig 18459 bp, 13 predicted proteins | sample KBSCornC72_FD_184303 | JGI IMG/M metagenome (GOLD analysis project Ga0207674, IMG submission 184303) | Corn rhizosphere microbial communities from Kellogg Biological Station, Michigan, USA - KBS Corn C7-2 (SPAdes) (version 2) | ecosystem: Host-associated > Plants > Roots > Rhizosphere > Soil ... | reverse complement strand
ACTTTGTCGGCGAGGCCCATTTGTTCGACGGCGGCGGCGCTGTCGCCACCGCCGATGATGGTGACGGCGCCCTTGCTGGTGGCGTCGGCGACGGCCTGGGCGACGGCCTTGGTGCCCGCGGAGAAGGGCGTTTTCTCGAAGACGCCCATCGGGCCGTTCCAGACGACGGTCTTGGACTTGGCGATCTCGTCGGCGTAGATCTGGCGGGTCTTGGGGCCGATGTCGAAGCCTTCCAGATCGTCGGGGATGTTGCCTTCGACGATCTGCGTCTGGGCGTCGTCGGTCATCTTATCGCTGATGACGGTGTCGACCGGAAGCTTGATCTTACCGCCGGCCTGCGCGAGCAGTTCCTTCGCCAGATCGACCTTGTCCTTTTCGACGAGGGATTTGCCGACTTTTTTGCCTTGGGCGAGGAAGAAGGTGTAGGCCATGGCGCCGCCGATCAGGACGGTGTCGGCCTTGCCGAGGAGTTGCTTGATGACCTCGATCTTGTCGGAGACTTTTGCGCCGCCGAGGATGGCCACGAAGGGGCGCTTGGGGTTGCTGATGGCGTCGCCGAGGAATTTGAGTTCCTTCTGGATGAGGTAGCCGATGACGCGCGGCTTGCCGGCGAGCACCTGGGCGGCGCCGAAGGTGCTGCCGTGCTCGCGGTGGGCGGTGCCGAAGGCGTCGTTGACGTAGACGTCGCCAAGCTTGGCGAGCTGTCTGGCGAAGTTGGGATCGTTCTTCTCTTCCTCGGGGTGGAAGCGGACGTTTTCGAGGACGAGGACTTCGCCGTCCTTGAGGTTATTGGCTTGCTTTTCGACTTCCGGGCCGATGGAGTCAGTTGCGAACTGCACGGGCTTGCCGAGGAGTTGGCTGAGGCGATCAACGGTGGGTTTGAGGGAGTATTTGGGCTCGGGGCCCTTTTTCGGGCGGCCGAGGTGGCTCATGAGGATGAGGCGGCCGCCGCGGTTGATGACGTCCTTGATGGTCGGCAGGGCCTGGACGATGCGGCGGTCGTCGGTGATCTTACCGTCTTCAACCGGTACGTTGAAATCGACCCGCATCAACACCCGCTTGCCCTTCACGTCCACGTCGGCAACAGTCTTTTTAGCCATGATCGCGCCGATGCTACGGGTGGGCGGGGGCGTGTCAAGCGAGCTTTTCGGGCATCACGCGGGTCCCCGCGCGCGTTGAGCGATTTAGGAAAGGAACCCGATGATCGATCTGCCCGGCGTGCGCAGGGCGGCCTCGACCCAGCCGCGAAACTGGGCGAGAGTTTCGGTCATGTCGTGATCGAGGCCGGACGGGTCGAGCGCGCGAAATGCCGCGGCGGCGGCGGGAAGCTCGTCCGCCCGCCAGACGCCGATGCAAGGCGCGTCGTCGGGCTCGGGAATGGGCACGGGGCTGCCGCCGAACACCAGTTGCATCAGTTGCAGCGGGACGCGGCGGGACGCGAGCAGGCGGTCCATTTCTTCGATCCACGCGGAGGCGCCGGCGATCGGACAGATGTTCGGAAGCTCTTCGCCGAGGTGGCCGCAGAGCGCTTCGAGCGCGTAGCCGTACAGGTAACCGGCGCCGTCCTTCGGCTGCGTGCCGTTGACCAGTTCTGCCAGCGCCTGGGCGCAGCTCATCTCGGCCTCGTCGTCGATGTCGTCGATGGTGGAGAGGAAATGTTTGTGGCTCGTGACGATCGCGGCGATCAGCTTCTGGTCGCGCGAGCCGAACGCCCGCCGCAACTGGTCAACGGCGACCGCGTACACATTGATTGCCGAACTCACCGAATCACCCTCCCGCGCTCATTGCCCGCCGCCGGCCGGCCAGAGCAAGGCGTTGGTGATCAGCGCCTGCGCCGTCGCCGGCTCGTACCCGAGCACGCCCCATTCCGCGCACCCGAGCAGACCCGCTGACAGGTCGAATGGTACGTGTATTACACGCCCGGCGCCGATTTGTGCGACGCGCACCGGCGGAATCTCGCCACCGCCCACCCGTTTGGTCACGAAGGGTCGAACCTTGAGCGGCCAGACCTTCTGCATGCCGGGCGCGGACGCATTGACCAGCGGATGGTCTTCGGTCACGGGCACGAAGAAGTCGTGGGGGAAGACGGTGGAAAGGCCGCTGGCGAGTTGCTCGCCGCGGACGGTGTTCTTCGCCGACGTCGCCGCGACGCTCGTCGCGCCGGGCGATTCGACGATGAGGGCGCCGCCGGCGGAGACGAATTGACGAAGGGCGGCGGTGTCGGCGTTGGAGAGCGCCTCTCCGACGGGCAATACGAGGTAGGCCGTGTCGCGCGAGCTTGGCGGCAACGCCGCGGCGTCGACGACACTGACGTTAAGCCGCAGGGAAGTCTCCCATTCGAACCAGCGCGCGAACCGGGCGAACGCGAGTGGCTGCGGATCCCACGTGCCGCCGTGCCTGATTCGGGTCAGTTGTCGCGTCGTGGTGGCCGCGCCCGGCGGGGCGGCTACGCCGCGCGGTTCCAGCCGCGTGCGCAGGTCGCTCTTGCCGACCGCGTACGCGAACAGGTTGACGCCCAGTTCGAACGCTTCGCGCTTCGATTTGATCGCGCGTTGCTGCCAGCTCACGGCCAGATCCGTCGGCGAGTGTATCCAGACCAGCCGGCCGTTCACGTCGGTCATTCCGCGAAGCCGCGGCCGCTGGGCGGGCGGGATCTGATACTGCAGCGTGTAAATCTCGTGATCCCTGGGCAGGTCCGTCAGGGACCGATGGGGATAGAGCCGCTTGGCAAGTTGATCGACGTAGGCGTTGAACGCGCCCGCGCCGTCGTCCGCCTGCGTGAAAAGGACGCCGCCGGCGTCAACGAACGCGCGGATCCTGGCGACTTCGGCGTCCGACAGCTTGAGCGCCGCGTGCGACGCCAGGTAAAGGATGGGCGCGTCCGACCAGTCGGCCGGGTCGCGGTCGAGCGGGACGACCTGCCACTGCACCGGACGTTCCAACTCCCACGACGCGAACCGCGCGAGGTTTGCCAGATCGCGTGGCCGATTGTCCCATTCGCCGTGATCGGTCTTGCCGGGCGGGTCGAGCTGCAGTTTGTTCATCATCACCGGATGGCGGCCGCGCGCGAGGAAGAGAACGGAGTAGGCCGTGTCGATCAGCGTGTCGGCGGTGGGCTCGTCGGTCTTTCCCCACGAGCCGCCGGGCGACTGACTGAGGACGACCTTGCGCGCGAGTTCCGGATACCACTCGTGCGAGCCGAGATACTTGTAACCGCTCAACAGGCCGACGCGTTCGAGGCCGAAGAGCGTGTATCCGACGTAGACCTTTTGCGGGCCGTCGACGGCGACGGCGTTGTCGCCGCGGCCGAGCCAATCGAATGCCTCGCCCAGCGCCTCGTCGACCTCGCCGCGCTGCTGACCGACCTTGGCGATCGTCGGCGCCTGCAGGTAATCGTGCGCCGCTGTGAGCGACGCCAGGCCGGCGCACGTCATCGCCAGGTAGCCGACGGGCCGATCGAGGCGGTACGCCCATTCACCGGTGCGCAGTTGGTACGTCATCCAGTGCCACTGGACGTCCTGGAAGTATTCGTCGGGCACTTCGATGCCGGCCTCGGCGCCGCTTAAGACGCCGAAGAACCCGTACTGGGAATTCGAATTATCCCAGACGAACGGCGTGACCTTTTCGGGCAGTTCCTGTGGCGGATAATTCGGTGGCGGCAGCGCGGGCGGCGTGATGGCGCGGACGCCCCCGCCGCCGCGACCGCCTCCCGTCGGCGGCACGGAGCGGCCGGGCGTCGGGGGGGTGCGCGGCACCGGGGTCGGGAAGCGATACTTCACGTCGCTCAATCGCGGGGGCGGCGGACGATAGATCGGCGGGTGAACGATCACCGGGATCGGCCGACCCGTCGGACGCTTGCTCCACTCGCCAGGCGCGACCGGCGACGTGGGTTTGGCGGGGGATTTCGGAGACGCCGGCGACATGCCGCCGCCGCCGCGCGCCACCGGCCCGCGATCCTCCGGCGAGCCGCCGGGGCCACGGCCCAATCGTTCGTGATCGCCCGATTCGTCCGGGATCACGCGGTAACTTGCGCGGTCGTCGTACGAATAGGCGCCCTCGACTGACGCGTCGACGAGCCATTGCACGTCGTCGCGCAGCACGTCCATGTCGTCGGGCCGCGCGTACAGCGCCAGCGCCGCCGCGCGTAGGCTGCGGGCGTAGACGACGGGGCTTTGCGGGCGATCCCGATCGGTCGCCATCGGGTGCAGTTTCATGTTCTCGATCAAGCGGCGCATCGGGTCCGACGTCGGCATGTAGCGCGCGTCGCGCGTCGCCTGGCCGGCGCTCAGGAGCGCGTAGACGCAGAGGGCGTTCAGTCCCTGGTGAAACGCCGGGCTGACGTCGCGGCCTCGCGCGATCTCGCCGTCCTTGAACTGCGCCATGAGGAACGCGCTGCCGCGGTTCAGCGCGTCGCGCACCGCGGCGTCGGACACGCGGTTGGGATCGACGAGCCGCGACACGACGAGCGGCGTTTTCTCGGACGGCTCGCCGCGCACGTCCCCCGTGCGTCCGCCGCCGATCAGCACCCACAACCCCAGCGCCCCGCCGCCGATCACCAGCGACCAACGAATCCAACGGTGTCGCATCATCGCAGCCTCCCTGGCGTGTGTGTCGCGCAGCCAGCGGCATTGTATCCGGCCCCCGTTTGACTTTTCCCCCCCTGCCCCCGAAAACTTCTGAACTATGGACGCCGCCTTGGATCAATTGAAGTTCGACGCGAACGGCCTCATCCCGCTCATCGTCCAGGACGTGAAGAACGGCCAGGTGCTGATGATGGCCTGGATGAACCGGGAGGCCCTGGAAAAAACCCTGGCCACGGGCAAGATTCATACCTACAGCCGCAGTCGAGGCCGCTTGGCGCTCAAGGGGGAAAGCTCGTCGCACTTCCAACACGTCAAAGAGTTTTGGACCGACTGCGACAGGGACGTCGTGCTCTTCAAGGTCGAGCAGGACGTCGCCGCCTGCCACGAAGGGTATCGCAGTTGTTTCTACCGCAAGCACGACGCCGGCCAGTGGAAGACGGTGGGCGAAAGGGCGTTCGATCCCGAGAAGGTCTACCACAGCACGAGCAACAAGAAGTAGCTCGCCGGGGGCCGCACCGTGACGCCTAAGACCTCCGATCCGATTCCCGTCCCCGCCGCCCTGCCTCTGCAAGGCGCACTTGCGAGCGATCGCGGGGCGGACGTGGTGCGGTGGCTGTTCCCGGCGTACATCTTCCTGATCCTGGCCGGGTTCTTTGCGCTGCGCAGCCCGGGGATCATGCCGTCGGGCAACCAGCTCAATCCGGATCGCGCGGTTTTCACGTCGGTGAACGCCGCGACGCTCACCGGGTTTCAGCTCTCAATACACCCGTCGGTCTTCTCCGTCGGCGGGAAAGTGATCCTGCTGCTGCTCACCGTCGCGGGCACGTTATTCACGCTGATCGTCGGCGGCATGGCCGCGCGGCGCATCCTGCGGCTGCCGTGGCCGGACGCGCGGATCGTGGCGGCGGCGTGCATCGCGGAGATCTTCGTGCTCCTGATCGGCGCGTTCGCCACCGGCGAGCGCGGGGCAGAAAAACTCGTCGGCGGGATGGTGCAGTCCGCGGCGGCGTGGGCGAACAGCGGGCTGTATGTCGACGCGGCGCCCGAACCGGGCAGCCTATATACGCACGTCGTCCTGCTCCCCCTGTCGGTCTTCGGCGGGCTCGGAATTACCGTCCTGATCGAGATCGTGGACGCGCTGCTCCTGCGACGGCCGCTCTCGCCGCACGCGCGGCGTGTGCTGTCGATGACGGCGCTGCTCTTCCTCGTGGGGTTCGTCGGCTGCCTTCTGTTTCAGGTGACGGACCTGCAGGCGCTGGGGTGGCGCAAGGAGGGGAGCGTTTCGTGGTCGGACGCGCTTCGCAACATGCTGCCGCACATCGTGGAGAGCGCGTCGGCGACGTCGATCAACGCGCGGACGGCCGGCATGGCGATCCTGCCGGTCTACTCGTTCCCGCGGGCGATGGCGTTCTTCGTCATGCTGCTGATGATGATCGGGGCGTCGCCGGCGGGGACGGGTGGCGGACTAAAGACCACGACGGTTTATGAACTGGCGACGGCGCCCGTGCGGCTGCTCCGTGGCTTGCCGCTGTCGCGCACGACGGGGATCGCGGCGACGTGGTTCGGGCTTTACCTGCTTGCCCTGGTGTTCTTCCAGATGATGCTGCTCTGGGCGGAGCGCGAAATGCCGGGGGATCGCGTGCTGTTCGTGACCGTCAGCGCGCTGTCGAACGTCGGGCTGTCGCACGACATCATTTCGATGACGCGTTCCAGCGTGCTGCTGGTGGCGGCGGCGATGTTCTTCGGGCGCGTCGCCCCCCTGCTGATCCTGTGGTGGATGGCGGACACGACCCGGGACGCGGAACTGCTTGTGGCGTGACGCGCGTCAACCCGGCGTGACGTAACCTTCTTCTTCCAACTGGCGGATCTTCTCGAGGCGGCGGGTGTGGCGGCCGTCGGCGAAATTCGTGTCGAGGAAGATCTCGACGATCTTGTTGATCTGGGCCTCGCTGAGCAGGTCCGTGCCGAGGCAGAGGACGTTGCAGTGGTTGTGTTCGCGGCTGCGGCGGGCGGTGACCTCGTCGTGCACCAGCGCGGCGCGGACGCCTTTGACCTTGTTGGCGGCGACGGACATGCCGATGCCGCTGCCGTCGAGCATGATGCCGACGTCGTGGGCGCCGTCGGCGACGCTCTTGCCGGCGGGGACGGCGAAGTCGGGGTAGTCGCAGCTCGCGGCGCTCTCGCTGCCGAAATCCTGGATGTCGTGCCCCTTTTGCTTGAGCATCGGGATCAGCTTTCGCTTGGCTTCGAAGCCCCGGTGATCCGACGCGATGGCGATTTTCATGGCCGACGACTCCGCGCACGAGTGACACGCGCTTGCGAGACAACGAGACACGCTAGATCAACACCTTCTCCTGCAAACGCCGTTCGATCAGCGTCCGCAGCTCACCCGCCACCTGCTGGTACAACGAAATGTCCCCGCCGATCGGATCCTCGATGTCGCCGCCGGGGTTGAGGGTGGCGACCTTTTCCGCCGCCGACGGCACCATCGCGGTGACCGCGCGGGCGTGGTTCTGGCTCATGGTGAAGATCATGTCCGCCTGGTGGATGAGCTCGACGCTGAGGAGGCGCGAGCGGTGGCGCGTGAGGTCGGCGCCCATGCCGCGGACGACCTCGACCGCCGGCCCGGCGGCGCGGCTGCCCGGCATCGCCATCGCGCCGGCGGAAATCACGGCGAGGCCCCGTTTTTCCAAATCGTCCTCGGGCACCCGCAACTTTTCGGCGAGCATGTGCCGCGTGATCGCCTCGGCCATGGGGGAGCGGCAGGTGTTGCCGCTGCAGACGAAGAGGATCGTCGTGCGGAGCAGGCGCTCGATGATGCGGCGGTCGTAGATGCCCTCGCGGACGATCTCGTAGTCGGCGTCGCGAACCCGGACGATCGTCGAGGGCTTGGAGAAGCGGGGCGGGCCGGCGTCGAGGATCAGGTCGACCTTGCCGTCGAGCTTGGCGGCGAGGTCTTTCCCACCGGCGGCCTGATCGGCGCCAGCGGCCTTGACCGCGGCGACGGGGACGCCGACCCGGGCGATGACGTCGGCGGCGACCGGGTGGTCGGGGCAGCGGAGGGTGATCGTGCCGTCGGTATAGAGGTCGGATTCGGCGAGGCCGAAGGAGTCGGCGACGGCCTTGCGGCGGTCGGTGGGGACGTCGAAGATCAGCGCGACCGGACCCGGCCATAACTTGCGGGTGCAGCGGTGGGCAAATTCGTTCAATTCGCCGAGGAATTGGGCGGCATCGGCAGGTTTGGCGAGATGGGGAATCAGGGCGTGCCGGCGGCCGCCGCTCGCCACTTCACCCGAGGCCGAATTCAGTTGCCGAAGGCGCTCAAGGGCGGCGGGCCGGTTGAGCGCGGCGGCGGCGCCATAAACCGTCTCGGTCGGCAAGAGCACGATACCGCCGTCGCGCAGGCGATCGGCCGCGGCACGGGTTTGCGCGTCGTACGGGCCGTCACCAATGGTCAGTAGTTCCACGGACATCTTGCCTAATTATCCCCCGCCTAAGTCAGACGTGTCAAGCAAGGGGAATCCCGACCGAATGCAGACGCAAAATGCAGCGCCGTCCGGATTTGCAACACGGGCTATGAACCTTCGACGTGTTGACTAGACTACAGTTTGGGTGTGTCCAAAATGCCTCGACAAACTAGCGGACCCTGCGCCTGCGTGTCTGGAATTTGAGAAGGAAACCAATGCGAATCGCTCCGTTCTTGTCACTGATTCTGTTGATCACGCCGCTCGCCGGCGCGGACGTGCCGCCGCTGAATCCCGATGCGGACCTGGACACAACGCTCGACGCCTTGAACGCCCGCGGGAAAGATTTGAAGGATTTTTCGGCGGACGTGGCGCTGCACACGGCCGACAATCGGACGGGCGAAGACACCGCGCAGCTCGGCACGGTCGTGTTCCAGAACAAAGGGGCCGGCGACTCGCGCATTCGCGTGGCGTTCGACAAGAAAGAACTCGATAACGGCAATGGGCCGAAGATTATTCAAAAACAAAAGCTGGATTACCTGCTGGAAGACGGCTGGCTGACCGATCGGGATTACCAGAAGAAGCTGGAGGTTCGGCGACAGGTACTGGAGCCGGGACAGAAGATGAACCTGCTGAAGCTGGGCGAGGGCCCGTTTCCGCTGCCGATCGGGCAGGACAAGGAGGAAGTCAAGCGCCAGTTCAAGACGGACTTGGTGCCCGCGGAGAAGGACGATCCGAAAGAGACGATCCACGTTCGGCTGACGCCCAAGCCCAAGTCGCAGTTCGAGGCGCGGTTCAAGCAGATCGACGTGTTCGTGGATACCAAGACGTCGATGCCGGTGCGCATCGACACGGTGGAGAAGGCGGGGACGGTGCGGTCCACGGACTTGAAGAACCTCAAGCTCAACGTGGGAGTGAAGGCGGACGATTTCAAATTGCCGGACATCGGAAATGACGGCTGGAATCGGCGCGAAGAGCCGTTTCGGTGATCCGCGAGGGATCGTCGTTTACAGGCCAAGCAGCCGGGCGGGCCATTGGACGGGGAGATCCTCGACGAGGAAGCGGCGCTTGCCTTCGAGCAGGCGGGCGGCGACGGCGGCGGCGGCGACGTAGCCGCTGCGGACCGCGCCTTCCATGGTGGCGGGCCAGCCGGTCTGGGTGTAGTCGCCGGCGAGGTAGAGGTGCCCGAGTCCACCGGGCGGCGGGGCGTGCTGCGGGCGGAGTGCGTCGATGCCGGGGGCGGGGCTGAAGGTGGCGCGCTTTTCGACGACGACGACGCCGCGAAGGAGCTTGGCGCCGCGGGCGGCGGGGAAGGTGGCGTTGATCTGGCGGGTGAACGCGTCGAGCGATTCTTCCTTCGATTTACCGGCCCAGGCGCGGGCGGCGCTGATCACGCCGTGAACCGCGGCGCCGGTGTTGTCCTTCCGAAAGAGCCACTGTAGCGGGCCTTCGACCAGCGCGGCGTGCGACTCGGCCAGCACCGGGCGGTCGTACCACAGATGCGCGCCGAGGATCGGCACGTCCTCGATCTCGTCGAGGCGGGCGAAGCGCGCGTCTTTGACGGCCCACGCGTCGCCTACCCATTTGCGGAGGACGTGGCGATTGGTGGCAAGGATGACGGCGTCGGCTTCGACGGTTTCGCCACCGACGAGTTCGATACCGGTAACCGTGTCATCTTCGATGCGCAGGCCGGCGACGCGTGCGCCCAGGCGGAGGTCGGTGATGGGGAGCTTGGCGTAGAGTTGGGAGAGCGGGCAATTGGGGAGGCCGATCGGATAGCCGCCGGCGTTGGAGAGCATCGTCTCCTGGAAGACCTGGACGGCGTAGGCGGTGCTGGCGCGGCGGGATTCCTCGTTGAGGGCGCTGACGAGGATCGGGTCGTACATCTTCTGGACGAGGCTGGCGGGCTGACGGTGGGCGTCGAGCCACTGGCCGAACGGGAGGTTGGCGAGGGCGGCGCGCCCGCCGCGGCCCATGGTCATCATGACGATCATGGCGCGGGTGAAGGCGACGCGCTCGGCGGAGTCGAGCAGCTTGAAGCGGAGCATCGCGGAGGCCAAATGGAGCGGGGCGGGCAGGCCGCGCGAGCCGCTGAGATCGTGACGCCGGCCCGCGCCGTCGACGAAGTGGACGGTGCGTTCCCAGCGGATGAGGTGCTCGACGCCGACGCGGCGGTAGAAGTCGATCAGGTTGGTGCAGCATCCGAGGAGGACGTGCTGGCAGTTGTCGAGTTCTTCGCCGGTCTGGGGCTCTTCGAAGGAGCCGGCGCGTCCGCCGAGGGCGCGGCGGGCTTCGAGGAGGGTGACGGCGGCGCCGGCGGAATCGAGGGCGACGGCGGCGGCCATCCCGGCGAGCCCGCCGCCGACGACCACGACGCTGGGTCGCTGGGGTGAATCGTGGTGAGTGCGAAGGCCCATGCTCACCCGCCGCGCGCCCGCAGCGCCCTCCATCCGATGCGGATCTTCGCCCACGCCGACAGGGAGACGCGCTTGCGCAGCACGCGCGACGGGCGGGCGGCGATCTTGGCGAGCAGCGCGTGATAGATCTGCGTCATCGCCACCAGCGTCGGGCGGGCGTCGGGCGAGACGCGCGACTCGAGCGGAGCCGAGCGGCGGTAGTACTCTTCGGCGCGGGCGAGTTGGAACCGCATGGCGGCTTCGAACGACGGGCCGGCGCGGCCCTCGGCGAGGTCGGTGAGGTCCATGGCGCCGTTGACCTCGCTCCTGGGGAGGTAGAAGCGGCCGCGGCCGGCGTCTTCCTTCAGGTCGCGCAGGATGTTGGTGAGCTGAAATGCCAGGCCACGCTGGACGGCGAGCTCTTCCGTCTGTGCACCGCCCTCGAAGCCCCAGACGTAAATGCTCGCCACGCCGACGACGCCGGCGACGCGGTAGCAGTAGGTATAGAGTTCCTCGAAGGTTTCGAAGGAGAGCGGCGAGAGATCCTGCTCCTGGCCGGCGATGACCTCGTCGAAAACTTTGGCGGGAACGCCGTGGCGCTGGGCCATGTCGCAGAACGCGGGCCAAAGCTCCTGGCCGGCGGATTCGTTGACGGCGGCGGGGCCTTGCTGCGTCAGGGCGGTGTGGGTGTCGGCGCGCCAGGCTTCGAGCTCTTCCACGCGGGCGGCGATCGGGCGGCCGTCCTCGCGGTCGGCGATGTCGTCCACGAGGCGCATCCAGGCGTACAGGGCGTACATGGAGGCGCGTTTTTCCTCGGGGAGGAGGCGCAGGCCGTAATAAAAGTTGCGCGCGTGCGTCCGGGTGACCTGTTCGCAATAGGCGCGGGAGTGTTCGAGGGTGACGCCGGTGCCGGCGGGGGCGGGCGCGAGGCTCATACGCTACCCCCCTGCCGCCGAATAGTCGAACGAGTCAACTTCTGCGCCATGGCGACGCCCAGCGCCTTGAGCACCAGGCGGCCCTTCTGCCACTTCGATAGGTTCGGGCGGCGAGTGAGCGTGTCGTACCCCTGACGCTCGATGGCACGCAGGATGGCGCGTCCCCCCTGTTCGAAGAGCGAAATCTGCCGGCGGACGACGGGATCGAGAAGCGGCAGGAGCGCCGCGCCTTCGTCGAAGAGCGCGCGGGCGCGTTCGACTTCGAACTTCATCAGGTTTCGAAAGTTTTCGTCGAAGCGGAAGGTGGCGATCTGTTCTTCGGCGACGCCGAAACGCACCATGGAATCGCGGGGGAGGTAGATGCGGTTGCGCTCGGTCAGATCGCGGCGGACGTCCTGCCAGAAGTTGGCGAGTTGCAAGGCCGTGCAGGTGCGGTCGGAGAGTCGCTGGCGCACTTCGTCGCGATAGCCGCACAGGTAGAGCACGAGCCGGCCGACCGGGTCGGCGCTGCGACGGCAATAATCGACGACCTGCTCGAACGTGTCGTAGCGGTTGACGCGCTGGTCCTGCTCGAAGGCGTCGATGAGGTCGAGGAAGGGCTTGGCGGGAATGTCGTGGCGATCGATCGTTCCCTTCAGCGCGACGAAGACGGCGGTCTGTGCGTTCCCCTCGTAGCACGCGAGGAGCTGTTCGCGAAAACGCGCGAGGTAGTCGCGCGCGAGCTGGGGGTCGCCAACTTCGTCGCCAAGATCGTCGGCGATGCGACAGAAGGCGTAGACGTTGTAGAAATCCTGGTGGAGATGCTTAGGTAGGAGGAACGTAACGACGCTGAAGTTCTCGTAGTGGCCGCGGGCGAGCGACCGCGTATATGCCTCCGCCTCCGCGAGGCCCGCGACGGGCGCGAAGGCGGCGCGTATGGTGTCGGGGAGGTGCGGCGGCGTCACGGGGGGGACCGCCGGCGGGTTCGTGGAGGCGAGTTGGCTCATCACTGCTTGCGGCAAATCGCGAGCGGGGAAATGGTAGCGGTTTCGCGAAGGATTAACAGCCCGCCGGAAGGACATTCGGCCGGTCGAAATGGCCCCTCACTCACCCGCCCGTCACGTCACCGGGCGGGCGATACTTGCCGGCTTCGCTCGGCTTTCCGTCGGCGGTGCGGGGGCTCAGGTAGACATTGCACCACTTGTCCCCGTAGACGACGTTGCCGATCCAGAGCCATCCGGCGGCGTCCACCTCGTCCTGGCTGACGATCATGTCGCGGCTGGCGTTGGTCAGGGCGTTGACGTCCCAGATGAGGATGACGCCGTCGCGCTTTTTGGCGACGTTGTCGCGGCCCCAGGTTTCGCCGTGGCGCTTGTCGCTTTGGCTGACGTCGAGCGCGAAGTAGATCGCGGGGAGCGAGGCCATGACCTTGGGGTAGTCGCTCGCCAAGCCAGGCGTCGATCGGTACCAGTCGGCGACGGCGCGCCCCATCAGGTCTTCGTTGTAGACCTTGAACGGCACGACCTGGTAGTAACGATTGGCGTAGATCGGCGTGGTGGCGGCGAGGCCTGCGATGAGGAACGGCGCGGGGAGGCGGAAGCGCTCCCACACCCATTCCCACCCGCGCGCGCAGAGCAGCGCCCACAGCGGGGCGACGCAGAGGAGGTAGCGCAGCTCGCCGTTGCTGGCCATCAGGCCGCGGGCCCAGAGGTAACTGTGCACCACCAGGATCGTGAGCGGGACGCCGACGATCACACCTTCGACGCGCGCGCGGTGATCGGCGAAGAACGCCAGTCGGCCGCCCATCGGGCGCAGCGCCGCCCGCAGCGCGAGCACGATCCCCAGCACCAGCCCCGGAAAGATCAGCGGCGACACCAGCACCGGCAACTGCGCGATGAAGTGATACCACGGGCCCGAACCGTACGCACTCTGGGCCGCGTACGGCCAATTGTGTTGCAGCCACCGATACCACGGCAGATCATGAGGCGATCCCCACGTCAGCCAGCCCAGATAACTCCACAGCAGCAGCGGCACCGGCAGGATGAACAGGTAATACCACCGCCGGTGCCCCATTAGCGCCAGGGCGGCGAGCGCGATGAGGAAGAACCCCTCGGGTCGGCCCGAGGGGGTAATGGAGACGAGCAACGTCATCGCGAGGAACTGGCGCGATTGGTACGCCCAAAGCGCCAGCACCGCGACGGCGGCGAACGGGATTTCCGTCAGCTCGCTGAACGAGTGCACGAAGAAGAGCGGCTGGGCGAAGAGCAGGATCGCCGCCAGGGCCGGCATGCGATACCCCTGCTTGCGGGCGACGCGGTACGTCACCACGCCCATGCCCAGCGCCAGCAGGAGACTCATCGCGCGCACGCCCAGCACCCGCCCGATCGCCGCGGGGATGGCGTACATGCACGTGCAGAGCGGGCGACCCCAGACGTTCACGAGGTAGCTCGGCTCGGCCAGCGCGTGCCGCGCGAACATGTAGTGGGTGCAGGCGTCGGCCTCCAGGAATCCCTTTGACGCGATCGCCATCCAGAACGATAGCGCCGCGAAGATCACGCCCCCGACGCAGAGCGCGAGCAGGTTTCGGCGCACCCTGGGCGGCTTGTCCGACACGTACCCCGCCACGTCCGCATATAACTGGGCCATTGGGGGCGATTATGCCGCATCGCGGCGACGCCGCAAATCCGCGTCGCCGGCGTGAGGGGCGCCGCGCCGCGGTTGCACCTCGTCGAGGCGAATTCCCTTGCGGAGGCCGCGCAGGTCCTGGAGGAATTCCTTTCGCAACACGTAGCGTGTCAGCGTGGCGGCGCCGAAGCTGTAAACGAACACCTCTACCGATGTGACGCGGAGCAGCCGCAGCGAGCAAAAGATCGCCGTCCCCGCCGCCGCGATCCACTCGCACAGCGAGATCACCGCGAAGTCGCGCCAGGGGTGCGGGCGGACCAGGAATTCTCGCTGGGTGCGGGTGTAGCGGAGGTGAAACGCGGCGGTCGCGATGATTGCCGCGCCGTACGCGGCCACCACCGCCGGCGGCGGCGCGACCAACCCTTCCGACCGCCCCTTTGACAACGCCAGCAGGTAAACGCCGAATCCGACCAGCCAGCCGGAAGCCGTGGCGATCAGAAACTTCACGATCGGAGACATCCGCGGAAAGAAGAAATCGTAAAGGCGGCTGAGGTGCTCCAGGTACTTGAACTGCTGACTCACGTTCAGCTTGGATCGCCCGGCGTGCCGCGTGCCGAAATGGATCGGCACCTCGCGCGGCCGCTCGACGCCGCACTTGCACATCAGTTCGAGGCCGATCTTGTACCCGAGCGGCGTGAGGCGCCGCGCGCGGAGGAACGTATCCCGTCGCAGCGCGAAGAAGCCGGACATCGGGTCGTGCGTGTCGCCGGCGAACGGTCGCGCCAGCAGCGTCGCGGCCTTGGAATTCAGCCGGCGGAGCAGCGTCCATTCCCGCTGCGTCGTGCCGCCGGCGGCGTAGCGCGAGCCGATCGTGAAATCCGCGTCGCCCGTGATCAGCGGCTCCACGAGATCGCCGATCGTCTCCGGCGGGTGTTGCAGGTCGGCGTCCATGACCACGAGCAGATCGCCCCGCGCCTCGCGCAGGCCGCACAGCACCGCGCCCGACAACCCGTTCTCCCGCCGCCGCACGATCAGGCGGAGGGGAAAGCGCTCGGCCAGTCGCGCGCAGACGTCGCGCGTGCCGTCGCGACTGGAATCGTCCACGATGACGATCTCGTAGGCGCGGGTGGCCATCGCGGCGGCGATGCGCGGGACGAGCAGCGGCAGGTTCTCCGCCTCGTTCAGGGTCGGCACGACGATCGAGACCAGTTCGCGCGGCATCATTCAGGTTATCGGCAAGCCAGGTCGCGACCGTTCACCCCGCCGCCCCAACAATTTGACATCCAGCGCCCACGCGGCGAGAACGTCCGCTCGTCCCGAACCTCAAGGAGATCGCCATGACCCAAGCTCGTCGCAACCTGTTCGCGGCCGCCGTCCTCACCGCCGCCGCCTTGTTCTTCCTCAGTGGCCAACCCGGCCGCGTCGGGGCCCAGGAGAAACAGCCCACGGGCAAACCCGCCGCCCCGATCGAGACCAAGGACCTGAGCCTGTCGCAGGCGCACGCGATCGTCGCCGCCGCCGTCGAGAAGGCCGCCGCCATTAACACCAAGATGGACGTCGCGGTCGTGGACGCGGGCGGCAACCTCAAGGCCTTCGTCCGCATGGACGGGGCGTGGCTGGGCAGCATCGACATCGCGATCAAGAAGGCGAAGACCGCCCGCTACTTCGACATGCCGACGGGCGCGATCGGCGAACTGTCTCAGCCCGGCAAACCGCTCTACCAGATCGAGGTCTCCAACGGCGGCCTGATCACGTTCCCCGGCGGCGTTCCGATCAAGATGGGGGACACGATCATCGGCGCGATCGGCGTGTCGGGTTCGACGGTCGAGAACGACCACGCCGTCGCCACGGCGGGGGCGGAGGCGGTCAAGTAGCTCGTCGAGCTCAACCAATACCGTGTGGCATGAGCAACGGTACGCCGTTGCGCGTGTCTCCTGCCGACCATCACCGGAATGCCACCCGCCCCCATAACTGGGGCGTCAGTTCCGCCTCGCTGGGCACGTCCGCCGTCAGGTTGGTCGCCTTGTTCGACCAGTAGACCCGCTGAAGCGTCCGGAAACCGTTGCCGCGCAGCAGGCCGAGGTCGCCCGTGATGACCCGTCCCGCCGCCGGCGACAGTCCGAGCGTCGCCAGCGGGATCGACAGCTCGTAGTTCCCCTTGTCGTCGCCCGCGAATTGCACGGCCGCGCTCACGTCTTCCACCCGGTCGATCGTCACTGAATGCCAGGGTGCGCGGAACGCTACGGGGTCTTTCGTCCCCGGCACGACCGGTCGATACAGCATCGCCATCGGCTTGCCGCCGACCAGCGTGACGAGCAATCGCAGGTCCCCTTCGACGGGCTTGGCGCGCAGCGGCTTCGCGCCCGCATCGGTCGCGAGCATGAGGTCCAGCGCCGACCCCGTCTTAAAGAGCATCTGCTTCGACTCGCCGGAGTTTCGCAGGAAGTCCTTTTCGTTCGTGCGGTAGGCGAGGTAGAGGCGATCACCCGCCGCGCTCATGGCGGCGGTCGCGCGTTCCTCGACGCTCCCCCAGTCGCCGGTCTGTCGCCGCCGGGTGTCGATGGTCACCCAGTTCGCGTCGGCCCAGTCGTCCAGTTTCCCGTCAACGACCGGCGCGGTCTTGAGGATCGGCACGACCAGCGTGTCCCGTCCCTGCCGCTGTTGCCGCGACGCCGCCTGCGTCACGAAGTACCGCTGAGCGCCCTCCAGGTCCTGTTCCGTCACGGTCAACGCGCTGGGCGCGATCCGCTTGATCGTCTCCAGGTTCTTGACCCGCACGATCGAGCACGTCGTCTCCACGCCGGCGACGACGTACGTCTCGCCGCCGGCGGTGTGCGTCAGCGACGGCCAGAAACATTCCTCGTTCAGGGACGCGTCGTTCACGGGCATGTCGCGCGTCGCCCGCGGCATCCCCCACGACGCCCGCCGCCCGTCCTGGAACAGCGTCGCCACGAACAATCCGTCGGTCGTGAAGAGGTAAACGTTCCCCTTGTTCCCGTTGATCGCCCACAGTTCCACGTCCGAATCCTTTGACGGTTTGAACGGATACCCCAGCAACCGCGTCGTGCCGATCACCTCGCCCGGTTGCTCCGGCAATGGCGCGGTGTGCGACGGGTGAAGGCCCGGCCACAGGTTCGGATAGGTCCAGAGGCACGTGCCATCCTTCGCCCCCGCCAGCGAGGACTGCCGCGGAAATGGCTCGGGCGGGACGGTCAGAATTGTCCAACCGTTCGCCGCCGGCATCACTTGGCCACCGCCCGACGTATTGGCCAGCCGCGCGCCGTTCACCAGCGTGCTGCCGTTTCCCAGGTCGTAGACCGGCGCGCCTTGGTCCGTGACGCGCACGGGCTTGAACGCCGTCGCCGTTCCGGTGACGACCGTCAGGTCGGGCAGGATTACCACCGCGCCGGACTCCGCGACGCTCATCCGCACTTCGTCCGGTTGCGGGCGGGCGTCGCCGTTCAGGTCCGACCAGACGAACAGGACCGCCCGCGCGCCGTTGCGCCCGGATTTCATCTCCGCCGGCCACCGCGATTTCATCTCGTCCGCCTTGAGCAGATCCCACTCCGACGCCCGCCCGAACGCCATGCAGGGGATCGCCACGCCGTCCTCGTAGCGGAATAGCGTCAACGTGGTGGTCCCGTTCGTCGGGTGCGCGGTGAAGGAATTGTGCAGGTACGTCCGCCCATCGAAGTGGATCGGCGTCTCGGGCGCGCCGTTCGTGTAGTTCAAGTGAGGCATCGGCGTCCCCACGCCCGGCCGATAGTAGACCGCCGCCAGCTCGTCATGCCCGGCTGCCCAATCCACCCTGAACTCCATCCCCGAATAAAAGAACCGCGCCGGGTCGGCGGCGTCGATCGTCCCGCCGCCCCCGTACTGCGGCGGCCCGTAGAACGCCGTGATCAGCTTCCCGTCGAGCGACCAGACCGACACGCGCTTGGGCAAGTGATCCGTCTCGGCGACCCAAAGCCGGTTCTGCGAATCGACGCTCAGCCCGTTCGGGTTGTTCATGTGCGTCGGGTCGTACCGCCCGACGGACGGCGCCCCCGCCGTCCCGATCGCGCGCACGAATTTGCCGTCCGCCGAATACACCTTCACCTGGTGACTCAGACCACGATCCGAAATGTAGATGTTCCCCTGCTCGTCCAGCGCGATCTGCTGCGGTTCCTCGAGCCCCGCGCTCACGAGAACGGTCGGCGTCGGCAGCTTCACGTCCCCCGCCACCGTTCCCAGGTTATATCGCAACAGTGAATGATCCCGTAACATCAGCAGATTCCCCTCGCGGTCGAACGCCAACCCCATCGGCCTCTCGATGGCCGCCGTCCCGATCGCCTTGCCCTCCCGCGCGTCCACAAACAATAGCTGGCTCAGCGCCGGCAGCGCCGCCACCAGCAGCCCGTCCCGCACCGCCAGCCCCGATAGCTGCGCGTTCGCCTTCAGCGGCAGCTTATGCGTGTAGAGCGGCTTCGCGCCCTTG
>Ga0207674_10003782_pt1 | contig 18464 bp, 17 predicted proteins | sample KBSCornC72_FD_184303 | JGI IMG/M metagenome (GOLD analysis project Ga0207674, IMG submission 184303) | Corn rhizosphere microbial communities from Kellogg Biological Station, Michigan, USA - KBS Corn C7-2 (SPAdes) (version 2) | ecosystem: Host-associated > Plants > Roots > Rhizosphere > Soil ... | reverse complement strand
GACTAGCTGACAGAGTTGGCGTGGCGGTGGCTTGGAGGGAGCACCGCTCATGAGATTGTTTTGGACTAACGAACCCGAACCGTCCCCGGAGGACGAAGTTGCGCTGGCCCGGCTGAGCGCGATCGCCAGCCGCAGCAGGATCGTGGGCGCATGCCCGAGCGAGGCGCCGCCGCCGAAGGTCGGCCGCTCGAAGCCGCCGCAGCCGCGACGGCGCGCGAAGCCTGCTGCACGACGCAAGTGACGAAGCGAATCCCGCTCGACCGCCTCCGCGATGTGTCCAAGCAACGATCGATCCGCCGCCCCGGCCGGTCGCACACTCCGGACGAACGGATCGCGGACGACGGAAGGCAAAGGGTTCGCCTCAGGCGTATCGTTTCCTCCAGCGCCGCGCCAGTAGCGAGGGCTGGCGCATCACCCGCTTTGCAGAGCGGACCGCCTCGCGGAAAGAACCAAGGCTGTTGATCGGTATCGAGAGCAGCTCGGGCCACGAATCCTCGATCAGAAAGCGCATCCACCGGCTCTTGCGGCGCCACGACGGCGGCAATTCCATCATGCGCGTGAATATCTCCCGCGAAACCATCGGATGGACGTGAGGGCCGATCGTGCCGTAGGCCTGAACAGCCGCCCAGCAGCACATCCGGAGCTCGAGATAGGCGATATCGAGCAGAAACAGAGGATGGCCCGCCGGGACGGTTTCGAACCACTCGGCGACTGCTTTTTCGGCTGGCGGGCAGGGCGGCAACATCAGTCGCTTGTAGATGTCGGTCGGTGAAACCGGTTCGTCGCCGTCGGTTGGCCGCCACAGGAACCCGCGGCCGATCTCGCCGCCGAGCCCGCCGATGAAATATCGGTATCCGCGAAGCGCTTCGCCCGCCTTGGAACGATAGCGGTGTTCACCGGCGCAATAGCCGATGCGCGCCATCCACTCGTTGGCTTCGTCGTCGGTGACGGGCGGAAAGCGGAGATAGCGGAGGTTGAGGCCGAACCTGCGGGCCAGCCGCTCGGCGATGGTGCAGTCGCGCGCCGTCGCCGCATCGCGGAAGCAGACGAACTGTGACGACTGCGCCGAATCCCTGAGCAGCGAGAGGAGCAGGCGGGTTTCGTTGCCGCCGGTCAGCGCAATGCAGGAAGGGCCTGACTGCAAATAGCTGTCGACACCCGCGCGAATGGCCTGCCCGAGCTCTCGCGCGGCTTGCTCGGGGTGAGGGGAATGGCTGAACTCTCCGTTCGGCCAATGCCGTCGGACGGTCCAGTCGTGAAGATCGAGATAGAAATTGCACAGAAGCCTCTTCAGGCCGGAGTGCGCCGTCAGGCCCGCCGGAAACGAGCCGCCGCCGAGAATGTTGAGCTGATCGAACAGCTCGGCGTCGAACTTCTGGAGATAATCGTCGCGCCGGTAAACTGCGGCCGCGGTGGATCCGGCGACGCGCCGAGCGGGGTCATAGACAAGCGGCATGAACCCGTCCGCGTCGAGATACACGCGGCTGACGCCGGCGAAGGTGAGCACGAAGAGATAAGTGCCGCTGAAGCGGTAGATTTGCTCTTCCACCCACGCGTCGATTTCCTCGACGGACTTGGGCGGGGGCAGGACCACTCCGCCCTGGACCGCCCGCCGCGCGGCAACGTCGATCGGTTCTCCGATGAAGACCCCTGCAAGCGAGCCGTCGGCCAGGTCGCAGCGGACGATCCGTACATCCGGCGATGCGAGCAGGTGCACGGCGCCGAGATCGTGCCGGTCCCATCCTGCGCGGAGTGGATGATCCTCGGTCAGGGCGGGATCTTGGGCATTTGCAATAATGAATTGTTGCGGGATCGCGCTAGGAAAAGTCACGAACGACTTGCTGTCGGATTTTCGAAGCCTCGGCATAATTTGTCATTGATGGCTAGAAATGAAGATTCGTCTAGTTCTTTGCTGAGGAGGTTGGGGGACTCGCGAATGGCGCAGGAGGATCCAAGCTCGGCCGCATCGGACGGCATCCTCGGCGAGGCCGCCGCGGAGCGCGGCGGAGCGGCTGGCGGACGCAAGGCCTATCTGATCGCGCTGATCATCGCGCAGGCTTCGGCATTCGGCCGGTCGGTCGTCCTCGCGCGCCTCATTGGCCCAGAACAGATGGGTCTCGCCGCGATCATCGTGGTCACGGCCCAATTCTTCGATTCGATTACCGATACGGGCGCCGATCGATTCCTCGTCCAGGATCGCCACGGCGACACGCGCGAAGCCGCTGGGGCGGTCCACCTGGTCGCCGTCAGCAAGGGCATATTGATCGCCGTGCTGCTGCTGTTGCTGGCCGAGCCGATTGCGAGCTTCACGGGCGCCCCGCAGACCGCCGAGGCGCTGAGGGTCCTCGCCATCGTGCCATTCCTCAACGGTTTTACCAATTACGACTTCCGCGTCGCTCAGCGGCATCATCAGTTTGCGCCGGAGGCGCGGGTCATGCTCGTCTCGGAAGTGAGCGGACTGATAGCGACGGCGATTGCGGCGTTCATCGTCAGGGATTTCACGGCGGTGCTCTATGGCCTGGCGGTGCGCGCGCTCGCCGGCATGCTCACGTCCCAATGGGTCGCATCGAAGGGTTATTTCCTGCGCTATTCGAAGGACGTCGCGCTGCGCCTGTGGAAGTTCGGTGCGCCGCTCATGGTCAACGGATTCTGCATCTTCCTGGCGACCCAGAGCGACCGGGTCATTATCAGCCGCTTCCTGAACTTTGCCGACCTTGGCCGCTACACGGTCGTGCTGCTGCTCGGCCTTTATCCGAGCCTCATGCTGATGCGATTCATCTCGGCGCTCTACCTGCCGCTGATCGCGGGGCAGCGCGATGACCGCGGCGAGGCGCTCCGGATCGCCGATCGGCTTGAAAGCAGTGCAATTCTTCTCGGAGTGACGATCGCCGTCGGTTTCGCGCTGGTCGTTCCGACGCTGCTGCCGCTGATATTCGGCTCGAGGTTCGCAACCTCCACGATCGTCGTCACCCTGCTTGGACTCATCACGGCCTGGCGTGTGACCGCTTATGCTCCGAACACGATTGCGCTCGCCACGGGACACACGAGGATCGTCCTCGCCATTCAGTCCGTGCGCATTCTCGGCATCGGACTCGCGGTCGTCGGGGTTCAGGTGATCGGCGGTCTCTCCGGCGTCGCGCTGGGCCTGCTCGCTGGCGAACTCCTCTCGAACCTTACGGCCGTCGTTCTCGTGAAGCGCTCGATGCACTGGCGCTTCGGCCGCTCGGCGGTGCGCTACGCGTTCGCGCTCGCCCTCGGGCTGGTTCTCGTCGTTCGCGGCTATGCACTGGATGAAGGATCGTTCGCCTTGGCCGCGGCGGCGACCTTGGTGCCGCTGGCCCTTTTTGCGGCCGCGGCATGGCACGAGCGGCAAGTGATCCTTCAGCTGTGGAAATCTGTCCCACGCCGCGCTCGAATATAACTCGTTTCAACGAAGGCGGATTGATACAGTCCGGACCATGGGAGGGACGCTGAACTCAACCGCCGAACGCAGCGGCGCCAGCGACGTGGCGCCGCTGCGGATCTACGTCAGCGATCGAGACCGGCCGAAGGCTCGCTGGCGGCGGCGCATTGCCTGGACGATCCTCATCGTCGGCGCCTTTTTGTACGGGGCGATTTTCACCTTCTTTCCGCCCGCGTTCATCCCGCCGCTCCTCGTTCCGCTGCTCGCGCTCACGGCAGTGGTGATCTGGGCGCTGCCGACGCGGGAGCGGGTGCCGACCGGGTTTCTTCGATGGCTGTTCATGGGCGTGCTCGTCTCGATCGTTGCCTGGCCGGTCTATCTCGCCATCGCGCTTCCGGGATTGCCCTGGATCACGATGACCCGTGTGTTCATCATTCCGCTAACCGTCGCGTTCCTCGTCTGCCTCTCACTCTCCCGAGAGATGAGGAATGAGATGAAGGAGGTGCTCTCGGCCAACCGGCTGCCCGTCCGGCTCCTCCTGCTCTTTGTTCTTCTGCAATTCCTGTCGATCTTTTTCTCGGGCAATCCATTCGACTCGTTCGAAAAGTTCCTGATTGACCAGATCTATTGGACGGCCATGTTCTTCGTGGCTTGCTACCTTTTTCGTGACCAGCGGATGCTCATCGCCTGGTCGTGGCTGCTGATCGCCCTTGCCGCTTTCACTTGCGCAATCGGAATTTGGGAATGGCGGCTGGGACATGTTCCGTGGGTCGGGCACATCCCGTCGTTCCTGCAAATCAGCGACGACAGCGTGTTGCGCGCGCTTGCCGGATCGACGCGCGGCGGAGCGATCGCCCACCGCGTCCAGTCCACCTTCGCGGTCAGCCTCGGCTTCGGAGAATATCTGGCCCTCACCACTCCGCTCGCGATCCATTTCGCGATCGAGGGCAAAAACATGTGGCTGCGCGCTGTCGCCGCCCTCATGTTACCCGTCATATTTTTCACGATGATGATCAGCGGAGCGCGGATCGGCAGCGTCGGTTTCGTACTTGCAGTCATTCTGTACACGGGCTCCTGGGCGATCGAGCGCTGGAGCACCGACCGGAGGAGCATCCTCGGCCCTGCAATGACTTTGGGCTACCCGGTCATAGCGGGACTCATGCTGGCGATGACGTTCGTGTCGGGACGGCTTCGTCAGATCGTCTGGGGCGGGTCCAACACCGAAGGGAGCAACCAGGCGCGAATCGACCAATTCCACATGGGTTGGCCGAAGGTCCTCGAATGGCCCTTAGGGCAGGGCGTCGGCCAAGGGGCCATCGCGCTCGGCTATACAGGAGACTCGGGCTTTCTCACCATCGACACCTATCCGCTGCGCCTCGCGCTCGAATATGGTTTGCTCGGCCTCGTGGTGTTCTATGCTTTTTTCATAACAGGGGCGGTGCGCGGCTTTCCAATTGGTTTTCGAGCCCGCGATCCGCAGCTCAAGATGTTATTGCCGCTCTCAATTGCGCTCGCCGTCTTCCTGTTCGGAAAGACCGTCTACGCGCAAGAAAGCAATCACCCGATTCCCTTCATGATGATGGGCGGCGTCTGCGCGCTGATTGCAAGGAGCCGTGCAGAAGCGTCCCTGGCATTGAAAAGCAAGCAACCAGGCGCCTGACGTAATAATTTGCGGGCGGCCTCAGTCCCGAACCATGATCAGCGATTTGGTCATTCCCAACAAGCGTTCCCTGATCAGCTGCCCGTCCGGGAACAGCCGCCGCATCTGAGCAGGCGTCAGCAGCCGCGTGCTCCTCACGATTTCGAGCGCGCGCTGGCGATCGGGAATTCGGCCCGCGTGCGCGACGGGCAAATGCTGCAGGATCGAGGCGCGAACCGCCTCCGGCAGCCATTGGAACATCGGAACCTTGTAGAAGTGCGGCTCGATCGGGAACCACCAGTTCGGGGTCTGGACATAATAAGCGGGCGCAAGCCGCCGCACCTCGCGGGCGAACATCTGCATCCGCTCCCACGAGCCGACATGCTCGATCACGGAATTGGAATGAACGAAGTCGAACGCCATATCGGGAGCGTCCACATTGCATGCATCGCCGCCCAGTGTCGTGAATGGACCTTCGCCGAGCTCCGAAGCTTCGAAGTTCAGAATGGTGATTTCGAACCCGTTCTTCTGGAGGAAGTCGATGCCGATCCCACGCCAGTAATTCGACGTCCCCCCGAGATCGAGAACGCGCCGGCCGGAGCGCAGCAGTTGCTTTCTGAGTGCGACGGCGCGCTTTGCCCGGAATTTCGAAGAAAGAGACTTGGGATCACGGGGATCGTTGAGCGGCACTAAGCGACTCCTGCGACATATCGGACACGAGCCTTCACCATTGCGCTGCGTCCGCGCGAGCCTCTGCGTTGATCGGTGGGGCTCGGTCGGGCCTCGGAGCCGCGACCTTCTTGCGTCTCAGCGCCGGCTTTTCCACCAGCAGCCATGATGCCAGCGCCGCCAGGAAGGTCAGCGGCATCGCCATGGCGGTCATCAGCCACGGGCTCGCGCCGACGACGCCGAGACTCATCTGCTGGATGGGGAAGGCATAGACGTAGGTCCCATAGGAAATGTCCCCACGAGCGGTGATATTCCGGAACCACGCCGGGCATTCGTAGGCGAACACCAGCAAGGCGTAGCAGGCGAAAATCGCCGCGGCGTCGAGGAAGACCGGAGTGAGCACCGCGGCAACCGAAATGGCCGCTGCGATCCACGCCCAATCCTTTCTCAGGAGAATGCGGTCGCGAAGCAGGTAGCAGACCACGCCAGCCCCGAAGAAACGGTAAAGGCTCGCCATCGTGCCGATGTAAAACAACAGCCCGCTTTCGCCGCTTCCCCCATTGAGCGCCCGCGAGACGAAGAAGCTCGCGATCCACACGCATGTCGCAAGCATCGTCCGGGTTTTCGGGACCGCCAGCAGCAGCGCGGTCCCGGCATAGCATGCGACTTCGAACTTCAGGCTCCAGAGGCTGCCGTCGACGGCCGCCATGGGATGGTCCTGGAATACCCCCGGCAGGCTGAAATCGCTCGGCAGGAAGACCGCATTGCCCATGAAGCGCCATGCGCCGGCGAAATAGGTCCCTGGCGGCAGTTGCGTGAACAGCGGCCCAAGGACGCAGACGATGAGCGCGCAGACGACGACGAGAGCCGGCATGATCCTTAGCACACGCTTGCGCACGAAGCTGCCGACGGTGCGGCTGGCGTCGAAGCTGTTGGAGATCAGCAGGCCGCTGATGAAGAAGAAGACGCCGACCGACAGATCTCCGAGAGTGGCCTGGCCGCCGGTCAAAAGCATTAACGGCTCGTTGGCGTTCGAGCCCGTCGCGATCGGGAAGGAATGGGACACGAGCACCAGCGCCGCTGCGATCAGCCGGATGGTATCGAAACCATTCTCCTTGTGAGCGCGGCTCCGGAGCTTCGCGCCGAGCGTCAGCGGCCCGGAGCTCGAGCGCGGTCGCCGTGCCGTCACAGCGATGTTCATCCGGGTCCCATCAGCCCTGCACCGAGAGCTTCAGCGCATCGCCGAAGCGCCACGCGCGGCACAGGAACAATACCGCCAGCGCGCCGGCGCGCTCGCGAGAGTTGCTGAGCCGCGGCGAACGCAGGACCCGCGGCGTATGCGCGACTGCGGAGGCGGGCAGAAGCATCGTGCGCGCCAGCCATCGCAAGCGGCCGCCGGGCGCCTGCTGCTCAAGGGCGAAGCTCTCGCGGTTGATCCTTTCCCACTTGCGGCGAAGCTCGTTCCAGTTGCGGCGGGCGGGATGGGAGACAATTGCGGCGGGCGCGTAGCCGAGCCGGTATCCCTTGGCGATCGCGCGGCGCGACCAGTCGACATCCTCGGAGACGCCGGTGCCGAAGCCCCCCACCGTGTTGAATATCGCACGGGGCACGAACAGGTTTCCCGACCCGGTAAAGCCCTTCCGTTTGATGTACGTTTCGAAATCGAAGGCGAAGACCTTTTCGAATGCCTCGGTCGGTGTGACATTGCCCTCGTCAGCGACAGAGACCGTGACCCTGCCGCCGACGAAGTCGTAATCTGCGAGGGCTGCTGTTCCTTCGGCGAGCCATTCCGGCGCCGGAACGCAGTCACTGTCGGTGAAGGCGAGAGTCTCTCCACGCGCGGCGGACGCGCCGCCATTTCGCGCCGGTCCCGCGCCGCGCTCGCTGACCGTCACCAGCTGAGCGCGACCGGCGATCGCCTGAACAACCTTTTGGCGGCCGCAGGAGGAATTGTTGTCGGCGACAATGATCTCGAACTGGTCGGCGGGGATTGTCTGGCGCTCAAGTGCGTAGAGGCACTTGTCCAGGTTCGCGAGATCGTCGAAGTGCGGGACAACGACGCTGATCCTCGGTCCCTTGCTGACGGAGCCGGTCATCGGGACGCGATCTTGCCCCTATCAACGATCGTTGACAGCCGAGTCCCGATGAACACCGGCAGCTCCTTCGGATCGACCGCAAGCATCAGCTCGCGCAGAAAGTCGTGGTTAAGCCCCACGCTCCGCGCCCAATCGTCTCCAAGGGATGATGCGCGCACGAGAATGCCATCGGGGATAATGCCGGCGAGGGCGATCTTGAGCTTGTCCTCACGCTGCTGAGTCTGGCTCGTCGGCAAATATTCCCCGATCCGCGTCCAGTAGGTCACGTTCTCCAGCCGGTCCGGCGCTTTGGCCTTGAGACTGTGGGTCGGCACTCTGGCGGAGTCGACATTGAGGGAGCCGAGCCTCGACTCGGAAATCTCAAAGCCGAAGGCCGGGTAACAAGTCTCGGGCCGGTGAAGCTGCAGTAGATCGCTTTGCGTGTCGCCATAGGCGAGCGCGAGCATCACATAGTCGCCCGAAGTGCTCTGATACACGCGCCCGAGCATCTGGCTGTAGAGCTCGGCGGCGAGCGTGCCCTCGGTCCTGGGCTGAATGACCTGCCCCATGTGAACTTCGCGCCAGCGGCCGAAATTGCGGGGAGTGATGTCCTCTAGCTTCGCGGATCCGATCAGCGTGACTCGATTGCGCGGACGCAAGGCCTGCGCGGCAGCGGCGCCGAACAGGCATGCGCCTCCAACAAGGAAGTCGCGCCGCTGCATCACGCCTCCGATTCGCGAAAGAGCCGCAGCCGGGACAGCCCCGCGTCGACCAGGAATACGAGGAACAAGCCGGTGGCGAAGGTCACGAGACCGGCCATGCCGTGCAGATATCCCTGCGCCGCTTCATTGCCGAACCACCAGGTGATGAGGACCAGGATGATGATCCGGACGACGTTCGCGAGGACCGCGATCGGGATGATCACTACGGCGAGCGCTGCGCAGAAGCGCCAGGAGGCTCCGTGCTGCAGATAGGCGTAGAACAGTCCCAGGGCGGTCAGCCCAAGGATGGCGTTCATTCCCGCGCAGGCGTCTTCGACAAGCAGTTGATATTGCGCGACGAACAAAGTGACGCCCTCGCGTACGATCGGCACTCCGAACATCTGGAGCAGATGCGTGGTTAGGGTTGACGCCAGCTCTTTGAGTGGGGCCGTGGCGAAGTCGAGCAGCCATCCTGGCGCGGGCAGCGCGAACAGGAGGTAGAAAAGCGGAAACCACAAGCGCTTGAGAATGGCGCCGCCCAAGACTTCGTACGCGCAGGCGAGGCCCGCTGCATATAAGCCCGCAGCTTCCAGAATCAGAAAATCGAAGCTGCGGCCGAATGCATATGCGAGCAGCGCCGGCAAAAGGATGGCCGCGGTGACCGCCGGGTCTCCTCTTTGCGGGCGCAGGTGGAGAGTCTGGAACTCGCGCCAGATCAGCCACGCCCCCGTAACGATGACCAATGGTTCGTGAACGCCCCGCTCTCGCGACCATTCTTGTTGCGCCAACGACAGTAAAGTCGGCAGCGCGAGCGCGAGGAACCCGACCAGAATCGGCCAATGTCGTTTGAGCAGGCCTTCCGAGCCTACCCGATCGCGACTTACCGACGCTTCCATCATCAATAATCGTTGAGAACCGTGCCCACCAGGCAGATGCGATCGCTCGCCATCTGCCGCGAGAGCTCGGTCAAGTCGTGCGCGTAAGTCTTGTTCTTGCGTCCGACCAGGATCGCATAGCCCGCAACCGATGCGATCCGCTGGGCGTCCGCATAGCTGTTGGCAGGGGGAGTATCGACAATCACCAGATCGAATTGACGCATCGAGATGTTCATGAAGCTCTCGAAGCGCGGCGTCGAAAGAAGCTCCTGCGGGTCGGGCGGCAAGCCTCCGGACGGAGTGAACCAAAGGTTCGGAACGAGCTCGGTTTCGGTGACCTCGTCGGGCCGCATGCTCGAAGATGCGAGATATTGAACGAGGCCCGAATCCTGCGCGATATCGCCAAAGAGTTCGTCGAGGCCGGGTTCACGCATATCGGCATTGACCAGGAGCACTCGAACGCCCGCCTGGGCGAACGAAACCGCCAGGTTTGCGGCAATGAAGGAGCAGCCGGACTCCCGCGCCGCCGAACACAGCGCCAGCACGCGACGTCCCCGCTCGAGATGTTGCGCGATCACCCGAGTGCGCAGGTGCCGAATGGATTCGGCGGTGGCGCCGGTCGGGTCGGAGAGCATCACCACTTTCGAGGAAATCGTTACAGAACCTGACGAGTCCGGTTCAGCGACGTCCGCGGAAGGAACCGCTCTAAGCGGGGAGATGGTCGACGTCATGCCGCCAGCGCCTCCTCACGGTGGCGGCCTGGAAGCTTGATCCGCTTCCACCAGCCGCCATTTTGATGGCTTGCTGCCGAACCGACAACCGCCAGCAGCGGAATGCCGTCGACGAAGTCCTCGAGATCGCGCGCGGTGCGGATTCGCCGGTTCATCAATTCGGTGAGGAGCGCGGCGAGAATGCCGAGAGCGAGGCCCAGCGCCAGAGACCCGAAGAAGATCAGCGGCCCGTTCGGGAAGGACGGCTGTTCGGGAGCGACTGCATTGTTGAGGACGGTGACCCCTGCATCATCGGTTGTGCTTTGGGCGCGCAGGTCGGCAGCAGCCTGGGCTGCTTTCACATATTGATCTCGCCGGACATCCACTTCGCTCTGGAGCTGGCGCAATTTCGCAAGATTGTCTCGATTGGCGAGCACGCGCGACTTTTGCGCTTCGAGTTGCCGCTGCGTGGCGCCGGCGGCGACACTGGCTGCGTTCGCGGCGCTGCTCGCCGCGGCTCCCGCGGCGCTTGCGGCGCGCTGCTCCTCGGCGACCTGTTTGGACAGCAAGTCGCGCTTTTGCCGGAGCTGGATCATGATCGGATTGCCCGCGCCCAACGTACGGCTGGCCTGCGCCAGCTGCGCGTCGACCGTCGCGAGCTCCGTCTGCGCAGCGGACCCCCCGGGCGCGTAGGGCATCATTGGTGTGACTGGCGGAGCGGCGGCGACACTCGACAGGGCGGCCAGCCTCTCGCTGTCCACATCGTTCTTGTCGTCCTGCATGATGATATCATGCTCGCGCTCGAACTCTGTCTTGGCGTTCTCGGCCATCGCTAGCAGCCGTTGTGCCGCGTCCGCGCGTTGCTGATACCAATCCGCCGATTCGGCCGCCGACTGTCGTTTCACCGAGACGGCAGCCTGCATATATTGCCGCCGAATGGAGTCGGCGATGGCTTTGGCGGCGTCCGGCGACCAGCCGGTGTAGCTGATCTCCATGATGTTGCTGCCCTGGATCAGCTTGGCATCCGTGTGATCGATGATGAGCTGGGCCATCCGGTGCCGCGCGGCGTCCGGGTCTCCGGGAACGGCATAGCGCGCGAGCATCGTCGGGTCGCTCGACCAGTGCAGGTCGTCGACGACTGCGCCGGCGACGCCGATGTCCTTGATCAGAGCCGTCTGGGTCTGGGTGTAGGCCTGGGCGAACTGGCCGCCGATCACCTGGCCAGTGACCGGATCGGGCTTGATCAGGTTGAGAAGGACACGGGTGCTCGCCGTGTAGCGTGGCGGCACGATCATGACGACGAGCGCCGCGCCGACGAGGCTCGCGCAGACGGCGGCCACGATCATCCAGCGTCTGGCGACGAGGATGGCTAGGAACTGGGCAAGGCTCATGGGATTTCAGCTCCTGCAGATCAGAACAGTCGCTCGCCGACGACCAGAACGTCACCCGGCGCAAGCGGCGTGTCCAGGGGGACCTTGATCTTGCGCTGGTTGCGATAGACCGAGACGCGGCCTTCCGAACCGCTCGGCGTCAGTCCGCCGCCCCGTGCGAGCGCCTGGCGAACGGTCATTCCGGCCTTCAGCGGATAGGATCCGGGCGCATTGACCTGCCCGTAGATGTAGAACAGCTGGGCATCGGGCACGTACAGCTTGTCGTCCGGGTTCACATAAGGGTCGTTGGCCGGACCGTTTCGCGACAGGCTTGCGATCGGGATATGGCGCTCCTGGCCCGAGACGGACGAAAGGACGATATAATCCGCCGCATTGTCCTTGAGCCCCCCGACGCGGGCCAGGATTTCGGAAACGCGGTACGGCCGATCGATCGGAACCAGCCCCGGCTGGGCGACATCGCCGAGAACGATGACATACCGGCTGGCGTATGAGGCGATGTCCACATTCACCGTGGGATTGTTGTAATATTGGGCCTGGATCAGCTTCTGCTGGATGAGCGAGGCGAGCTGCTGGACCGTACGACCTCCGGCCTGCACGGTGCCGAGCACCGGAAGAGGGATCGTGCCGTCCGGCTGGATCTTCACCCGGGCCTTGCCGAAATCCGATTGTCCGAGGACCTCGACCTCGACCACGTCACCGGGGCCGAGGATGTATGCGCTCGACGGGGCTTGAGCAGCCGGGACGACCGCCGGCAGCGCGCTTTGCGGAGCAACCTGTGCGGTCGCCTGCGAAACCGGAACAACCAACACGCAAAGTGCGACGACCAACCAACGCAAAGACATCAACATCTGCTCACCTCGAAATCAGAAATTCAAACGGAAATTCAGGCCGACACTCGTGCTGTTGTAATTGAAGATGCTTGGATCGGCGCGGCGCTGCTCGCGGCGGAACTGAAGGTCGATCGCGGTTCGCGCGCTGCGGTGGTAGGTCAGGCTGGTAAAGGCGTACCAGCGCCGCTCCGTGTCGATCTGGGCGACGGGGAAAACCACATCGCCATTCACATGCCGGCGAACCAGTCCGCCACCGGCGCCGAGGCTGAGCCGAGGGGACAAAGCGTAGGTCGACCTCAAGTCGAGCCTGTTGTCCACCTCGAAGCTGCCGAGGCCCAGGGTCACCGGCTCGATGTCGCGGGTCCAGCTCAGATGCGCCTGCAGGTTGGCGCCGATCAGTGCATCGAGGCTCGCGTCGGTCGTGACCCCGCTGAACTTTCCGAAGCCCGAACCCGGATCCACCGTCGTCCTGAAGACTCCGACGGAACCCTTGAGCCTGGAGCCGATGTCGCGTGAATAGCGGCCGCCGATGCTGAAGACCTTGTAGCCCTCGCTGAGGTCGAGCCCCTCCCGATGGGTGTACTTCGACTTCCTGACCGTGGCGACGACCGACAATTCGCCAAACGTCGGCCGCGTATAGGCGATTCCTCCGCTTGCCTCGTTCATCGTGTAATCGGCAAAATCGCGAAGCGAGCTGCTGTTGCTGGACCAGGAGCGGGCGACGCTTGCGAACGGAGCCAAGCCGATCGGCCCGCCGCAACGGGCGCTCAGGCCCACTTTGCGGAAATATTCGATATTCTTCACCGGCCCGGCGTCGAGAAACTCCTCGAGCTGGGATTGCCTGATCCTCAGATCGCCGGTGAGCGCGCCGGTGCAGCGGGAGAAGCGGTAATTGACTCCGCCGTCGAGCAGCACGCGCGCGCTGTTGAGGCGATGATTGCGGGCGTAGAAGTCGTACCCGACGTCGCCAGTCAAAAAGAGGCTCTGGTTACCGAACGGCTTTTCGAGGTCGATGGCCAGCCCAGGGCTGGCGCGGAAGTCGCTCTGATGAAGCCCCCGTTCCTCGGCGAGCTCCTGCGAGGAGCGCGCGATGTTCGAATCGTAGAGCAGATCCAGATGCGGCGAGATGTTCAGCATCGGAGCCGCCCCGGCTGCGCCTGGCACAGCGACGCACAGCAGCCCCAGAATTCCGCAGCGTGCACCTTTGTTGGTCAGACCCACGAAAATCCCGGCCCCCCAGCCTATAAATCAAGGGTTTAGCGCATTAAGCACCAGTATCGTTCACGAGTCCAGATACCGCGCCCGGTAATTGCCGATTTAACCAGCCACCGTGTCAAATTGCGACGATGCTCAGGGCTTCGCGGCGTTGGTCGTCGCCGCCGAGTCCTTGGGAGGAGCGTATCCGGCCTGGTACTGAACCCCTCCGGCCGCCTTCTTCAATTCATCCATGCGCGCCTTGATCGCCTTGGAGACTCGCTCGGACATCAGCGCCTTTTGGGCGAGTTCCGTCGCCGGAGCTCCGGTGAAGGGCACCGTCCGGGTCTCCTTCACCTGGTTGATCGTGATCGCGTCGCCCGAAGGAAGGACGAACGGCTCCGTCGATCCGATGCGGACAATCTGATCGGTGAGCGCCGGAGGCGCGGTGCGGGCATCCAGCGTGGCGGGCTGGCGCGCATAATCCACGCCGGCGCTCAGCAGGGCCTGCTCGACTTCATCGTTCGAGTGCAGCGGCTTGAGGCGGTCGAGGATCTTGCGGTCAGTGTTTCTCGGGATCTTGATCTGGTCGACCACGAAAATTTTTCGCTCGGCAAATGTGTTCGGGTGCTGTGCAATATATTGCTGGACCTCCTGCTGCGTAGGCTTGGGCAGCTTGGAGGCGATTTGCTGTTCATAGGCCTGGGCAAGCATCAGTTCGTCGGCCCGGTGCTGCATGAGCTGGAAATCGGCGGATTTTTCGATTCCGGCCTCTTTCGCTGCGTTGGCGAGCAGCTTGCGGTTGACGATGGCTTGCAGGGCGGCCTCTTGGGCCTTCTTGGTCGTCGCCTCATCCTGAGAGGAGAAGCCATTGAGTTCGGCGGAGAGCTCCCGCTGCGTGATCTCCTGGCCGCCGACCTTGGCAATGACCTGTCCGGTGGGCGCGGATCCGGATCCGCCGCGGTTGCAGCCTGCCAAGGCGATCAGTGCCGCCGAGGCGAGGCCGGCTGCCAATATCCTGTTCATCGAGCGTCGATCCCCCTCATTGAAGCCGCACGATGTCGGCCAATTCACTGAAAGCCTCTCTGGTTTAACGGAAAACTGCCGATTCGCCAGCGGTTAATCCCGGCGGTTCTATTTCAGCACACTTGCCGACGGACCGATTGGCGGGGTGCGTGCGAGTGTCTAGAGTTCCCGGATGCGCATCTGCCTCGCGGCTTCAGGCGGCGGTCACCTACGCCAACTTCTGGACCTGAAGCCGGTCTGGTCGACGCACGACGCCTTCTTCGTCACCGAGCCCACAGCGCTCGGCGAGAGCCTGGCGAGAGAGCATCGCACGCATTTCGTGAGCCATGTCGCGCTCGGCCAGGCGAAGCTGGGCCGCCCATGGCTGATGCTCCAGTCGGCCTGGCGAAACCTGGTGGAAAGCCGCCGGGTGATGCGCAGCGAGAGGCCCGACGTTATCATCAGCACCGGGGCGGGAGCGGTCTTTGCAGCGATCCTGTGGGGGAAGCTTTACGGCGCCAAAGTGATTGTGATCGAGAGCTTCGCCCGGTTCGATCATCCGTCGGTCTTCATGCGGATCGCTTCCCGCGTCGCCGATTGCTCGATCATCCAATCATCGCGGTTGCAGGGATTCTTCCCGCGGGCGCTGCTGTTCGACCCGTTGCGGATCACCCATGATCCGCGGCCGCCCAAGGAGCGCCTGCTGTTCGCGACGGTCGGCGCGACCTTGCCGTTCGACCGGCTGATCGAGTCCGTCGCCGAGCTGAAGCGCACCGGAGTCATTCCCGAGAGGGTTATCGCGCAGGTGGGGATCGGAGGCGTGCGACCGGACAATCTCGAATGCCTCGAAACCATGTCCTTCGACGAAATCCAGGCCACGCTGAAGGATGCGGACATCGTCGTTTCTCACGGGGGCACAGGCTCGCTCATCACGGCTCTGAGGGAGCGCTGCCGCACCGTCGTCATGCCGCGGCTGTTCGAGCTCGGGGAGCATTATGACAATCACCAGCTGGAGATCAGCGAAGCTTTCGAGAAGCGCGGACTTGTCCGCACCGCGCGCGACAAGGACGAGTTGAAGCAGGCTCTGGCGGTGGCTCGCGAGACGGAGCCGGCGGGCGCGACCACCGACCCGCGCGCGCTGATGGACTGGCTGATGGAAAAGCTCGCCGAGTGGAGCAAATCGGACGCGCGCTCGCCTAAGCGCAGACTTGCGCTTTGACGACTGGCTGCAGCAGGTCATGCCTGTAAGCGAAGGGAGCACATGAAGGGCATCATCCTTGCGGGGGGCAGCGGCACCCGGCTTTATCCGGCGACGATGGCGGTGTCGAAGCAGCTGCTTCCCGTCTTCGACAAGCCGATGATCTATTATCCGCTCGGCGTGCTGATGCTCGCCGGCATTCGCGACATCCTGATCATCTCGACGCCCGTCGACCTTCCTCGGTTCGAGGCGCTGCTGGGGGACGGCAGCGCTTACGGCCTCAATTTCTCCTACGCCGAGCAGAGCGAGCCGCGCGGGCTTGCCGACGCGTTCGTCGTCGGGCGCGAGTTCGTCGGCGACAGCTCGGTCTCCCTCATTCTCGGCGACAACATCTTCTACGGCGCCGGGCTGATCGAGCTCGTCCGCCGCGCGGGCTCGCAGGAGAGCGGCGCGACCGTGTTCGCTTACCAGGTCGAGGATCCGGAACGCTATGGCGTGATCGAATTCGACGCCGAAACAGGACGGGGTCTCTCGATCGAGGAGAAGCCGAAGGACCCCAAGTCCTCATGGGCGGTCACCGGCCTTTACTTTTACGACAATGACGTCGTCGACATCGCGGCTCAGCTGAAGCCCTCCGCGCGTGGCGAGATCGAGATCACCGACGTCAATCGCGCATATCTCGAACGGGGTGACCTTCGGGTCGAGCGGCTTGGCCGCGGCTTCGCCTGGCTCGACACCGGGACCCACGACAGCCTCCACGACGCCGGCTCGTTCGTGCGCACGATCGAGAAAAGGCAGGGCCTGAAGGTCATGTGCTTGGAGGAAATCGCCCTGGAGCTCGGCTATCTCAGCCCCGCCGAAGTGCTGAAGCGTGCGGCGAAGCTCGGCCGCACCGAATATGCCGACTATCTCCGCCGCCGGGTAAGCGAACATGAGTCTGCTTGAGGCGCGGCCGCTGGAGCTGTCCGAACTGATCGAGCTGACGCCGCGGCGATTCGGCGACGAGCGCGGCTTCTTCTCCGAAGTGTGGAATCACGCGCGGTTCGCCGAGGCGGGCATTCCAACGCAGTTCGTTCAGGACAATGTGTCGTTGTCGCGGACGAAGGGCGTGCTGCGCGGACTGCACTTCCAGACCCCGCCGGCAGCGCAGGCGAAGCTGGTGCGCGTCTCGCGCGGCTCGATCTTCGACGTCGGAGTCGACATCCGCCGCTCCTCGCCGACCTTCGGGCGGTGGGCCGGCGTGGTGCTGTCGGCGGAAAAGTGCAACCAGCTCTATGTGCCCGAAGGCTTCGCGCACGGCTTCGTGACCTTGGAGGACGACACCGAGGTGACCTACAAGGTGAGCACGCCCTACAGCCCTGAGCACGACCGCTCGATCCGCTTCGACGATCCGACGATCGGGATTGACTGGCCGCTCGACGGCGAGCCGACGCTTTCGGGCAAGGACGCCGCGGCGCCGCTGCTCGCCGACATCGACACGGGGTTCTAGGCAATGGCGAAGATCGAATCCGTCCTGGTCACCGGCGGCGCAGGCTTCATCGGCAGCGCGGTGTGCCGCCGGCTCGCGGGCCAGGGCTATCGCGTGATCAACCTCGACAAGCTGACCTATGCGGCCGACCTCAACTCGCTGCGCGAAATCCAGGGCTCGAACCGCTACAGCTTCCACCAGGCGGACATCTGCGACGGCTCCGCTCTGCTCGCGATCCTCGAACAGGAAAAGCCCGACGCAATCATGCACCTCGCGGCGGAAACCCACGTCGACCGCTCGATCGATGGACCCGGCGTGTTCGTGGAGACCAATGTCGTCGGCACGGTGACGCTGCTGAACGCCGCGCTCCATTACTGGCGCGGGCTGGAGAGCGAGCGGCGCGATGCGTTCCGCTTCCATCATGTTTCGACCGACGAGGTGTTCGGCGACCTGCCACTCGACGAGGGCATCTTCACCGAGGAGACGCCGTACGCGCCGTCGTCGCCTTACTCGGCGTCGAAGGCGGCCGCGGACCATTTCGTCCGCGCCTGGCACGAGACGTACGGCCTGCCGGTCGTGCTATCGAACTGCTCGAACAATTACGGCCCGTTCCACTTCCCCGAGAAGCTGATCCCGCTCGTGATCCTGAATGCGCTCGAGGGGCAGGAACTGCCGGTCTACGGGGACGGGCAGAATGTGCGCGACTGGCTCTATGTCGACGATCATGCGGCAGCGCTCGAGCTGGTGCTGACCAAGGGCAGGGTGGGCGAGAGCTACGCCATCGGCGGCCGCTCAGAGCGTAACAACCTCGCCGTAGTCGAGACGATCTGCGACCTGCTCGACGCGAAGGCGCCGCTCGCGGGCGGCGGTAAGCGCCGAGACCTGATCCGCTTCGTTCCCGACCGGCCCGGTCATGACCGCCGCTATGCGATCGATCCGAGCAAGGCCGAGGAGGAGCTCGGCTGGCGCGCGACCGAGGATTTCGAGAGCGGCATCGACAAGACCGTCGACTGGTTCCTGGCCAATGACTGGTGGTGGCGGCCGATCCGCGAGCAGCGTTACGCCGGCGCGAGGTTGGGCACCGCCGGATGAGGGTCCTGGTAACCGGGCTGCAGTCGCAGCTCGCCCGTTCGCTTCAGGAGAAGGGCCCCCGCCATCCCGATCTACAGCTCGAGTTCGTCGGGAGGCCGGAGCTCGAGCTCACTCAGCCAGGCTGCGCGGCAGCCATCATCGCCGGGCGGCGACCGGATGTGGTGATCAACGCCGCGGCCTACACGATGGTCGACCAGGCGGAGAGCGAGCCCGA
>Ga0207674_10003781_pt1 | contig 18467 bp, 16 predicted proteins | sample KBSCornC72_FD_184303 | JGI IMG/M metagenome (GOLD analysis project Ga0207674, IMG submission 184303) | Corn rhizosphere microbial communities from Kellogg Biological Station, Michigan, USA - KBS Corn C7-2 (SPAdes) (version 2) | ecosystem: Host-associated > Plants > Roots > Rhizosphere > Soil ... | reverse complement strand
AGCGGGACATTGCTGGATTGGATTCGTTGGTCTCGTAGTACTCCCGCTCCGAATTGTCGTACCGGGTGGAGCCGATGGTCCAGGCGTAGCCGAACTTCCACTCAACCGAGTTTATCCCGCGTAGCGGATCGTAGGTCACCACCTGGGACGGAACTCCGGGCACCTCGATGTCCTTCACGTCGGGACGCTCTTGCCGCGGCTCCGGAGCTGGGAGACTGACCTCCCGAGTCGTTGCCGGCGGAATGACGGGCACTTCGAGGATCGATTTCGCCGTTGCCAGGTGAACCACCGATGTCATCGGGTACGGCGTCGGCCAGATCATCGGGAATTGCGCGTTGGAAACGGAGACACGCATCCGATGCCCCGGCCGGTAGGTCCAGGTAGTGAAATGCAGCGGGATCGAGAGGTCGTACGCCTGGCCGGGACGCATGGGCTCAGGGTTCTCGCTCGACCTGGCCTGGGTTCCGTTAAGCAGGCCTCCCGCCACCAGAGCTACAGAGCCATCGGGGAAGATGTCTTCCAGGCGGGCGGTCCAGGTGGCCAGCGGCGCTCCGGCGGTGACTCGAAGACGGACGTTCGGCAGGCCGATGACCTCCACCGATTCGTTCAGCGCCGGGCCGTCCCAGACCAGGCTTCCGGCGTCGTCACGGCGCATGTCGCCGGTCGGCTCTCCCCACCAGTCGCCCGCGGTTACACCGAAACCGGCCAGGTAGCGCAGCGCAATCGTCGCCGAGTCTCCTGAGGCACTCGCCAATCCGCCGAGCGCGCTGAGCCGGTTGTCCGGGAGAAGGGCGAGCGTGTCCCAACGGGTACGCGTGATAGGCCAATCCTCCAGGCGCCATGCTCCCGGTGTCATGGCGAGCCGGGGATCCGGTCGCACGCTATCCCGGACAAACACAAGCAGCCTCGGTTCATCAAGCAGCGATGTCGGCTTCCCGCGGAGCCAATGATTCCACCACTCGACGACACGGGCCCGCCATTCATAGTTGGGACCGGGGTCGCCATCGTCGGGCCAGGCGTGGTTCCACGGGCCGATCTCGACCTTGATCGGCGCCGTGAGCTGGTCCAGGGCGCGGATTGGAGTGTCGCGATACCCGTCCAGCAGTCCGCCGATGAAATAGGTGGGGATCTGAATCGCCGAATAGTTCCAGCGGAGGGCATGCTTTCGCCACCAGGGCCCGTCCACCGAGTGCCTCAGGTAGGTGAAGATCCAGGGCTCGGCCTCGAACCGGTCGCGAAAGTAGGCGGAATCGAGCTGGTAGTCCGGAGTCCGGGGCAGCGCGTTCTCATGATCGATCTGCAACGCGTACCAGTCCACGTGGAGTGCGCCGTCGATGTAATGGATGTCGTCGTGGTAGAGATCGTCTGAGGCGTGTAGTGCTACGATGGCCTTGAGCTCGGGAGGATGCAGCATGGCGACCTGAAGCGCGTTGAATCCGCCCCAGGAGATTCCCCACATCCCAACGTTCCCATTGGACCGGGGACTCCCCGCGATCTGTTTGATGATCTCCAACGCGTCCGCCAGCTCCTGATCCGAGTATTCCCGCTCGGGCAATCGTCCTTCGGAGCCGCCGGTCCCCCGGATGTCCACCTTCGCCATGATGAAGCCGCGGCTCACGAAATAGGAATACAGCGGGAAGTCCCGAGCGTAGAACGAATCGTCTTTGCGGTAGGGCAGCAGTTCCAACAGGACGGGGAACGTTTCGCCGGAATCTTTGGGGGTCGGTCTCCACCAGGTGACGGCGAGCTTGACGCCGTCCGGCATGGTCATGAACTCACGGGTCACGGAGTACGAATAGAGGCCCGGTGCGGCGAGAGGCGCCGGGCTGTGCGCAGCGCCAAGGAAGAGCAAGGCGGCAGCCACGAGGCCGGAACTGGTCCGGGAATCGCCGCTCAAGTCAGTGCAGGTTCGAGAGTGGGAGCCGGAGGGTGAGTCGAGAATAGCTGTCGACAGGATCGCCTCCTGCGGGGAAACTGACGGGGAGCGGATTACGCTCGCGATGAAACACCGAGATGGTGTCAGTGGCACCAGCCGGCCCTTCGAGGGTCACCACGAGCGCGTCGCCCTCAAGGCGCTGATCAAGCATCCTGATTCCGCGCGACCGGTCTCCTCGGGAAGGCACCCGCGCAGGGAGCGATATCTCATAGCCCGGCTCGAACGGCACAGTGATCTCCACCCGGCCGATCAGGACAGTCTTCACGGCGACCTCGACGTCTCGAGCCGTCTGCCGTGGTGCATCACTGGGGAGAGCCGCGCTGCCGTTCACTTTCACCTCGCCGGGCAGGGAACCGATCGGGAGGTGAGCCCGGAAGACGAGAGTATCCGGCTGTGAAAGGTTACCCGGACCCAGGATGACGCTCAGCAAGCCGCGGCTCTTCCTGATTTCGATCTCATAGCGGTTGGCGCCCGCCGGGACGTTATGCACCGCCAGCCGGTCCCACTCCGCCGGCAACTGAGGTGAAAACTCAATCAGCTGATGCGGCGCATCGGGCCTCCAACCAAGCAGACCCCCGGCGACGACCGTTGGGATGAGCGACGTCCCGAAGAACTGTTGCGGCACGGCGGTCGTGAGCGGCTCGTACACCGTCCCAGAGAAAACCTCGAGATTCTTGCCGAGTGCCTGAGTAAACCCGCTTTGCACAAGTTGGGTGAGCGCCTGGTAGCCGGCCACCGGGTTGCGGTAGCGATACTGCCCCAGCGCCGTGAGGCCGGTGTTGAAGGGCCAGACGGTGCCGTTGCTGTAATCGAGGGGATCGAACAACTGACTCTGACCGGCGAGCGAGCGGGTTCCCCAATCGGTGTTGAGCGTAGCCCGTGCCTGAGTCATCGACGCGGCCATGCCGCGATCCGCCTCAGCCAGCCCGAATGCCAGTGCTACGCTGGGCCACCAGGTCAGTTCCATCCGAGGCTGGTCCTCCTCGAGCAACGCAAAGGCGTACCTGCTCGAGTCGGCGGCCCAGAACCGGCTCTGCAGGGTGGCGAGCGCGCGGTTCCTCAGGTTGAGCGCGTCGGTGGCCAGGCGGGAGACTGCGCGGCTCGGCCGCTTCGAGCCTTTTGCCGGCTTGGTGGGCGGCTCGGCCCAGTCCGCCATCTCGGCCATTCGACCCAAAGCTTCGATCCAAACTGCTGTGAGGTAGATGTCTGCCTTGACGCCGGCACCCAGACTCCCGGCATCCACTGCGCCGAGCCCAGCCTTCGTGTTAAGCATCAGCCCGGAACTGGAATCGGCGACGGAGCGGCACCAGTCGTAGGCTCGCCTGATGGCCGGCCAGGCGTGACGGAGCGCTAAGGTGTCACCTGTTTGTCGCCAGTACTCGCCCCATGCCACGATCCACCAGGGTGTGTCTTCGGCATGATAGAACGCGTAGGGGTAATCCTCGAACCACTTGATCCGCCCCGCGCTCTGGGAGACTTCATGAGGTATTCGGCCATCGGCTCGCTGGTAGCGGGTGAAGAAATCGAGCCCCTGACGCGCGAGTGCGTGACGTCCCGAGGTGAGGAGACCAAGAGTCGTCACCGCCGCGTCGCTCCCGAAATACCAGGCGAAGCCGGGCCGGGCCCCCCGCGATTGGCTTGGTCCATAGCCAGCGACCAGCCCACATCCCAGATCGGGGTTGCAGGCGAGCGCTTCATCCAGGTTCAGCGCCGTCCAACGAACCGCGAGATCGAGCCTCGGGTCCGGCGATTCAGTCCACATGGTCGAATCGAGGACGGCCCGCGCATGCGCGGCGCGCTCGGTATACAACGCCGGCATGCCGGAAAGGACGCGTTGGTAGATCCCTCTCACGCTGTCGCGCGGCGCCGCCGCACCGACAAAGACGATGGGGATGCCTCGCAGGTGCAGCCCCCGGCGAGCCGGAGTCTTTCCCTGCTCCGAACCGGATTCGGACGCTCCGAGCACAATCCGTAAACGAAGCGGTTCCTCGGACCCGCCGGGTTCGGTCTGACCCGGTGCCGAGGAGGCGAACGGGCTACCCACATAGGCGTTCAGATTGCGCTGGCTCTCCGAAAGCAGGAAAGCGCGGTCGGCTTCGTCCCAGTAGGCATACTGCCCTCCGGCCGCACCGGGCCACGCCAGCTGCAGGTCAGGGACGAACTCTGCCTGGATCTCGAGCGATCCAACCGCATCCACGTCAAGGACCATCACCACGGCAGGTTCATTCAGCGCGGCAAAAATTTGTTGCCGGACGGTAAAGGCGGGATGAGTGTAGGTGATTACCGCACCGCTAGGAGTGATCTCTGTAGTACGAGCCAGCGCGCGCCCCGGTACTGGGTCATCCAGCTGCGAAGTCCGAAAGTTGAAGACGAAATCGTGCAGCAGTTTGAGCGGCCAGGCCCACACCTCGAAATCTCCCTGCTCGGTACCGACGGCAATCGCCCGCCGTCCGATGGCGCCGACGTAGGCGCCCCCACGGGATGGGCCCGTGAGATCCAATGCGCTTGGTTCCACGGTGATGGGAACGAAGGCGGTGGAGTCGTTTGCTCGGGACTGAGCGGCACTCCGCGCCGGGATGAGGACCGCGCCGGATGAGACAACGCAAAATACTGCGGCCCAACAAGTTACATTCATTCGTCACCTCGACAGAGAACTGCTGCTCCCGGGTGCGGATTGACAGGAAGTCGTCACTTATCAATCCAAGACTCACGAGTTGTCTCAACTCTTGCAGTTACTACAGAGATGTGCATCTTATCATCGCTGAGACAAGCGGGCGCATCCAGCCCACACACCAGCGGCGGGTGTGACGCCGCGGCAGCCTCCTGAGGAAGCGACGATGTCCGAGCTGCAAGACGAAATGAGCTGGTCCGACTCAGGCTGGATGGACCCTGCACCGACCCCCATGGAACCGTCCAACCCATCGCCCACCCCGATGAAGTCGGCGGCGGCGAGCGCAAGGAAGGCAGCAGTAAAGAAGGCGGTAAAGGTAGCAGTGGTGAAGAAGGCGGTCCGGAAGGCACGGGCGAAAAAGGCCGTGAAGCGGGCGGTGAAGAAGGCGGTCCGGACCAAGAAGAGAGCCGCAAGGCGAATGACCCGGACGCGCAAGCGGGCAGTGAAGAGGGTTCTCAGGACCAAGAAGAGAGCCACAAGGCGGATGGCGCGGACTCGCCGGCGGGCAGTGCGCCAGGCCGGCAGGAAGGTTCGGCGCGCAATAAGGAAGACCGCCAGAAAGGTCAGGAGGGCGGTCAGAAAGCGGGCCTAGCTTCCCTGGGAGCGAGGTCTCCCACAAGCGCTCCGGTACTCCCGGGGCGCTTTCTTTTTCCGAGTAGCACGCGCAAGATGAGAGGGGCCATATCCGGGTCACCCGCAGGAGCACCCCATGATCTTCCTCGCCGCCGGCCTCGTTCTGATCGTTGGACTCTCCATTCTTGAACGGGTGCGAGAGCGACCGTCCTTCGATTGGTCCCGGAGCTTTCGGCAGGCGCCCCTCTTTCCGGAGACCGATCTTCAGGTCGAAGGTCTTGCCCGATCGGGCGACATGAGCCAGGCGATCGCCATGTTCCAGCGACTCCACAAGGTGGATCAGAAGAGGGCCCAGCGCGCGGTGAGCCTGCTGGCGAATGGTCAGCGTGAGCAAGCCGCGGCCCTGGCCAAGACAGGACCGAGTCTCCTTCCTGCGCAGGCACTATTGCGCCGCAACACCAAGCTCGGCCAGCTGGCCGAGGCAATGGCTGCGATACAGGCTGCCAAGAGCGCCGCGGGGAGACGGAAAGCTCGCCTGTCGACCGTGGCGTTGGTCTTGGGAACCACCACCGGTCTCCTGGCCCAGACTCCCAAACTCGGCACTATCAGTTTCCCTACCTCGGGGTCACCGAAAGCCGAGGCCGCTTTCACTCGTGGAGTCCTGTATCTCCACAACTTCGAGTACGACGACGCGGCGAAGTCATTTCAGGAGGCCGAGCGAATCGAGCCCGGATTCGCCATGGCGTACTGGGGCGAGGCCATGACCTACAATCACCCGGTCTGGCAGCAGCAGGACCGGGACAAGGCGGTTGCGGCGCTGGCGAAGCTTGCGCCCACCCCGGACGCACGACGGGCAAAAGCGAAGACCGAGCGGGAAGGACGCTGGCTCGGAGCGGTGGAAGCGCTCTATGGGGAGGGAAACAAGTACCAGCGCGACACGCTGTACTCGAGGACGATGTCACGGCTGGCAGCGGAATACCCGAAGGATGTCGAGGCGCAGGCGTTTTACGCCCTGTCCCTCCTCGGCATGAGCTACCCCGGACGGGATGTGTCGCTCTACATGCGGGCCGCGGCCATCTGCGAAGAGATCTTCCGTGACCACCCGGATCATCCCGGAGCCGCCCACTACCTGATCCACTCCTATGACGACCCGGTGCATGGACCGCTGGGCCTCCGCGCCGCACGAGCCTATTCGACGATCGCGCCCTCGGCTCCGCATGCCCAGCACATGACCAGTCACATCTTCCTGGCACTGGGAATGTGGGATGAAACAGTGGCGTCGAACGAAGTCGCGACGAAGATGACCGGCACTACGAGCGGCCACTATTCGCTCTGGTTGGTCTACGGCTACCTCCAGGAAGGGAGGTACGACGAAGCGCGGCGGGTGATGGGTCAGATGCAGCAGGACGCGGCCAAGAATCCCAGCTACGGCAAGCGGTTTCATCTGGCTTTCGCCAGAGCCGCGTACCTGGTAGAAACCCGCGAATGGGATGGCGACGTAGCACGAATCACGGTAGACACCGCTGGTCTGGATGCGGCGCCTTTCCAGCTCGGCCTGCCCGAGGGATGGGCCGCGCTGGACCGGGGAGACACCGCCACGACCGGCAAGGTCATCAAGGCCATGGAGGCGCGGCTGGAACAGGTGCGAGCGGACACCAGCTCCCACCTGGGCTCGATCGTGAACAACATGGAGATCATGCAGCGAGAGCTGAAAGGGATGTTGCTGGTGAAAGCAGGCAAAACTGATGATGGATTGGCCCTCCTCCGCCAGGCTGCGGCGCAGGAGGATACCGTACCATATGACTTCGGTCCGCCAGAGACGATCAAGCCACCGAAGGAGCTGCTCGGCGAGATGCTGCTGGCCGTGGGAAAGGCGGCTGAGGCGAAGGTAGCGTTCGAGCAGTCCCTCGCCCGGACTCCCCGGAGGCCTGCGAGCCTGATCGGTCTGGCCAGTGCCGCCACCAAGACGGGGGATACCGAGGAGGCAACGACTGCGTTGAGCGAGCTGGAGCGGGTGTGGAAGGGGCCGGCGGACAAGCGGCCCAAGATTGTAGCCGCCAGATGACCACCCCACTCGCCGAACCGGGAAAGCGTCGCGACCCCCGCGCCAGCTTCCCACCCAACCGCCGTCCGATGCTGCATTTGCAGGACGGTGCCTACCCGGTGCTCGACGTGTCACTCCGGGGCCTGCGAATACGGCACTTCAACCCCGTACGCCCGAATTTCGGCGCACGCATCGCTGGAACACTGCAGTTTCCCGATCAACGGCCTCCTCTGCCACTCGAGGGCATCATCATCCGGGTTCAGGCGGCGGATGTGGCCATCGTCTGCGAAGAGGGAGTCCTGCCTGCCCAGTGGGTGCTCGAGGAGGTGGCTCGCTCCGAGGCCGAAGCGGCGATGGACGCGAAATGACATTCGATCAGGAGAAGAACTGCAGGTAGGCGAGATACCCGGCCAGTCCCGCAACACCAAGCCCGACCACTACAAAAAGAGCTTTAGCCGGAAGTGCGGCGTGCTTCCATGCACTCCTGGCCCAGCCCAGCACGCGCCGCAGCTGGACCTCGGCCCAATCCATCGCCCGGGCGACAACGCGCGATTCCCGCGCGAGTAGCGCGCCACCGAGGGCAATCACCAGAAATCCCGGACCAGGGGCCGGAAGGGCAACGATTCCAATCGCGACGATGAGGAGACCGACACCCACCGAGATTATCCTGGCGAATCTGGTGCGTTCACTTCCTCGATGGTGCTCGTATTCCTGCTGAAAACGGTGACCAGGCTCCGCCTCTTTCAGGCGGTGCCAGGCGGATTTCATGCTCTTCAAGACCATTGGGGCCAGCCTGGAGATTACTCGCCTAGCACCGGCTCCGGCGTCGTGTCGGGAAGCGGTGCGATTTCCGGATTCTGGGTAAGGATACGAACGCAGGTATTCCAGCGCAGGATTGCCTCATCATTTCCGGCCGGACGCAGCTTCTCAGCCTTCTCGTACCAATCCATCGCCTCGCGGAACCACTGGTAGGCCACACTCTCGGCACCCGGTGCGCGCAGTGCCAGGTGAGCCTTGGCTCTCCGCTCGCAGATCACCCCGGCGTAGTAGGCCTTGCGGTATTCGTTATTGAGGCGGGCCAGTACGTCACGCGCGCGTGAGACGCCGGCCGCCGGTCCCTTTTCGAACTGATCGGTCAGGCAAAGCAGGAGAAGGATCAAGGCGTCCTGATTCGCCGGCTCGATCTCGAGTACATCGAGACAGATGCTCTCCGCCGCCCACGGCTGACTCAACAGCCGATAGCGCTCAGCCTTGGCCATGGCGGCCGGGACCCCGTCCCGGGACAGTCGCTTGAGCTGGTAGTTATCCACAGTGCCTCCTGCTGACGCGACCAGAGTCAAGAGTCTGTAGTCGAGAGTCACGTCTCACGTCTTGCCTCTCACGTCTCACGCTTTCCCCGAAGCAACCTCACCAGCTTCACCACCGGATCATACAGCTCATCCACCACTCTTTCTTTGAGCGGGATGATCGCATTGTCGGTGATCGTGATGCTCTCGGGGCATACGTTGGTGCAACACTTGGTGATGTTGCAGTACCCGATGCCGTGGGCGCGCTTCAGCTCGGCCGCACGGTTCTCGCTGTCGAGCGGATGCATCTCCAGAGCGGCGGTGTACACCAGGAACCGAGGGCCGATGAACTCGTCGTGCTTGTGATGCTCCCGGAGTACGTGACAAACGTCCTGGCAGAGGAAGCACTCGATGCACTTGCGGAATTCCTGGACCCGGTCGATGTCCCCCTGGGCCATCCGCCAGGTGCCGTCCGGCGCGTCGGGAGGCCGGGGAGAGAACGGCTTGATCTGCTTCTTGACCCGGTAGTTCCATGAGACGTCGGTCACCAGGTCCTTGAGGTGCGGGAACGCCCGCATTGGCTCGATGGTGATCGGCTTGTCGGCGGGAAGGTCGCTCATGCGGGTCATGCACATGAGTTTCGGCATTCCATTCACTTCCGCCGAGCACGATCCGCACTTCCCGGCCTTGCAGTTCCAGCGCACGGCGAGATCGTTGGCCTGCTGGGCCTGCACCTGATGGACGGCATCGAGGACCACCATGCCCTCCGAAACTTCGGTGGGATAGTCCTGAAAGCCGCCGGTGCCGTCCTGGCCCCGCCAAATGCGAAGCGTCGTCGTGGGCATCAGCCCATCTCCTTGATGACCGCCTTAAGCTCGTCGGGCATATCGCGAAGGCCCTCCCGTACGACCTGCATCTCGCCTCCGCGGCCCTTCCGCACAACGATGTTGAACTTGGCGGACTCCGGATCCTTCTCCGGGAAATCCTCCCTGAAATGCCCCCCGCGACTCTCCTTCCGCGTGAGCGCCGAGCGGGTGATCGCCTCGGACACGGTGAGGAGATTCTCAAGGTCCAGCGCCGTGTGCCAGCCCGGATTGTACTCCCGATTACCGCCCACTCCAACCTGCGCGGCCCGCGCCTTGAGGCGCTCCAGACCTTCCTGGGCCCGCAGCATGTCCTTCTCGTTGCGCACGATTCCGACCAGGTCCTGCATCATGTCCTGCAGCTCATGCTGCACCTGATAGGCGCCTTCGTGCGCGGCACCGTCCCGTCCGAACGGGGCGACAGCGCGACGGGCCGCCTCCTCCACCTGCCCCGCGTCAACCTTCCCTGTCGAATGTGACCGAGCGAATGCCGCGGCGTGTTCGCCGGCCCGCTTGCCGAAGACCAGCAAGTCCGAGAGGGAGTTTCCACCAAGACGGTTGGCGCCGTGGAGCCCCGCAGCACACTCTCCCGCCGCGAACAGTCCCGGCACGGTGGACATCTGGCTGTCCGGGTCTACCCGCACGCCTCCCATCACGTAGTGCGTGGTGGGCCCTACTTCCATCGGCGTCGTGGTGATGTCGATCCCCGCCAGCTGCATGAACTGGTGGTACATGCTCGGCAATTTCTTCTTGATGTGCTCGGCGGCGTTGGGGAGCTTCTCCTTGATCCACGAAATGTCGAGGTACACGCCGCCGTGGGGGCTACCCCTTCCCTCGCGAACCTCGCGCATGATGCAGCGGGCCACGTGGTCGCGGGTGAGCAACTCGGGCGGCCGCCGGGCGTTGCGGTCTCCCTGGGTGTAGCGCCAGCCTTCCTCCTCGTTGTCGGCCGTCTGGCTGCGATAGTTCTCCGGGGTGTCGTCGAACATGAAGCGCCGGCCATCCTTGTTGCGGAGAACGCCGCCTTCACCCCGGACTCCTTCGGTGACCAGAATGCCCCGAACGCTCGGGGGCCAGACCATTCCGGTCGGGTGGAATTGCACGAATTCCATGTCCTGGAGGTCGGCACCGGCGTGGTAGGCGAGCGAGTGGCCGTCGCCGGTGTACTCCCAGCTGTTGCTGGTGATCCTGTAGGCCCGTCCGATGCCGCCGGTCGCGAGCACGATCGCCTTGGCGCGGAAGAGCCGGAAACGGCCGCGCTCCCGGTCGTAGCCGAAGGCGCCGGCAATCCGCTCGCCGTCCTTCAGCAGGGTCAGAATGGTGCACTCCATGTGCACATCAATGCCCTGATGGATGCCGTGATCCTGGAGGGTGCGTATCATCTCCAAGCCGGTACGGTCTCCAACGTGCGCCAGTCGGGGATACTTGTGGCCGCCGAAATTCCGCTGCAGGATGCGGCCATCCGGGGTGCGGTCGAAGAGCGCGCCCCATGCCTCCAGCTCCTTCACCCGAGCCGGGGCCTCCCTGGCGTGCAGCTCGGCCATGCGCCAGTTGTTGAGATACTGCCCGCCGCGCATGGTATCGGAGAAGTGGACTTGCCAGTTGTCCCGGTCATCCACGTTCGCCATCGCCGCGGCGACTCCGCCCTCGGCCATCACGGTGTGCGCTTTGCCCAGGAGCGACTTGCAGACCATGCCGACCTTCACGCCTACGGCGGCGGCTTCGATTGCGGCGCGGAGGCCGGCCCCTCCTGCACCGATCACCAGGACATCATGGTCGAACGCCTGGTGCTCCATCAGAAGATCCTCCAATCGGTCCAGATCCCCATCGAGCAGAGCCGGATGTAAATGTCGCTGAAAGCGACAGTGAACAGACTCATCCAGGCCCAGAGCATGTGGCGTCGGTTGAGGCAACTGGAACAATCGTAGGCAGTCTGCCTCAGCGTGCGGATCTTCGAGGTCGAAAGGCGATCCAGCATGCCACCGACCACATGTCGCGTCGAATGGCAGCCGAAAGTGTAGCCGCTCAGCATGACGAGGTTGACTGCGAGTACCAGGGTCCCGACTCCAACCCCAAATTCCACGGCCCCGGTTTGCTGGTTGATCCACCAGAGCGCCTTGTAGACGTCCGCCGCAAGGAAGCCGAGGACGATCACCGCGAGCAACAAGAAGTAGCGGTGGATGTTCTGCAGAATCAGCGGGAACGCGTGTTCGCCGATATAGCTGGAGCGTGGCTCACCTACGGAGCACGCTGGAGGATCTGCCCAGAACGCCTTGTAATAGGCGCCGCGATAGTAGTAACAGGTGAAGCGGAAACCTCCGGGCGCCCAGAGAATCAGGAGCGCCGGCGAGAACGGCAGCCATCCAGGCCACCACGTGGGCGGCGGGCCGAACAGCGCGTGCGGTGAGAGGCCGAACAGCTCAGGCGAGTAGAGCGGAGAAAGATAGGGTCCGTAGGTGTAATGGGCGTTTTGCAGCGCGGCCCATGTAGCGTAAACGACAAAGCTGGCAAGAACGGTGAAGACGACCAGCGGCTGCACCCACCACGCATCGCGGCGGGAAGTCTTGAGAAAGCCGGATTGGACCACGGGGAGTTGCGATTGGGCCATAGCAGAGGCTCCGTCCCGGTGCCGGGACGCTGGCTCGGAGGATCGTTGTGGTTCCGCGGGAGTCCGGGCACGAAGAATACGGAGAACCCGAAGCTCGTGCCAGAGGTAATTTAGCTCGTAATCCGAATGCTGACGGCGGGCAATCGTCCTTTGTGCTAGACTGTCACCTATCTGATTATTCCAAGCTTGGTCAGTGAGACATTATGGAAGTCACAACGGCCGAGTCGTTCCTGGCTTATTACGAACGAATCCGGGACCGAACCCTTCGGGTCGCCAACTGCATCCCGCGGGATCGCCTCGAGTGGCGTCATCAGGAAGGCGCCTTCTCCTTCGGCGACCTCCTGCGCCACGTGGCCGGGACCGAACGATTCATGTTCGTCGAGAATGCCCTGCTCCGCCCGACTCGCTACCCGGGTCACGGCCGCGAGTTGGCTGCTGGGTACGACGAAGTCTTCGCCTATCTGAACCGGTTTCACGCGGAATCGGTGGGGATATTGCGCGGACTCTCACCCAGCGACCTTCAGCGGAAATGCCAGACGCCGGACGGAGCCCCGATCACGGTGTGGAAGTGGCTTCGTGCGATGGTGGAGCACGAGATCCACCATCGCGGTCAGATCTACGTCTTTCTCTCCATGCTCGGCATTCACGGCCCGCCGCTGTATGGGCTCACGGCGGAAGAGGTACGGGCTCGGAGCCTGCCGTAGCTGTGCCACTCCGGCGGGGAGCGGCGTCTGAGAGGTTACTGCCGCTCCCCGTTGGACCCTCGTCGGAGCTTGTACCATGAACTGGATCAACATCCGTAGTTTCCGGTCGCCACTCGGCCTAGGCTGCGCCGTGTTGCTGGTGGGTCTCTCTCCCGCCGGGCTGTCTCGCAGGTACCCGCCCAATACCGCCACGGAAAAGAAGACCGCGATCTTCGCGGGCGGGTGCTACTGGGGCGTCGAAGCGATCTATGACCACGTGAAGGGTGTTAAGTCGGCTGTCTCCGGTTTTGCCCAAGGCGGAGACCCACCTCCCTCGGTTCAGCTACGGCCGGGCCACACCGGGTACGCGGAGGCGGTGCGGGTAACCTATGACCCCTCGCAAGTCAGCTATGACCAGTTGCTCGAGCTCTTTTTTAGCGTGGTGCATGACCCCACTCAGCTGGACCGCCAGGGGCCTGACGTGGGGTCGCAATACCGGTCAACGATTTTCTACCAGGATGAAGAGCAGCATCAGAAGGCCGTCGCCTATCTCGCCCACCTGGATTCCGTCAAGACGTTTTCCCGCCCGATAGTGACCGAAGTAGTGCCGCTCAAGAGCTTCAAGGAGGCGTCGGCTGACCAGCAGGATTATTCAGAGCATCACCCCCAAGAGCCTTACATCAAGATCAACGACGCACCCAAGGTGGAGCAGCTGCGCCGGGACTATCCTGCGTTGTACCGGTAGTGGGAGGCGGTAGGGCGCCTTACCGCCCTTCACAACGTCTTCAAATACTCCACCAATTGCCGCTGTTGATCGGCGTTCAGTCCCAGATTGCGAACCCGGTTGTAGTGCGCCACGACGTCGGCCAGAGTCGCGGCACTGCCGTCATGGAAATACGGCGGGTGCTGCACTAAGCCTCGGAGCGGCGTAGTACGATAGGCTTTGCTCGTCGTTCTCTCGGCATATGCTGGATCCGTCCCGGTCTCCGAAGGAGCATGCAATACACCGCTGTTGTTATCGGTGCCCGAGCCTCCCACATGACAACCCGCACAGGAGCGGTTGAAGATGGCCTTGCCCCGCTCCGCCATGGCCGCGTTGAAGCTGCCAGCCGCAACCGAGGGGACGGGAAGGCTATGCTGATATTCGCGTAACGCGGGCAGTTTCTCGGTAACCAGGTCGGGCTCCTGAGTAATCGAGATGCCCAGGCGTGGATCCGTGAAATTTCCGTGACCATGCATCTGGGTCACCGCCACATAGGCATTCCAGTACGAAATCGGGCCTTCCGCCGTGTAGGTTTCGTTCTTGACTTTGGCCAGGCCATACGCGGGTGGGATGACCAGCGGAGTGTTCAGGCCGTCGATGTTGAAACGCGGATCATATTTTCCGGGACCCCACGACAGAAACACCGCCTTCTGCGCGGGAGTTACCACCGGTGACAGCGCAATAATGGCACCCACGTTCAGGTCGCCGTTGGGCCAGCCGTCGAGCCGGCGGCCGATGCCGGGCCCCAACGAGTTGTCTACCGTCGAGTGACAGAAGGCGCAAGTGATCCCGAGCCTGGTGATGTGATTCTGCTCGTCAATGGTGGCCTGAATGCCCACGACCGCATTCAGTTTCAGCAACGCCACGGTCGTGGCAGGACTCCTGAGATCGACCTTTTGGAGGATTCCGTCCGGCAACACCGATGCGTCTACTTTGAGGCCAACGCTTAGGGCTGTGGTCGGATCTACGCTCTGTTCTACGATCTTGTTGAGACCGAGTGTGTCGGTCCAGAATTGTTCGTCGCCGTAGGTGTCGAAGCGAAAGATGTGGCGGCCGTTGCGAGATCCCTCGCGGGATTGATCGGCGACGGTGGCTGAGGGGTTGGAATCAGTTGCTGCGGGGGAATTGGTCCCACAGCCGGAGAGGGCGATGGCGGTTCCCAGTAGGAGAGCCCATCCGATGCTATGATTCGTCCCCAAACCTGCAGGCGATTGAGCAGCCCTTTTCATGCGTGAACCTCGCATTTCCTTGCGGTGGTGAGCCGACGCCGTTCTCTAAGTCGTTGTTTTGCGGCACTATCCGGCGTCGACCAGAGTAACGTAAGAAATATCATATAAAATTGCAATATCTTTAATCACACTACTCGACCTGGCGGGGAGGACGGTTGGCCAAACTCAAGCTGCAGCGGCGTTTGACCCATGGCACCTCGGGGCAGATCATCGAACTGCTGCGCCGGAACGCCATGACCATTGATGAGTTGGCTGCAGAAATTGGGGTTACCCGAACCGCAATCCGGGCTCACCTCGCGACCCTGCAGCAGGATGGTGCGGTCGAACAACGGGGCACTCAAAAGGGCGTGAGCAAACCCGCTCGCACCTACGGGATGACCACCGAGGCCGAGCTCCTCCTCTCCAAAGCCTACGTTCCCATCCTCACTCAGCTGCTACACGTGTTGGCGAATCGAATGCCCAGCCAGGAGTTCGATGCAATTCTGCGGGAAGTGGGGCGGGGCCTGATGGCAGGACAAGTAATCCGGCAAGGGACATTGCGGGAACGGACGATTGCGGCGAGCGACTTTCTCAACGACCTCGGTGGAACGACCGAAGTCGCGGAGGAAGGGGGCCAACTGGTGATTCGGGGGCACGGTTGCCCAATCGCCGCGGCAACGGCCACACATCCTGAGGCCTGCAGTGCGCTCGAGAGCCTGTTGAGCGAATTCGTAGGTAAGCCGGTCACCAAGTGCTGCGAGCAATACCACCGGCAGCGCTGCTGTTTCGTGGTGCCGAACAGCGGCGGCGTCTGAACCGATCAGGCGATTCCTTGTGACGGGGCAATACGCGGCTACGGTGTCAGGTCTACCAGTTCGCTCCTCTCGTGGGTGGACGTCTCCAGTACCACACCAATGTTGGGGCAGTACGTCTTGTGCTCGAGTCCGCTCTCCAGCGCATTCCAATCGTCCGTGACGATGCAACCGGTGAAGCTCCCAAACGGGACGGTCACGCTCTGGTCGAGCTTCGTCACTCTGCCCCAATCCTCCGCCACTCCCTTCAGGTACTCCTGCCGGTAGGCGATTCCCACCTGTGACGCGGGGTCGGCAGACATGATGATCCCGGGGAGAGCGCCGTCTTTGCCCCATTCCCACGAGCCGGCAGTGCTGATCACGGTGCCGTGCTCGAGCTCCTTGCTGTCCTCGCCCAGGTACCAGACGGCCCCGGTTCCATCCTGCGCATACCAGTCATAGGTGTCTTCGGTCAGCTCGCCGTTCACAAACACCTGGTCGTGCACCTCTCGCGACTCCACGCCATTCACCACGCGGGTGGCTGCCATCACTTCCACCCGGTTGGTCTCCTGGCTGACACTCTCGTATTGCCAGACTGTCCCAGGCACAAGGGGGAAGAACGGATTATCCACCGTTGAGGACAGATCGTTGGGGATGGTGGGATTGTATTGAGGCTCGGTGGATGAGCTGCTACAGGATGCAGCGGTCACCAGCAGTATGGCGACCACGGCGCCCATCGTAGCCAAACGCCTGTTCATGTCTCCTCCGTCATTGAATCGTGGCCGGCGACAGGTTCCTTAGGGCTTTCGGCCCGTCAAAGGCAGCAGGTAGGGACCTGTGCCCGCACCGGTATCGGCAATGGTGATGGCCTGTCCCTTCTTCAGGAAAATCCGCTCGCCCTCCACGAGGATCTCAACCCTTGGCGCCTGGAGCGGTATTTCGATGTCATAGGTAGACGCTGCTCCTTCGTTGCCGATCACCAGCCGGGAGGCCTGAGAGGTGAATGTGGCGGAACCGGCCGGGGCCCGAACCACGACCTCCGTCCCCGGGCTGAGAGTGATCCGGGCTCGGCCCTCGGGTTGAGACTCTTCAAAGAGGATGACAAGACTCCCCCCCGGGATAACGGCAATGCCCGCGACACTTCCGGGAGTCGGCGCGGATGCGGATTCCTCCGACGGCGCCTTGACCTCTTCGTGGCCAATCCACCGAGCCGCCGAGGCCAGCCAGCCGCGAAGCGGCGACCCGGGTGCCGCGTACAGAATGCCGGCGGAACCAATCACGAGAAGGATGCCCGCCGCCCATTTCTGCCACCCACCGTCGCGGGCGCGCGCCTGAGCGGCCAGCCGGCGCGCGTCGACGTTCGGAGGCTCGTGGTCGACCTGGGTCAGTAGACTCCGGATTTCCGCGGCGTGTCTCTCCGCCAGCGCCAAGCGCTCCCGGCATTCCCCGCATTCCGCCGCGTGGACTCGCGCCCGACGATCGGCACTCGTGAGCATTTCACCATCCAGCAGTCGTTCGACCTGTTCGACGTCGAGATGGTTCATGGCTCCTCCTCATACGCGGCGCGAAACAGCTGGCGGGCCCGGGCCAGGAGAGTGCCGATGCTCGCTTCATTGAGATCGAGCGCGTCCGCCATGTCGCGATAGCTGTAGCCTTCGGCCTGGAGCAGGAGAAGTTCCCGCTCGCGCTCAGGCATCCCGTCAATCACCGTCCGCACCCGTGCTTGCGATTCCCTCCCAATGACCGACTGTTCAGGAGTCGGCGGAGGATCGGAGTACACTCTCTCGCCCCGCTGTCCGGTCAGCAGGAGGCGGCGCCGGGCTCCAGTCGATCGGGTGTTACGAAACAGGTTCATGGCGACGCTGATGAGCCACGCCTCGGGGCGATCGGGCATTGCCTGCCGCTCATAAAGCTTGATGAACGCCTCCTGCGCGAGGTCAGCCGCCAGGTCCGGTTCACCCGACAGGCGGTCGAAATAGCGAAACAACCGGGTGAAGTGGGTGTCGAAGAGGACCACGTACCGGTCGTGGAAATCCGCCCGAGTACCCCTCCGCGCCTCAGGCCGGGAGGAATCGGCCGGCATCCCGGCGCGCAGCGCTACCAAGATTTGACCATGCATGGTTCCAGCTAAAGGAACCAAACACCACGGGATTTGTGACATGGGCGACCGGCCGGGGATCAAAAACGCCAGTCGAGTCCGAGCACCAGTGGAGAACGGGGCCGCATTGCGACCGCAACTGGCCTGCGGGTGGCGGGGTCCCGCGCGTAGGTGAGCACGTTGGTCCGCCCGAAGAGATTGGTGAAGGTGCCGAAGACAGCCATCTCCACCTGGCGTCCCCCCATCACGAATGACCAGCGTTGCCGAGCGCTGAAATCCGCTCGCAGGTAGGCCGGAAGCTGGACTGCTCCGAGCGATTCCCCGCCATAGTAGGGACTCCCGGCGAATTCGCAGCCACGATCGGTCAGATTGCAGGCTTCCCATTCGAACCCGCTCCCGATGGTCGTGGTGCGGCGGCCGAAAAGCGCCGTGCCGCCGACCCGGAGCGAGAGGCTGTGAGTCGGGAGGAATGTGACTCCGCCTTGCAGTTGGTGAGTCGCCGCGAGATCGGGGATGTAGCTCGCGCCGTTGTAACTGAGGCGCACCCGCTGCAACGCGTAGCTGGCGACGACGCCGAACCGCGATGAGGTGACAGCTGCGTCGACCGAAAGGCCTTGCGATGCGCCCGATCCAACGGTGAAGCTTCCGGTCGTGAAGGGCTCTCCGTTGCTCGGGGCAACCAGCAGCAATCCCGTTTCCCTCCTCGCGTATGCCTGAGCGCCGAGTTTGACCCCGGGCGCAGGGTGATAATCCAATGCCAAGACGCCCTGATCGCTCTGCGCCACTGGAACGCCGTGGGTCCCCGCGCTCAGATACAAGTCAGCCGGAAAAATGTTGCCGACGACCGACTCGGCGTTGCGCAGCGATTGGGCAAACTGGTGCGCTCGCATGTAGCTGCCGGTGAGCGTGAGACGGGAAACCGGAGACCAGCGAACTTCGGCCC
>Ga0207674_10003779_pt1 | contig 18470 bp, 26 predicted proteins | sample KBSCornC72_FD_184303 | JGI IMG/M metagenome (GOLD analysis project Ga0207674, IMG submission 184303) | Corn rhizosphere microbial communities from Kellogg Biological Station, Michigan, USA - KBS Corn C7-2 (SPAdes) (version 2) | ecosystem: Host-associated > Plants > Roots > Rhizosphere > Soil ... | reverse complement strand
CGGGTAAGGTCGAAAGGGTGCGGCAAGAGCGCACCGCGGTCCTGGCGACAGGGCCGGCACGGTAAACCCCACCGGGTGCAAGACCGAATAGGGGCGCCGCATGAGCCTGGTTCCGGCTCGGCGCCCGGGTTGGTTGCTGGAGGGGCGGGGTAACCCGTCCCCTAGAGGAATGGCCGCACAGTCACGCTTCTTATGAAGCGCGATGGACAGAACCCGGCTTACAGGCCCTCTGGCGAATTGATGGAATGGCCGCTCGCCTTCAGCGCCGCGGCACCCTACACGGCGGGAAGCTATGGCTCGGCAGAAGAGATCGGATGACTGGGGATTCCCGCGCTGGCGCTCCTACGGCGACAAAGGGCGGAGTGCGGCCAAGATCCGCCTGTGCGATCGCGAGGGCTGCTCGGAAATCGGAGACCGTCCGGCGCCCAAGGCGCCGAACAGCACCGAGCGCTGGTATTTCTGCGAAGCCCACGCGGCCGAATACAACAAGAACTGGAACTATTTCGCCGGCCTCAGCCCGGAGGAAGCAGCGCGTCGCGCTGCCGAAGAGGAAAGGGACGCGAAGGGCTTCCGCAAGTCGGCGCAGTGGAAGTGGGCGGGCCCGGGCGACGGCAGTCGCAGCCGCGACGAGATGCGGGCGCTGGACGCTCTAGAACTCGACAGCGATGCCGATTTTACGGCCGTCAAGGCCGCGCATCGGCGACTCGTCAAGGAAACGCATCCCGACGCCAATCGCGGCGACGCGGAGGCCGCCAAGCGGTTCAAACAGGTTCAGGCGGCCTATGATGTGCTAAGAAAGGCCGAAGAGCGGAAGAACGGGAAGGCAGCTTAAGCTATTTGCCTGGCGGCCGCCGGCGCTCAGTCTTGCGGCGATCGGTGCGCCGGCGCTCCCCATGGGGAAGCACTTCCTTGGGTTTACTCACCTTCCGACGCTCCGTTGTCCGACGTTCACGCTTGCGCCGGTCGGCGCCGTCATCGACTGCGCCGAGCTGGCTTCCCTCGATCGTTACGGCGTCTGCGCCAGGTTCGGTGTCGCGTAGCTTTCTCTTCACCGCGGTCACCACGAGCGGCAGATTCTTTCGAACGAACTCGCACCGGTCATCCTCCGACATCGCTGCCGCACGATCAAAGCCGATATGTGAATCGATCGCGTCGCGACTAACGCAAATCGCGCGAAGCTTGCCGTTGATCCAGATGTCCACCAGCGTGTCCGTGCCGCTGGCCCGGATCGAATCACTTTCCATTTCGGTCCCCCTCGAACGCAACTCGGCTCGGTGCGAATGCTGACATAGCGAATGTCGCCTTTCCAGCGATTTAAAGCCGCTGGACTCAGGCCGCCGCCGCGTAGCGCTCCGCCGTTTGCTTCACGAGCGCAATCATGTTCGGAACGCCCTGAGTCCGATTGGCGCTGAGATGCTTCCCAAGCTCGAACGGGGCGAGCGCTTCGTGAATGTCCATCGCGGCGACCTCCGCACCCGGTTTGTCCTGCACTGCCGAGAGGATCAGCGCGACGATGCCCTTGGTGATTGCAGCGTTGCTGTCCGCGAGGAAGTGCAGCCGCCCCTCACGCGCGGTTGGGTAGACCCAGACTGAAGCCGAGCAGCCGCGGACCTTGGTCGCGTCGGTCTTCAAGACCTCTGGCATTGGCTCGAGCTGGCGACCGAGATCGATGAGCAGACGGTACCGATCCTCGGCATCGACCAACTGATATTCCTCAAGGACGTCCGAAAGGGCAGGCAGGCCAGTCATGACCGTCACCTAGCACCGCTACCGGTCGCGGAGCGACTCGATTTCCTTGGCCAGGCTGTTCTCTTTGTCGACCGTGATGCGCTCCAGCACCTTCAACCGTTCTTTCAGCTCCTGCACCTCTTCGCGCAGGCGCTGGTTTTCGACGCGCGTTTCGCCGTTCCCTTCGACTGGGTGTTGCAGTTTCGTCCGGTGTTTCACGATCGACGCAATCATCACGATCGCAACGATCAGCACGACCATCAGCTCGCCGCTGTTCATTGCACTTTATCTCCAGTCTCGATCTTGGCCTGTTCGCGCAGCGCTTCAATCTGCGCGGCGGTCTGTACGCCGCTGTCGGTGACGATCTGCTCGATCACTCGGAGCCGCGCTTCGAACCGCTCCATGTGCTGAGCGTATTGAGCGCTCTTCTCCGCAGCTAGGCTGGTTTGGGCCTCGATCTGTTTTTCCTTGATCCGCATCCACATCTTGAACGGCGCGATCCCGATCGCCGCCAAGGGGATGAGCACCCAGATCCAGCTCGCGATATTGTTCATTTCTATCGGCACCTTCGTCTTATTTGGTCAATGTCGTGACGTTCGCAGACGGCATCAAGGCATCGCATCGCCCGAATGCACGGCCGTATGGCTGATCGGTCGGCGCGGCGGATCGCGCAAGGCCTCGATCTGCGCCGCCGTCTGCACGCCGCCGTCCGTGGCGATTTGCTCGAGCACTCGGACGCGCTCCTCGAGTTCGTGCGTGCGCGCGACGTACTGGGCGGCTTTTTCTGCCGTTTCGTGCGCAAGGAGTTCGCTCATCTTCTCCTTATGCTGAAGCCATCGCTGGAAGGCGCTCACGGCAATGCCGCCAAAAACGGGGATGCCAACCACGATCACAAAGAAAATGAGAAGGGAGGTAGGCAAGTCACTCTCCTTGATTGAGCGGCTCTTGTTGCTCCTGACGCGCGATCTTCGCATTGCGCGGAGGCGGGGCGCTGCGGAGCGCCTCGATCTGGGCTGCCGTCTGCGCGCCGCTGTCCGTCACAATCTGCTCAAGCACACGCACGCGCTGTTCGAGTTCGTGACTGCGCGAGGCATATTGCGCGGCTTTCTCGGCGGCGAGGCTTGCCTCAACCTCCAGCTTCTTCTCGCGCAGGCGGAAGTAACGGCTTGCGATGATCATCAGCAGCATCACGGGAAGACCAATGACGATCAGTGCGACAAAAACTTCACCGGGACCCATCATGCGCGTCCTCCCTTGTCGATCTGAAGCGCCTCGATTTCCCGCGCCAACTTTGAAGGCTGGTCGGTTGCGATCCGCTCGAGCGTTTCGAGGCGATCCTTGAGCGAACCGACTTCGGCGCGGAGTTGGGCATTCTCGCCGGTGAGCAACTTGATCCGCTCAATCGTCTCCTGATCCGTCTTCGGGTGGATCGGAAGGCCCCAGGAATTCTGAAGCGGATAGCCGTTCTTGATCCTGATCCAGGTGCCCAAGAGCGTGCCGCCAACGATTAATCCGACGATGATCGCGACGAACGGCAAAACGCCGGCGATTAGTTTGATGATCTGGATAATGCTCGGGTCCATGTTTCCCCCTTTGTGATGGCCTCTTAGCGGAGCTGCTCGATCTCTTTGGCGAGCGAGCGGTTTTCGGTTGTCACATAGCTTTCGATATCAGCGAGGCGCCTGTCGATGTCCTTGAAGCGCGAGCGGATGTCGCGCGCGGCGCGGGTTGGTGATGCGCGCACGCCCTGCCAGAACTGCTGCTCCTCGCGGTCAACCCTTTCGAAGACCTGCGGCTTTGTTGGGGTGACCAATGCGGCGATGAAGTAGAAGGGGAGGACTCCACCGCCACTCATGAACATCGCGGCGAGGAAGCAAACCCGAACCAGGCTGACGTCGAAGCCTGTGTAATCGGCTATGCCCGCGCACACGCCGAACAACTTGCCGTTGCGCTTGTCACGATAGAAACGCGTCCGGCTGGCCGGCTGCCCCGAGTAATAGCCCGGCTCTTCGACATCTTGCTGCTGGTTGGAGCGCTCCTGCGGGCGGTTGGAGCGTTCCTGTGGAGTGGGATAACGGTCATAGGCCATCTTCATTCACCGTTCGCGAGGAGGCGTTGGCGATCGTCGCGGCCAGGCATGCATTGCTGGCGCCAGTTGGGGTTCTCAGCGGTCATGATGCGCTCAATCGTGCACAGCCGGTCGTCAAGGCGCCGTGCAGCTTCGTGCAGTTCATCAAGCAGCTTCTCGTCACCCGACGTGAGCGTCGCGGCCGTTTTCCACTTGGTGATGTAGTGGAACACCAGCCACGGCAGGCCGATGAACAAGGTGACGATCGCAAGGATCGGAATAAGATTGTCAGGATCCATCTATTTACCCCTGGATTTCAGTGCTGCCTTCATGGCTTCGAGCTCGGCGTCGACCGACTCAGCGGCCTTCAATTCAGCGATTTCTTCCTCGAGGCTCTTCGGCCCAGTCATTCCGAGTGCATCGGCGCGGCCTTCAGCGAAGTCGGCCCGGCGCTCAAGCACCTCGAAGCGGCTGAACGCGTCCTCGGTACGGTTACCGTTGAGCAGCTCACGCGCGCGGGCGCGGGTGACTGCGCTCTCGAAGCGCGCAGCGATGGCGTTCTGACGCGCGCGTGCCTCGCGCAGCTTGGCCTGCAGCTTGGCGATGTCCGTCTCGTAGGCCTTGAGCGTGTCATCGATGACCTTGATCTCTTCGCGCAGGCCTTCGGCCATATCCGCCGCCTTCTGGCGTTCGATCAGTGCGGCCTTGGCGAGATCTTCGCGGTCTTTGCTAAGCGCCAGCTCGGCTTTCTCGGTCCAGCTCCTTTGAAGCTCGTCGAGCCGCGACAGGGCGCGGCGCATTTCCTTGCCATCGGCAATGCAACGCGCAGCCGACGCGCGGACCTCGACCAGCGTTTCCTCCATCTCGAGGATCACCATCCGGATCATCTTCGCCGGATCCTCCGAGCGGTCGAGCATCTCAGTGATGTTCGCCGCGAAGATGTCCCGTGTTCGGGAAAAGATACTCATTCACCACTCCAGCATTCGAAATTAGGGCCCTAAACCTGCCCATTGCTATACAAGATGCGTGCCACATTCCCGGAAACTTCTGAGAACTGCGAAATTCTTGTTTCTGCAAGGAGAAACGACCTGAAAATCCTTGCCAATTGGTGGGATTTGCCACCAACAGTCGGCCAATAATGGAGCGGGCAGATCAGTTCATCGGCCAGAGCCTTGCGTTTCTCGATGCGGTCGAGCGCGCGAGCCGCGCCGCGCCGCTCAACCGGCCGGTGCTCGTCATCGGCGAACGAGGGACTGGCAAGGAGCTGATCGCCGAACGTCTTCATCATTTGTCGTCACGCTGGGCCGGGCCGCTGATTATCATGAACTGCGCCGCTTTGCCTGAGAATCTCATCGAAGCGGAACTGTTCGGGCACGAAGCGGGAAGCTTCACCGGCGCCGCCAAGACGCGCCACGGCCGGTTCGAGGAAGCTGATGGAGGAACGTTGTTTCTCGACGAGCTCGGCACGTTGTCGATGCCGGCTCAGGACCGGCTGCTGCGTGCAACCGAATATGGCGAAATCACGCGCATTGGCGCTTCCAAACCGATCTCGGTCGACGTCCGCATAGTCGCTGCGACGAATGAGAACCTTCCGGCGCTGGTCGATAAGGGTAAATTCCGTGCCGACCTCCTGGACCGGCTGTCGTTCGAAGTCATCACCCTACCACCCTTGCGTGCTCGCCAGGGAGACATCTCGCTGCTCGCCGAACACTTCGGGCGGCGTATGGCGGTCGAGCTCGAATGGACCAACTGGCCCGGCTTCAGCCCCCATGCACTGGCGGCGCTCGAAACCCATCCCTGGCCTGGCAACGTCCGCGAACTGCGGAACGTCGTTGAGCGCGCGGTTTACCGGCACGAGGATCCAGAGCGGCCGATTGACGAAATTCAGTTTGATCCATTCCACTCTCCCTGGGCACCGACAGGGAAGGGAGCGCCGGCGCAGCCGACCTTTCCGATCGCGGCGAACGAGGGCGACGAGTCATTTCCGCCGGCGGCCGTCGGTTCGCCGTCCGCAACGACCAACGACTTCCGGGCCGCAGTCGCCGAATACGAGCGGCAGATTCTGGAGGAGGCACTTCGGCGCAATCGTTTCAACCAGCGCGCAACTGCTGCAGCACTCAATCTCAGCTACGACCAGCTCCGGCACGCGCTCAAGCGCCACAAATTGCAGGACAGCGCGGCTTAACTTCGGCCGGAGCGCCGTTCGGCCATTCGTCGAAACGCGGGTGAAACAAAGCGCCAGTAGGCGTATCGTCAGTACGCTGGTGGAAGGAGGCTCGTATGAGAAGCCTGACTTTAGCCGTGGGCATCGCGACGGTGGCGCTTGCAAGCACGTCGGCGTCCGGCGCGGTATTAACGCTGGGCGGCCCGCTTTCGAAGCTTTGCTACGAAGCCGCGTACGCCCGGGACAGCCGCGACCTGGCTGTCGACGGCTGCACCCGCGCCCTTCGGGAGGAAGCGCTGGCGCCGCGCGACGAGGCAGCGACGCTGGTGAACCGCGGCATCGTGTACATGAATCGCCGCAATGACACGAAAGCCGACGCTGACTTCAACGCTGCCATCAGCCGCTATGATGGCCTTCCCGATGCATGGTTGAACAAAGGGTTCCTGCGGCTGCGGCAAGGGAACGGTCGCGATGCCCTGCCACTGTTGCAGAAGGGGATCGACCGCGGCGCCCGCCGCCAGGCGCTGGCGATCTTCGCGCGCGGCGTGGCCTATGAGCAGATAGGCGACTTCCGCTCGGCATATGCGGACCTAAGGCGAGCTCACGACCTGGAACCGCGCTGGAGCCTTCCGAGCGAGTATCTCGCGAACTACAGGATCGCCGGTCGCTAGGCGAGCCAACGCCCTAATGGGCGTTGGTCATCGCCAGCAGCATCGGGATCGACAGAAGGGTGTTGGTCCGCGAGAAGATCATCGCGGTCCGCGCAGCCTTGGCTTTCGCGGCATCGTCGGCGGGCACAATGCCCAAAGCCTTCTTCTGGTTCGGCCAGATGATTGCCCAGACGTTGAAGGCCATGATCAATGCGAGCCACATGCCGATGCCAATCAGCCGAGCCGAAGGATCGAGCATCAGCGCTTCCTTGAGCTCGCCATAGGACCAGGCGAGAAGGAGTCCCGTCAGCACCGTGAAGGCCGCGCCCCAGCGGAAGTAAAAGAGCGCGCTCGGCGCAATGTATTTTGAGACGCCCGGTTTCAGCTCGGCAGGGACCGTTGGCATGGTCGGAATCTGCACGAAATTGAAATAGTAGAGCAGCCCGATCCAGGTGACCCCGAAGAAGACGTGAAGCCATTGCAGCACGCCGTTCTCGACCCCGAGCGGCGGATGATAGCCCGAGTCAGGGAAGACCGCGATCAGCACCGCGAGAGCCACCCCTACGATCAGCACCAGCCCCAGATTTTCAAAGAATTTGCCCATCTGCTTTCCCCCTTCGTCGCAAATGATCGTTTCACCGCCGTTTCTGGGTTGAAATTTCGCCGCGTGCAAGCATCTCGCAGGCAGCGGGTGGGGGACTTGCAATGGGAGTCGCGGGTCAGCCTGCGTTTCCCCAGCACATCAAGGAGTTACCTTCCTATGTCCTTCCAGCCCTTCCAGCTTCCCGAACTTCCTTTCGCCAAGGACGGGCTTGCGCCCGTCATGTCGGCCGAGACTCTCGAGTTCCATCATGGCAAGCACCACAAGGCCTATGTCACCAAAACCAACGAGCTGATCGAGGGCGACCAGGCGCTGAGCGGCGCGTCGCTGCTCCAGGTGGTCAGGCGGGCCAAGGAATCCGGCAACAACAAGCTGTTCAACAACAGCGCGCAGCTATGGAACCACAGCTTCTTCTGGCAATGCCTCGCGCCGTCGCAAGGCCAGCAACCCGAGGGCAAGCTCGCCAAGCTGATTGAGGACGGGTTCGGCAATTCTCAGGCGCTGCTCGACAAGCTGCAGGAGGAATCGGTCAACCATTTCTCCAACGGCTGGGCCTGGCTGGTGCTCGACCGCGGCAGCCTGCGCGTCACCTCGCTCCACGACGCAGATACGCCGATCGTTCACGAAGGCATGGTGCCCTTGTTCACGCTCGATGTGTGGGAGCACGCTTATTACATCGACTATCGCAATGAACGGCCGCGTTTCGCCTCGAGCGTGCTGTCGAACATTGTCAATTGGGACTTCGTCGCGCAGAACCTCGACGGCCAGGGCTTCGAGCGCGCGAACCAGGGCGAGAGCGCAAGGTCCCCCGAGCTTACTGCTTGAGCCGATAACCGGTCTTAAACATCCAGGCGATCACCGCCATACAGACGGCGATGATCGCCACGGTGACGGCCACACTCGACCAGACGGGCACGTCGGCGATGGAGTAGAAGCTCCAGCGGAAACCGCTGATCACGTGGACGATTGGATTGAACAGCGTGATTGTCCGGAACGGCTCGTGCAGCGTCTTCACCGAGTAGAAGGCGCCGCCGAGGAAGGTCAGCGGTGTGATCACCAGCATGGGGATGATCTGCAGCTGCTCGAAATTCTGCGCCCAAACGCCGATCGCGAAGCCAAACAGGCAAAAGCCGGTGCTGATGCCGACGAGGAACAGGATCATCGCGACCGGATGATCGAGTTGTACGGGGACGAACAACGTCGCGGTGGCGAGCGTCACCAGGGCGAGGATCACCGACTTGGTCACCGCCGCGCCGACATAGGCTAGCACTGCCTCGAAGCTCGCGATCGGTGCTGAGAGCAGTTCATAGATCGTGCCGGTAAACTTTGGAAAATAGATGCCAAAGCTGGCGTTGAAGATCGACTGCATGAAAACACTCAACAGCGTTAGCCCAGGCACGATGAAGGCGCCGAAGCTGATACCATCCATCGTCGTCATTCTGCTTCCGAGCGCCGACCCGAACACTACGAAATAGAGCGCAGTAGTAATTACCGGAGTGATCAGGCTCTGCCACAGCGTCCGCTTCCAGCGCGCCATCTCGAACCGATAGATGGCGGCGATGCCATGACCGTTCATGCCGCGCTCCGTGGCTGGTGGACGAGTTCGACGAAAATGTCCTCGAGGCTCGACTGATGGGTTGAGAGGTCTTTGTAGGCGATCCCGAGGTCGCCGAGACGCCGCATCAGCGAAGCAATGCCGGTGCGCTCGGCATGGCTGTCGAATTCGTAGCGGAGCATGTGGCCCTCGTCGTTGAGCTCGACGTTCCATTCGGAAAGCTCAGCCGGGAGTGCCGCCAGCGGCTCCGCGAGCACGACGTCGAGGGTCTTGCGGCCCATCTTGGCCATCAGCGACTTCTTCTCGTCGACCGCGATCAACTCGCCGCGGCTGATCACGCCGACGCGGTCGGCCATCTCCTCGGCTTCCTCGATGTAATGGGTGGTGAGGATGATCGTCGTGCCGTCGGCCCGCAGCTTCCTTACCAACTCCCACATGTCGCGCCGGAGCTCGACGTCCACCCCTGCGGTCGGCTCGTCGAGGAACAGAATGTCGGGCTCGTGGGAGAGCGCCTTGGCGATCATCACCCGGCGCTTCATACCGCCAGAGAGGTGCATCATGATCGTCTTGCGCTTGTCCCATAGCGACAGTCGCTTCAGCAGATCCTCGTTGAAGGCGTCGCTGCGTGGCTTGCCATAAAGGCCGCGCGAGAAGCTGACCGTATTCCAGACCGGCTCGAACGCCTCGGTGGTCAGCTCCTGCGGCACAAGGCCGATCCGGCTTCGCGCGTGGCGATAATCTTCCCGCCAGTTCTTGCCATCGACGAGCACTTCGCCGCTGGTGGCGGTCACGATCCCACAGACGATATTGATGAGAGTCGTTTTGCCAGCGCCGTTCGGACCAAGCAGCGCGAAAATCTCGCCGCGGCGGATATCGAGGTCGATGGGTTTGAGCGCCTGGACTCCGGTCCCGTAGGTCTTGGTCAGACCCCGAATGGAAAGAACGTTGTCAGTCATTCGACGGGACCCGGTTCTGCTGGCACTGCATCCTCCTTCATCAGTCCATGCCTCAGGAGCATCGGGATATTGGCGGCCGCGAACAGGAAGGTAAGGGGGAGGGCGCCCCACAGTTTGAAGCCCACCCAGAAATCCGTGGAGCTGTTGCGCCACACCGCCTCATTGAGGACAGCCATAAAGGCGAAGAAGATTGCCCAGTTGCGCGTCAGCTTCTTCCAGCCGTCCCGTTCGAGCCCTGGATAAGTACTTCCGAGCACCTGCTGGAGCAACGGACGCCCGGTCGCGAGGCCGAAGAACAGAAGTCCCGACACCAGCGAATAATAGAAGGTTGGCTTCATCTTGATGATCCAGTCCTTGTGCAGCCAGATCGTCAGGCCGCCGAGGAGGACCACCATGATCCCGGAGAACCACAGTAGCGGCGAGATCCGGCCGTAACGCAGCGCCGAGAAGATCATCGCCACGACCATCGCGACCATGAAGGAGCCCGTGGCGACGAAGATCTTCATCACTGAGGGAACGGGCGCGAAGAAATTCACGAGGAAGAAAACGAGCAGGGGACCGAGGTCGATCAGCAGCTTGGCGCCGCCCTGCGGCTCTTGTTTGGCGCTCATTCGGGGGGCAGCCCCGCAATAGCGCGAGCGACGGCACGCGAGTCGAATGGACGGAGGTCGTCCGCAGTCTCGCCTACGCCGATGGCATGGATCGGTAGCCCGAACTTCTCGGCCGCGGCGACCAGGATGCCGCCGCGCGCGGTGCCGTCGAGCTTGGTCATGATGAGGCCGGTCACGCCGGCCGTCTCGCGGAAGACTTCGACTTGGGCAAGGGCGTTCTGGCCCGTCGTGGCGTCGAGCACCAGAAGGATGTCGTGCGGTGCGTCCGGGTTAAGGCGGCCGAGCACACGGCGGATCTTGCTCAGCTCGTCCATCAGGTGCTGCTTGTTCTGCAACCGCCCGGCTGTGTCGACGATCAGCACGTCTTCGCCGGTCGCTGTTGCTTGTTTGACGCCGTCGAAGACGATTCCCGCCGCATCGCCGCCTTCCTTGCCGGCGATGACCGGCGCGCCGATGCGCTGGCCCCAGATCTGCAGCTGCTCTATCGCCGCGGCGCGGAAGGTGTCGCCGGCGGCGAGCAGAACTCCGTAATCCTGCTGTTTGAGCCAGCGGGCGAGCTTGCCGATGGTTGTGGTTTTGCCGGAGCCGTTTACGCCGATAACCAAAATCACGTGCGGACGCGGAAAACCATGGACTTCCAGCGGCTTGGCTACAGGAGCTAAGATTTTCTCGATTTCCTCAGCGAGGATCGAGCGCAGGCCGCGCTCGTCAAGTCGCTCGAACTTTTGGGCTGCGATGGCATCACGAATGCGATGCGAAGCCTCCGGCCCAAGGTCGGAGGCAATCAGCGCCTCCTCGATGTCGTCGAGAGTCGAGGTGTCGAGGGCGGCGCGGCTCGTGAGCCCGGTCAGATTGTCCGCGACCCGCTCGGCAGTCTTCTGGAACCCGCCGCGCAGGCGGTCGAGCCAACTCATGCCCAGACCGCGGTTGGATTGTCGTCGTTGCGGCTGACGATGTGTGCCTGACCCGTTTGGCCCCGCGCGGCGCCTTCGATCGTCACCGGCGCAAAATTGTCGCTGTGTCCCTTGCCGCCACTCTCGATCAGCACCGGTTGCGTTGTGCCGACAAGACTGTCCAGCCAACGGCTTCGACGAGCCGCGGCCGCATCGCGAAGGCGCGACGCTCGGGCCTTCACCAGGTTACGCTCCAGCTGTGGCATCCGCGCCGCCGGTGTGTTCGGCCTAGGCGAAAAGGGAAAGATATGGCCGGCGACGACGTCGCAGTCTTCTAACAGTTGCAGTGAGTTGAGTGCCATTTCTTCAGTTTCAGTGGGAAATCCGGCGATCAGGTCGGCGCCGATCGTAACATCCGATCGCGCCGCCTTGATCCGTTCAACTGTCCGCACGGCATCGGAACGACTGTGGCGGCGCCTCATGCGCTTCAGGATCATATCGTCGCCGGACTGCAGCGACAGGTGGAAGTGCGGCATTAAGCGCCGCTCGCCCGCGATCAGTTCGACCAGCGCGTCGTCAATCTCGATGCTGTCGAGTGACGATAATCGCAGGCGCTTCAGGCGCGGCTCGGCGGCGAGTAGGCGTTGGCAGAGCTTGCCGAGACCATCGTCATAGTCGGTGATGTCGACGCCTGTGAGCACGATCTCCTTCGCGCCACGGTCGATCTCTCGCGATATCGCTTCGCGGATTGCCTCGAAGGGGAGCGATACGCTCGGCCCGCGCGCTTGCCAGATCGAGCAGAAGGTGCAGCGATGGTCGCAGCCAGTCTGAACGGCGACGAAGCTGCGGACGTGGCCCATGAAGCCGGCAGGCACTGGCGGCATGACGTCATTCACAGCCAAGCTATTGAGCTTGCGTGCATTTCCGACGACCCGCGAGACACCAGCCATCGTTGCGAAGGTCGCCGGCTCAAGCTCGGCCGCACAGCCCGTGACAAGGATCCTTGCGCTGGGACGCTGGCGATGCGCGCGCCGGATCGCCTGCCTGGTCTGACGAACGGCTTCGTTGGTAACGGCGCAGCTGTTGATAACAATCCAGTCTTCGCCGGGCGGAGCGCTGCGCGCAATCGTCTCACTCTCCGCGAAGTTCAGCCGGCAACCGAGCGTGATCGACTCGATGCTCACTAAAGCGCCTCCAGGTCGAGCTCGCCGCTGAACACATGAGTTGCCGACCCGCGCATGCGAATCGGTTCGCCAGGCGCCCAAGCGATCATCAGCGACCCGCCGGGCATGCTGACTTTAACCGGCGAGCTCGCGCGCTTGGTCCGAATCGAGGCGACAGCTGTTGCGCAAGCACCCGTGCCGCACGCGAGGGTCAGGCCCGCGCCGCGTTCCCAGGTGCGAAGACTGACGCCATTCTCCTCGGCATGTGCGACGTTTACATTGATCCGCTCCGGAAACGCCGGATCGTCTTCGATCCTAGGGCCAAGTTCTTGGATCGGCACCGAGTCAACGTCATCGACGAAGAAAACTAGATGCGGGTTGCCGACATTGAGCGCCATCGGCCGCACCAGCTCGCCCCAGGCCATTGGGAGCGGATTGGTATCGATGGGATAGGCCAGGGGGATCTCATCCCAGCCGAAGCGCGGCTCGCCAATGCTGACTTCGACCTCGCCGCCAAGGTCTTCACCCACGAGAAGGCCGCCATCGCTGTCGATCTGCTTCGCGCCCGTGAGTTGAACGACGCAGCGCGTGGCATTTCCGCAGCTTTCCACTTCACCGCCGTCGCTGTTCCAGATCCGCATGCGGAGATCAGCGCTGTCGCTCGGCTCGAGCACGACTAGCTGGTCGCAGCCTACTCCGGTTCGGCGATTGGCGATCGCACGGGCAAGCGACGGTGTGACCGCGAACGGCTCTTCGCGCGCATCGACAATCACGAAGTCGTTGCCAAGGCCGTGCATCTTGTGGAAGGGGCGCCGCATCGGGCGCGTGACTTAGGGAGCGGCCGGGCGCAAGTCCACAAGCGAGGGTGAAGGCGAATGGCGAGAGCCGCCAACGACGTCATGCAATCGATCATCTTTTCCGCGATCCTCGATGGGCTCGCAGCGCTGAAGCGCGCGTCGGGCGGGCTGCCCAACCAGCTGCTGCGCGACGTGCAGGCGATTCACCCGAACGTCACGTTCGCCGATCTGCCCAAGGAGCTGCAGGACGCAATCGCGGAGAGCACGCGCACCGCATTCACCCAGTTGCTGAAGGAAGGCTATGCCGTCGGCCCACGACAGCAGATTCAGCAGACTCGGCCGATGGACCGGGTGCCGGAGCGCGACCGGCGCGGTCCGCCGCGCGGGCCGGCGCAGGGCCACCGCCGGGGCGGCCGTCCTCCGAGCGACGGAGGTCCAAACGATCGGCCGAGCGGTCCCGGCGGCGGCGGGCGGCCGCGCAAGCCCAAGGGCAAGCCGCGCCTAGGTTGAACTCGCGGACGTAAGCGGCTAAGCGCCGCCGCGTCTTAAGGACATACATCGATGCTGAGTGCCTAAGGGTGCACGCCGGCCGACGAGGTTTCGTCCGCCGGCGAATTTTGCGTTTCGCATGCTCATATGGGCGCGAAGCATCGTTGAGGAGATTTAAATGTTCGACACGTTGAGCGATCGGCTCGGCAGCGTATTTGACCGGCTTCGCGGGCGCGGCGCGCTCAGCGAGGCGGACGTGCGCGCGGCGATGCGCGAGGTACGCGTCGCGCTGCTCGAAGCCGACGTCGCGCTCCCGGTCGCCCGCGACTTCGTCGATCAGGTCACAGAAAGAGCAGTCGGGCAGGAAGTGCTGCGCTCGGTCACGCCGGGGCAGATGGTCGTCAAGATCGTCCACGACGCGCTGGTCGAGACGCTTGGTGCGGAGACCGCGGAACTCAACCTAGCCGTCAATCCGCCCGCCGTCGTGATGATGGTTGGCCTTCAGGGTTCGGGTAAGACGACGACTACCGCCAAGCTCGCCAAGCGCCTCACCGAGCGGGAGCGCAAGAAGGTGCTGATGGCCTCGCTCGATGTCGCTCGCCCAGCAGCGCAGGAACAACTCGCCGTGCTCGGCCGCCAGACCGAAGTTGATACACTGCCAGTGGTCGCCGGTCAGCAGCCGGTCGATATCGCCAAGCGCGCCATCCAGTCGGCGAAGCTGCAAGGCTATGACGTGGTCCTGCTCGACACCGCGGGCCGACTCCACGTCGACGACCAGCTGATGGGCGAGATGAAGGCGGTCGCGGCTGCATCGAACCCGACCGAGACTTTGCTCGTCGTCGATGCGCTGACCGGCCAGGACGCGGTCAACGTCGCCAAGGGCTTCTCGGCCGAGGTCGACCTCACAGGCGTGATCCTCACGCGGCTGGACGGCGACGCGCGCGGCGGCGCGGCGCTCTCGATGCGCGCGGTCACCGGCAAGCCGATCAAGTTCGCCGGCGTCGGCGAGGCGCTGGACAAGCTCGAGGCCTTCCACCCGGAGCGCGTCGCCGGCCGCATCCTCGGCATGGGCGATGTCGTCAGCCTCGTCGAGCGCGCGGCCGAGACGATCCAAGTCGAGGATGCGGAGAAGCTTGCGGCCAAGATGGCCAAGGGCAAGTTCGACTTGGACGACCTGTGGGCCCAGCTGCGGCAAATGCAGCGCATGGGCGGCCTTGGCGCCCTCGCCGGCATGATGCCGGGCCTCAAGGGCATGAAAGGCGCGATGGACCAGGCGCAGAACAGCAAGGCGCTGGTTCATATGGAAGCGATGCTCTCGTCGATGACGGCGAAAGAGCGCGCCAAACCCGAGATTATCAATGCCAAGCGCAAGATCCGCGTCGCCAAGGGCTCCGGGACGACCGTTCAGGAGATCAACAAGCTCCTGAAGATGCACCAGGAAATGTCGACCGCGATGAAGCGGCTGAAGAAGATGGGCGGGCTCGGCAAGCTCGCGGCGATGTTCAGCAAAGGCGGCCTGGAAGGCGCGCTCGGCGGTCTTGCGCCCCCCGGTGCGCTTCCTCCCGGCGGCCTGCCCGGTCTCGGCGGAGGCGGCGGAGGATTGCCGGGTCTGGGCGGCGGATCGCCGTTCAACCTCCCACCAGGCTTCGACAAGTTTACGAAGAAATAGAGTGATTTACGAAAGGAAGTTATAATGGCAGTTGCAATTCGTCTTTCTCGCGGCGGCTCGAAGAAGCGTCCCTATTACCGCATCGTTGTCGCGGACAGCCGCAACGCGCGTGATGGCCGCTTCATCGAGAAGGTCGGCACCTATAATCCGCTACTTGCGAAGGACTCGCCCGAGCGCGTGAAGCTCGACGCCGATCGCATCAGTCATTGGCTGAGCGTCGGCGCTCAGCCGTCGGACCGCGTGCTTCGCTTCCTCGACGCCGCGGGCCTCCGCGAGCGTCCGGCTCGCAACAACCCGAAGAAGGCCGCGCCGGGCGAAAAGGCCAAGGAGCGTGCAGAAGCCCGCGCCGCTAAGGAGGCCGAGGCCGCAGCAGCTCCGCAGGAAGAGGCCGAAGCCGTAGTGGCCGAGGAGATCGAAGCTGCGACTGCCGAGCCGACCGCTGAAGCCGAAGCTGTGGCCGAAGAGGTCGCTGAGCAGACTCCCACAGTAGAGGCGACCACCGAAGCTGAGGAAGTTGCCGCCGAGGAGGCTCCGGCCGACACCGCCGACCAGCCGGCCGAAGAGCCGGTCGCTGAAGCGGCTGCGGAGGAAGCTGAGGGCGGCGAGTCCGCCGAAGCGCCCGCGGAGGGTGCGGACGACGTCGCTCCACCGACCGAAGGGTCGCCCGAGAGCGTCGAAGCCGCTGCCGAGGGCGAATCGAGCGAAGAGCCCGCCGAAGGCGAGAAGGCCTAAGCATTGTCGACCTCAGGCGACCGCGGCGAGCGCAGGATCGCTCTCGCCGCGGTGGCCGGGGCGCACGGGATCAAGGGCGAGGTACGGCTCAAACTGTTCAGCGAAAGCGCTGTCAGCCTCGCCAAGCACGAAAAACTGATCGTTGGAGGCGCCGAGCGACGCCTCATCAGCGTTCGCGATAGCGGCAAGACCGCAGTTGCGCGGTTCGAAGGCGTAAATGACCGCTCCGTCGCCGAGGCACTGCGCGGATCGCTCATCGAGATAGACCGCTCGGCGCTGCCGCCGCTCGAGGAAGGCGAATATTATCACGCCGACCTGATCGGACTTGGAGCGGTCGACCGAGAGGGCCGGCAGGTGGGAACTGTGGTGTCGGTGGAAAATTTCGGGGCGGGCGATCTGCTGGAAATCGAACTCGCAGACGGCAAACGCTCGCTGATTCCTTTCAGGGAGGGAATTGCTGATCTTGAAGACGGCAAAATCGTTCTCGACCGCGACTTCCTGGCCTAGCGCCAGAGCGACCGCTGCTTCGCCAGATCGTTGCGGATAGTAGTCGCGACAACGCCGCCCTGGCCCATCGCATGGCTGATCTGGTCGAGCCCGATCACCACGTCGCCCGCCGCATAGAGACCCGGCACGCTCGTGCGCATGTGGCTGTCGACCTTGATGCAATTGTCACCCGCGAGTTCCGCGCCGGCCTGCTCGGCAAGCTGGCAATGCACGTCTGACCCCAGCGCCGGATAGATGCTGTCAAAGGTATAATGACCCTCAGCTGTGTCGACGGTGATGCACTGGTCGGAAATCGCGACCGCGTGCGCCGGACCGTCGACGCAGGCGACGCCGGCGTCCCTCAGTTGCTGGTTGTCCTCGGGCTTCAAACGCAGCGCGTTGTCGGGAGCGATCAAGGTCAGATCGGCGGTATAGCTCCTCAGGAACAAGGCCTCGGCGACGCCATGGCGGTCGCTGCCAATCACGCCGACCTTCTTGTCGGTGACCTCATAGCCATCGCAGATCGGGCAATAGCGGACGAGGCCGCGTGATAGCGCATCATCGTGGAGCTCCTCGTCCATCGGCGGGCGGCGGTTGGTTACGCCAGTCGCAATTAGCACCATGCGAGCGGTGGCGTTGCCCGATCCCCAGGTAGCGGTGAACTGACCGGTGCTTTCGTCACGTTCGAGCTTGGTGACGACCTCGCTCTCGATCTTCGCGCCGTATCTGCACGCTTGATTGCGCATACGCTCAAGGAGTTCGGTCCCCTTGATGCCGTCCGGAAAGCCGGAGACATTGCGGGTGCAGGGGATCCACGCGGCGCGGCTCTTGCCACCATCAACTACGAGAACTCTGAGTTGGAAGCGTGCGACATAGATCGCTGCAGTTAGTCCTGCCGGGCCGCCGCCGATGATCAGGCAGTCGAGGATTGGCTCGTCCATGCGATGGCCAATGGATTGTGCTAGCGACGGTTCCGTCGAAATTCCTGCTGCTCGGGGAGTACTTCTGGACCGTGCTGCTAATCGTCATGACATTGCTCCAAATCACCTTTCCACGGCTCATCTGGAGGTGGCTGAGACGCCGCGGATGGTCAAAGCGATCTATCTTCCTCGCCGCTCTCCCAATTCCAGCAACAGCAGTTGCTCGTGGCTCCTACTTGTTTCTCACTCTGGAACAGTTGCCGAATGGCGAATTGGCATCAGTCGGGGATGAGTATCGCTTGGTCGCCGCGCTCACTTTCTGGGTGGGCGCGTTAGCGCTTTATTTCGTCGGCATGTTGGTTGCCTGGATGCCTGGCAGCGAAGCGCCGGTTGCCCCAAAGCCCGAAACTCTCAAAGACATCTACGAATGACCTTCCGAGCCTCAGTTCTCACGCTTTATCCGAACATGTTCCCTGGGCCCTTGGGCATCAGCCTTGCGGGCCGCGCGCTCGACGAAGGCGTCTGGAGCCTCAAGGCGACAAACATCCGCGATTTCGCCACTGACAAGCATCGGAGCGTCGATGACACGCCAGCTGGGGGCGGGGCTGGGATGGTGTTGCGGCCGGACGTGCTCGCTGCAGCACTCGACACCGTCGCCGACGGGCGGCCGATTCTGGCACTGACCCCGCGTGGGACCCCGCTGAAACAAGCGCGGGTGCGCGGGCTCGCGGCTGGCGAAGGCGTCATCCTCATTTGCGGCCGCTTCGAGGGGTTTGACGAGCGCATCTTCGAAAAGCGCCCCATCGAACCTGTGTCGATCGGCGACTATGTGCTGTCGGGCGGCGAGCTTGGCGCGATGGTCATCCTCGACGCTTGCGTGAGGCTGCTTCCCGGGGTAATGGGCGCGGCCTCCAGCGGAGAGGAGGAGAGCTTCGAGCAGGGTCTCCTGGAATATCCGCACTATACCCGGCCTGTGACATGGGAAGGG